>Ga0131853_10007959_pt1 | contig 19248 bp, 18 predicted proteins | sample TergutLab28metaG_FD_92764 | JGI IMG/M metagenome (GOLD analysis project Ga0131853, IMG submission 92764) | Labiotermes labralis P1 segment gut microbial communities from Petit-Saut dam, French Guiana - Lab288 P1 (version 2) (version 2) | ecosystem: Host-associated > Arthropoda: Insects >...
GAAGATGGACGTATTAACGTCTGAAACATGTTGAGCAATATATAATAAAGCAAGTGTCATCTAGTTGGTCAACCTTTATTCAAATATCAAGATGATGCACGGTCCAATACGCATAAGATAAAAAAGGGTACTTTACATGAAGACCAATACACATTTTTTATCATATTCCGCTCAATACTTCGTAGAATGAAAAATATTTCAGAAAAGTGCTGTAGAGAAAGACGGAACACAATTTTATGTTCAATACCTTTTTTTCCGAAAATCGTGCCGTTTGTGAGACAAAGTGGAAACATACTGTAGACCCGGGCAGGCCACAGAAGACAACATGGCGCATTCACACTGCAGGCAGGATACCGAACACTAAAAGCACACAGCCAGATTATGTAATAATTAATTCTTTTTCCCTGTACAATGGCTGCACGGCGCGCCTTAATGTTATGTTACACGAACTTTGCCTGTCTTGTTTAAGACCTTATAAAGTTAAATCAGTCCCATTACAGGCCTGGAGTGGCCCAGAGGGTTCCAGGAAGTTAAGGCTCCCAGATTTCGTGACAACGGCACAGGGTGGTGGTAGGTTGTCAGCCTTACGTACCGGCCGCCTTTACCCCCAGGAAATACTCCTGGCACTCATTTCTGTTAGAGGCTGAGTTGATTCCAGGGCCATAGTGCGATCGGAATCCCCTGACACCAGCTGGGATCGAACCAACGACTTTCCGATTTGTAGCACAGCACCTTAACCACTGTGCTACCCCGGTCCCCGTTTAAAACCTTATGCGTGATAAAAACAAAATCACTTTACACTATCAATTTATAATTTTTCACAGTTTTTTAACAGCATTGTACAAAAACTAACTCTAATATTCAAATTTTCAACTAAACGTTTAAGAGAATCAGAATTATCCGGAACTGACAAAATTACAGAATGTACCATTCATGAACAGATTTCATAAGTTTGACAATGTCTATAAAATCATTACATTTTACCATCAAAATGCATTATAAATCTAATTTCTTGACGTTTTTATGCAATGAAAGATGTTCAGGTCAGATTTTACTGTCAAATTGAATTAACGATCAGTTAAATTACTTTAGAAAATATTTCGCGAGGAAGACTATCTAGTTCTTATTTCTGAATTCCGACCAACACGAGGGTCTTGTCGACCGGATGTAGCTGCCTCAAGGTACAGACTCTCAACGGTCTCATTTAAAACACGACTAAAATTCTTGTACAACAGAACGATTTACCACATTCGTCAACAAAGACTTTTCTTCGATGTTGTTTCAGTATTTTTACAAAGATTCTTGTTTCTTTGATAGCATGATGTTTGCCTCAAAGGATATAATTTTTTCTTGGAATTATTCGGTACTCGACATTTGTAATAGTCGGTTGCAGTTCCATTTATGTTTGAACCTCACATGGTTTGTGATTTGATTTTCTATTCCCATCGTCCTTGCTGCAAATATCAGTTCTACCCCGAATTTATTGATGTTCATGTCACATTATTATGTCCGGCTATACCTTGGTCGCATGTTACTTTACCTCCAAAAGAGGCTTATTTCTGAGTGGAATGTCTATAAACGTACTGGCTATTGAATAATGCTGTAGCCTCGCTCGTTAATGTTACAACACTTTGTCTCCAAACGTCACGATATACGAGAAATGACGTCAGAAATGGCACGTGACCGATCGGTTTGATTCTGCTCAGCATTCGTACATTATAGATATCAGTTCGAGTCCTGATCATGCATGGATATTCTGATAGAGGTTGAAAGATTTGTTTCATTGTCCCAAGAAGATTTTAAATATAGCAACAGCTGTACTGATCGATAGCAAATCCATTCCAAAAGTTTTGGAGAAATGGAGATGGCTCCGCTGCCGTGTTTGTTTTTCACGTGATTTAAATATTCCTGACAGTTGTCCACAAAACATAGGTTACGACCATCAGTTCGGAAATTAATGTAATAAAATGGGAATGGACATTTCAGTGATAAAATATTGGAAACATTACTCCTGATAGCTTCGCAAAATACTGTCTTATCGTAGGATAATACTAAAATGAATTACTTACTCCATGGTGCAGAGTCCTTCTTGAGTAGCTAACTGGTTTGCAGCTAGTCAAGAAATTCCCCGCATTTCACGGAACCCGAAGGTTCATTACCACACTCACAAGAGTCTGTACCGGAGGCTGCGGTTACAGTTTATAGTACTCCTGATGATGGGTGCTGTGACACCCGAAACATATAGAGTGACTTTGCAGTAAATAAATATCTGTTGCACCTGGTTGGATTTTTATTAGCAGTGAATTGCGATGCACGGAACCATGAGTTTAAAATTTAGGAAATAACCGTCCAATATACACTAAAAGGGAGGAAGGCTGAAGGAATTGGCTACATATTGTGTAGGAACTGGTTCTATAGGAAGTTATTGAAGGAAAAATTGTAGAATTAATAGAACTGACAGGAAGACGAGGAATGAAACTTAAGTAGCTACTGGAGGGGCTCAAGGAACAGGGAGGATACTGGGATTTGAACGAGCAAGTACTGGATTGCGCCATGGATAAGCTGATTTGGAGAAGCCTATGGACCTGTCTTAATACTGCCTACGGAATGAATGCATGTGCGACTTACTGGCTCCTACTCTGACACATAACTTGGTTTTGTTTTCAAAATTGGCTACGCTACTCTTTTGTTATCGTTTTATGTCAGATATATCCAAATCCTTCCCCGAGCTCCATAGATTAAATTTCATTCCAGGACAATAAATTCGCGAAGTAGGTCAATGTTTTACAACATGCTTTCATGTGAGGGTTGGAATTTGTGACGTACTGTGGACTTAGGGTACTTCGACACATTTTAATTCCTTGCAGTACGATACGTCTATAAAACAGTCGACACCGATCAAAATTGAAATTTGAGATCTATTATTTTGAATAATTAACGAGCTACATAATTAGAGGTTATTAGTTCGTGAATTTGATGTTTGTGTGACCGTGCATCTCTGATACAATAATATAAACAAACAACTAGATGCAGCAATAGCAATTTATTAGTATATTCAATCAGCTCAACATGTTTCGGGCGATAATTTCGCCCATCTTCAGGAGCAATAGACTGTGTTTACAGCTTCTTGTATAATGCAGTCTATTGCTCCTGAAGATGGGCGAAACTATCGCCCGAAACATGTTGAGCTGATTGAATTTACTAATAAATTGCTATTGTTGTTTCTAGATGGTTGTTTATACTATTGTTCATAGCTCGTGCTGTATGGAAACTCATCTTCGCCGATGTTACGCCGACTTGGCTAATTTCATATAGTAATTTTTCGAAGGTGAGTCAAAATTTAACGTGTCTGTAGAGGCGCTATAACAGACGTACTGCGAATATTAGTATTTGTCTCAATTGCTAAATACTAGGCTTCGCCGCGGTGTGCCATTGTCAGGTTCGGTTACTGTTTCATTTGTTTACCAATTTTCTTTAAACATGGCGGCACGGATCTCGAATTGCAACGCTGTAGATTAGCGAGCTCTGATTAATTTTTTTTTCGAGTCAGGAGAGATTAAAATAGCTAAAATTTATAGGAGAATTTTAGCAAAGTTTCGCAGTCCAAATGAGGTTATTTGCTGCACAACAACGTGATTTCCTGTTCCAAGACAGCTACCTGTACAGAAATAAGGTTGCTGAAATTTGAACTTCTTCCACAAACACCCCCCCCCCCCTGGCCGGACTTAACTCCGTCAGTTTTTCATATTTTTAAACCACTAAAAGATGTCTTGCGTTGGCGAAGATTCGCCAGTGTTAATGAAGTCAAGGACGTGGCTTCAAACACAACGCGGAACTTTCTTCGCAGACGGGATAAGAAGCCTTGTGAACCGTATGCACTGAAACAATGGATTATTATGTAGAAAAATGACAGGCTTTTCTTAACTTGTAGGTGTAAAGGTAAAGCAGTCCCATTACAGGCCTGGAGTGGCCCAAAGGGTTCCAGGAATTTAAGGTTCCCATATTACATGACAACGGCACAGGATGGTGGTAAGGTTGTTAGCCTTACGCACCCCCAGGAAATGCTCCTGGTACTCATTTCTGTTAGAGGCTGAGTCGACCCCAGGGACATAGTGCGTTCGGAAGGATTATGTCAATGAAAAATTCTGATGACACCATCTGGAATCGAACCAGCGACCTTCCAATTTGTAGCACAGCACCTTAACTACGGTGCCACCAAGGTCCCCACTTGTGGGTGTTCACGGAGAGTTAATAAATACACTTTTCTTTTTCACTGTTCCTCTTAAGTGCCCTTCGTACTGGTTTCATATAGAACTGAAGATATTACACGATTAGAAAACATGTGCCTCTAAGGTTTATCGATTTACATAGTGCTCAGCGGTAACCCAGCTCATTTTGTGTGAGTCTTCTCTGAGGCAATGCATGGAAATAAGTAACTCAGTAAACGGAAGGGACGCATAATCAGAAGGTAATATTCACTCATCTTGAAAAAAAATAAACTTAATCTGATAGATGGAGAAGATATATTACCGTTTTCACACTAACGTGCCACTGTACAAATGAATCTAGCTACAATATCACGCCACACTTGCTTAAAAACTCTTTTAATGCAACTTATGCTTATTTCTCCCAGAAAGTTCTTTCCATTTTTAGCTAATACTCTTAATTATTTTCCCATGTTCCCTTGTGTGGAGACGAAAAAGCAAGAGAAAATTATCCTGAAACAGTAACATACCTTCCACATTCTGAAACATCTTTTGAGATCCCTCTGAATAATTGTTTCTTTGCTTTCTTTTGGGGGGGGGGGGAGGGCGCGACAGCCCCCCAGTGGGACAGGGCCTCCTCATACACGATGTTTCTAGATTACACATAACTACTCACCACAGTAGGTAGGACTCCTCTGGACGAGTGATCAGCTCGTCACAAAGACCTCTACCTGACAACACACAACTCTCTCAACAGACAAACATCTATGTCCTAGTGGGATTCGAACCAACATTCTCAGCAGGCAAGCGGCCGCAGACTTACGCCTGTGACCGCACGGCCACTGTGGCCGGTGAATAATGATAATACTCATCCAAAATGGTCTCTTGTCCTAATTTACAAGGCCGAAATTTTGAATTTATTTCTTTTTTAGCCCCATGCATTCTACGTGTTCCAAACTTGAACTCCATTATCCTGACTCATTATTATTCATTCTGTAGGCTGCTTTACTACAAGTCACTTCCTTTCCCAAAACCGGTTCTCCAATGGTACGATCTACTGCTTCCTCTTTCAATTTCCGGTGTTCTCTTTCCCTTACAATCATGCAATAGCTGCTTACACCTTCTTACTGACTTTCCCTTACAATCATGCAATAGCTGCTTACACCTTCTTACTGACTTTCCCTCACTCCTATCCTCCTTCTATCTCTCCTTCAGTAAAGTGTTTTAGAAGACAAGATGTGACCAATCCAGTTAGCCTCCTTCTTTTTACTATGTGTAGGATATTCCGGTCCTCCTTGACTGGTTTTAATACTTTTCCTTTTACCACACGATTGGTCCAAACGATACTTCTCATCCTTCTGCTAAACCACATGTAAAACTTTTCAGTTATTTCTGATCTAGTATGGGATAAGAAACCAACTAGATGTCACTTTGTGTTATCCTTTATTTCTCCTTTACAAGTTGCTCAACATGTTTCGGGCAACCATGTGGCCGTCTTCAGGAGCTGACGACTTTGTAGTGTTATCGCCACATGTTGGTATTGTGCCGTGGCTGCAGGAAGGCTGTCAGAACCGGTTAGCTGGTAGTGTGTCCATTGAGGAGTTCGTGCTACGAACTTCTCAGCCTTCCTGCAGCCACGGCACAATACCGACACGTGGCGACAACACTACACAGTCGTCAGCTCCTGAAGATGGGCACATGATTGCCCGAAACATGTTGAGCAACTTGTAAAGGAGAAATAAAGGATAACACAAAGTGACATCTAGTTGGTTTCTTATCCCATACTGAATTACGATGCACGGTCAGCCACACATCAGATTTACTTCAGATCTACTTTCCGAAGCATCAAAATTTCAGCACCACAAAAAAAAACACTAAAATATAGCAGTTTCCAAATTTTTTCCTTAAATTTAAGTCTAAAATGCTGTTGAAAAGAGTCTCTTTCTTGTTGAATCCTGCTTTTGCCATGGCAATCCTGATTTTATTTTCACTTGTACGTCTAACGTCACTCCTTACCGTGCTACCCAAGTTTATAAAATATTCCACAATGGCTTAGTATTATTTGTGTGTTTTATTCTGTTACTTGTTGTACCCATGAGGACCGCGGTAGCACAGTGGTTAAGGTGCTGTGCTACAAATCGGAAGGTCGTTGGTTCGATCCCAGCTGGTGTCATTGGAATTTTTCATTGACATAAAGAACCTTCCGATCGCATTATGGTCCTGGGGTCGACTCAGCCTCTAACAGAAATTAGTACCAGGAGTATTTCCTCGGGGTAAAAGCGGCCGGTGCGTAAGGCTGACACCATCCTGTGCCGTTGTCATGAAATCTGGGAACCTTAACTTCCTGGAACCCTCTGGGCCACTCCAGGTCTTACTTGTAGTGCTCAAATATAATGGTTTCATAACATTCTGAATATATGGCTAACAGACAATTAACAAGAAAGGGCACTACGGGTGACTAAATTTGTAAAACAGGCATATATATATGCTGCTGAATTCTGTTCGTCAGAACCAGCGACTCGTGTAGTCCGACTATGAAACAATTCCTGTTTAGTGTGCAGAATATTGTACATCATGAAGAATACGAGTAGTATTGCGAAATAGTGAACTCATTCATGCGTTATTCCTGGATTAGTTGGCCAGCATTAAACCACTTACGTATTACATGGAACCGCCCTTTCTACCTCATTTCGAGACAAACGAAGCAGCCCTAATGGCACCAGATGACCCTTCAGTCATAACTATTTACACTCCCAACTTCCTCTTCATTCCCCATACTAGTGCCACATTTTATCCAACCAACCCTACATCCTCGTAACTTCGTTCTAAGCCCAGGCTTGGTATTCTATTCAGAACTTGATATTAATGCCTTCTTCTCTAACCAGCAGTTTCCATGAAGCTAGTTACCCCTTTACGGACCTGGACAGGCTCTTAAGGCTCCAGGAGTTTGAGGCTTCGAGAATTTTTAGACAACCCGCACCCGAATGTCGAAAGGTTGTCACCGGCCACCTTTACCCCAGGAGACATCCCAGTTGCTCATTTCTGTAAGGGAATGTGTCGACGTCAGGGCCATAGCGGTCGGAAACCTCGACTGGACCTCTGATCTGCCTAAGAAAGGGCCGTATGAAGGACGCTAATATTATCGGAAGGCTGATTTTACAAAACATATTAGGCAGGTATTTGGGAATTTGTTATTTACGCACTTCGTTGAAACATGGCTTCACATTCAGAGAGGGAAATGTTTCGCTTCTACGTTTACGCACTGTACGGGGTTGTTTATTGAGCGCATATGTAATTCCTAGCAGGTGACAAAATTCACATGGCGCAGTGGAAAAATTTTTCTTTATCTTCATAAATCATTTCATCGTAATTTTGTTAAAAATTTGCTCTAAAAATAAACGTAAATTTATAAATCTAGCTTAAAATATCCTTAAAATTTATTTTAATTAATATCTAATTTACTGAAGGAAGATTTATTTCTTTCCAGAGAATTCAATATTCAGGATCTGGATCCCTTTAATGGAGCCTCATAAGCCCATTTATTTTTTCACAAAAGCTCGCAAGTCTTTCCCATCATTAGCTGAATGAATCAATTCCACACACCTGCAACTTATTTCTTAAGATCTCTTTAAATATTATCTAGCAGTCTGCTCCAAGTTTTAAAAATATTCATATCCTTCACTTATTACGTAGTGTCTTCAGCTCGACCTGTAATATTCAGGGCCGGACGTAGATTTGAGGACGTTTAAGAAGGGTGAGTTTGGGAGAATATTGCAACAATAGGGAAAGAAAATGAAGGACGTAAAAGTTAACACAATGAAAGGACCATAGCTCTCTCTGCTCAAGCAGGAAACATCAGGGTAATGAAAACATGTTGGTTGAGATGAGCAGCAGATGTGCGTGGAAGATTTGCTTGATAAGTATTTGAGAAATTTCATTCAGAATTCAAACCTAGACAGAATAAGCCTGAAATTTACACACGCCTTAAATAATTAGCTTGTAAGGATTAAGCTGACTTATTTTAGAACCAACTTCACGTTGTTGTGTAGAAAGTAACCAATTAGCAGTTTCCACATAAGTTTGTAATTTCTGTGTTAGCTGAAGGGGTGTCAATTCTTTAAAAAACACTGTTTCATCTTTGGTTTGTTAAACGTACAAATTCACATTCTTGTTTAAATTAGTCCGTGTGTCATAAAGGGAAATCACCATAACACAATTACGTTATTTTCAAAATGCGAGTCTGTGGTCTGAAATTTAATGTTACAATATGCTTACTGATTTGTGCATTATACTGCGTGTCCGGGCTAGAGGTATACAAAAATACATGCTTATGTTTTAGTACCTAAAAACTTTATAAAATTTGTGTTTTCAACAGTGTACAGAGCAACTCAAAAGGATTTTTATGTACGTCAGTACACTTCAATGTGAGCACCTGTTGTAGCTCGACAGATACTGCACTCTAAACGATATTCAAGGTCTTGCCACGTGTTTATCAGCATGTGAGGTGTTATAAGCTGAAGGTCCTTCTGCCTGGCCCCCTAGATCTCCGGATTTCACACCATTAGACTTTTTTGCGTGGGAGTTTATTAAGGACGTTGTGTACAAGAAAAAAATTCGAGATCTGGCTGATTTGAGACAACGTATCATTGAAGCAGTTGAGCTTATAACACATCACATACCGATAAACACGTGGCAAGAGCTTGAATATCGTTTAGATATCTGTCGAGCTACAACACGTGCGCACATTGAAGTGCACGGGCGTTCATAAAAATATTTTTGAGTTCCTCTGTACACTGTTGAAAACATAAATTTCATAAAGCTTTTAGGTACTAGAATATAAGCATGTATTTTTGTATACCTCTAGCCCGGACACGCAGTATATAAAACACTCAGAATACCTCACTCTGGTCTCAAAATGTGTTTCAGATGCCATGACAGCAAACATTTGTTTAATTTCACACTAAATTTGCTTTAAACTTGTTTAATATGATAGTTCTGTTGTACAGTGATATTCTAACCGTAAACCACATTGCAGACTATAATTTTTGCACATTTTATATAACAAGTTCTAGCTTAGGTTATTCCAGCTGTTTCTCGCAACAAGAATATTCTGCATGCTGTAAGATTCACCAAACAATTTTTGCTTGTATAAATGTTACATTTATGAAGTAAAAACGCAGAAATCCAGAGAAGCAGTGTATGTGATACTGTTATGATCAAAGCGATCGTTGTTAAAACACTTTCTTAAGAGAAATACAGTCCGTTCTGTTTCGCTTCTCTCCCTAAGGACTGAAGGGATAAGAAAGTGAATGGATGGAAGCAAAGCAGAAGTGGAATGAAGGGAGGTTGGATTATAGGAAGAAGACAAATGGAATGCTGACAATTTTGACGGATTATTTGAAGAGAGGACAGTGGTAGCTGTAGTAGCTGAGGGTTGTTGGAATGGGGGTAAGCGTAGTGGTGTTGATGGAGGGTTTCTCAGCAGAGGTTATTTATTATGGAAGGGATGCAGCAAAGGAGGTAAAGATGAAGGGTATGAAAGAGCCTTCTACTTTTGTCTCACTCTGATGCAAGAATACAGAAGAAGAGACAGCGGATGCTGGTGTCACAGTGATGCTCGCCTCTCTGTACTTTATCTAACCTGTCCCTTATTCTTCTGCTGGTAGCAGAGTGAATGGTGAATGGATCGAGACCAGATTTACCGATCGCTCTATCTCCTTCACCACTTCCTTTCAGAAACATCAATCTTTTCCCACTAACTTCCTTCCACTTCCCTTTTCTCCTTGATATCCTGCGGATTGTCTCCAAAATCCACCTTTTGGAAGTAATTTACTTCTAAAAGGCTAGGATGTTACTTTCTCGTTTCTTTTGCCCAGTTATCTTGTACACAATTTTGAATACTGATACATTAAGCGTAGAGAAGAAAACCAACTAGATGCTACTGAATGCTTTATTGCACTTAGAATCTGCTCAACATGTTTCGGGCACTTATATGCCCATCATCAGAGCTCGAGACTATACTTGTGTTACTGCCACATATGGTGTGTAATGCCTTGGTTGCTGGTGGTCGGCTGTTAGGAGCAGAGCAGCAGGCTATGCGTCGCAAAATTTTCCTCATCCCGGACGCATAGCCTGCTGCTCTGCTCCTAACAGCCGACCACCAGAAACCAAGGCATTACACACCATATATAGCAATAACACAAGTATAGTCTCGAGCTCCTGATGATGGGCATATAAATACCCGAAACATGTAGAGCGGATTATAAGTGCAATAAAGCATTCAGTAGCTTCTACTTGAGTTTCTTCTCTGCGCTTATACTACGATGCTCGGACAAACATACATCAAACTGATACACTAATTGTGACAGTCGGATCAAAGCTAGTGTTACGTCCTTAAATTATTCATTCGCCACGATAATCCATTTTATGATCAGGGAGCAATTTTTTTGTAAGAGAACCCAAAGAATCAATTGCTTCTTTATAAATAAATTATCCCGCCTGGTGTGTCAAAATACAGTCGTATCTTTTCATTCAATTATCGGTCACGCACAACAAGCGTTATTATGGCAGCTGGTTTCTGCTATAAGATCGAGCCGTTATCAGTGCACTGCACAAGAAGATTGAAAATATAAACTCTACATTTCGTTAGGACGGAGATCTCCATTGTTACATCAAAAGCTGCATTACCGGTGTCAGTGGCGTGCACACACGCTTTGGTGCTGCTTTTGTACAAATTTTTAAACCGTCACTCTTGACACTTCACTTTTACTTGCTTTTTATTGTTGTATTTTATAACCCCATGTATTTAGCAAAGTTCTTAATAGAGTTCCTAATATTTTACCTAAGCTACATATATAGAAAAAGTTTACAGGGAACCCTTTTAAATGAAAGGGCAGATCTCTGTCCTAACGAAATATACTATTTCTCTTTTAGGGTTCTCGGGTAATGGCGTGATAATGGCTTGATTTTAGGGCCAAAACTAGTCGCCAGGTAAAGGCTTACGAGTGGCTTTAGTGATAATTGAATGAAAACATCCACTTGTGAATTAATTGTTATTTGTAAGATAATCCACCACTCAGTTTCTTCCATCTCGCTTTTTGGTATCTGCCTACTAGTTACAGAACTTGTCCTAGAATATCTTCTTAGCTATAATCTCCCATTATATAGGATTGTAATTATGACGTACTGTGTATCACTGCCTTGTACACATAATCATTTAGTAGCCTGTCTTACGACAGGTCCAAAGCTTCTTCCAAAGCTAGTATCCACATAACGCGATCTAGAGCTTCTTCCTGCAAATGAGAGTATCCTCTCCTTTCCTTAATGTCATCCAGTGGCTTCCTATGTCTTCTTCCTCGTCTTCCTCTCACTTCTATCCCCCCTTTCCTCTTCTCTTCAATAACCTGTCGTAGAAGACAATTTCTACTCAAAATATGACCAATCCAGTTAGTCTTCCGTTTACACATAACGAAGGAATATTTTATACGGAACGTTTGTATTTATTTTAAGTATTTTCCGTACCGTTAACATACATACAAACAAAAGTCATTTAAAGAAAATCTGTGGTACAAAATGGTGAAAAAATCACTTAAAATTGTAGGAAAAAATTGAAAATTCAATACCTGGAATCTTATACGCTACCCTGTATATCCTTCTATGAAAAAGTATGAAATAGCAAATAGTGAATGTAACATTCAGGAAAAAGCAAAAGTATATTACATTCAGTTAAACTGTTTTGTTTTCTACCTTTTTATATGGATGACAAAATAAAATACAGGGGGCGCGGAGCCGACTGACACATTTCAAATTTGAATATTGCGCCGGCGCGATAGCATGTCATAGTTGACAGGAAGAGAAATGGTAGAAGAGAGGACGCCATTTCATATGGTTAGTCGCAATGGAGCGTTGGAACGTGCAACAACGTGTTACCTATGTTCGTAGATTTGGCGACATCGCTTGGCCTGCTCCGTGGCCCGAACTTACTCTACCAGATTTTTTGCTGTGGGGGTTCCTGAAAGACCGTGTGTTCCGGAGGCGTATCATGACTATTTAAGAAATCAAACAAGCCATTGTTGACGAAGTTGCGGCTATTGTTGAGGACCTACGGGGGCGCGTGTACGACAACTTCCAGACACGCTTGCAACAATGCATTGAATATAAACGGAGGCCATCTGCTTGATATTCAGAAAATAAGCTTCCAATCTGTGGATAATAAATAGCATATTTGAACATATTTATAGACGGTTTCGCTTATTTTTTCCTTTTCTGATATATTATCTGTAACCATTTGAAATGCGTCAGTCAGTTTCGCGCCAATCTGTACATTACGCCTATTTAAGGATAGAGAAAGGAAAAAGTATTAAAGAAAAAAATGAAGTGATTTTTTAATAAAAGATATTATTAAAATGAGGGTTACGATGTTGTGTAAGGGCATTGATTGGATATATCTGCCTTAGGACAGGACACAGTAGCTGAAACGTTGGCACAACAATAAGATTTAAGGTTCCATGTAAGACAAGGAAATTTGTCGACTGTCTGCTCTTCAAAGACTGGCTCTGTTTTACGATGCTAGTTAAAGAGTATAATACTCAAAATTCAATATCTAGACAAAAGTTTGCAAAATTCAAAACGGTGCCTCACTGAAGGAATTCTTGTGCCTGACGAATGAGTCCAAAAGGCCATCACTGCTCATGCTGTGATCCTCTTTAGAAATTGTAGCAAAGAATTCTTTCTGCAGTTTATCTTGACTACATAATCGCAGTTACATGAACTAATTGGGGTTGAATTGGCCCCCATCTCATTTAGTTTCAAATTAAACCACAAAGTGGATTTTCTAGGGAGAGATTTTAATTCGTTTTGAAAAGACGAAAGGAAAAGAGATGAAAGGATTTGAAAGAAGGAGAAAAAAGAGTAGAATATTATAATGATAATAATCAAGTTGGAATTTTGTGGAGATGAAAATGAGGAAACTGCAAGGCGAGGGGGTAGATCCTCGGTCCGTTTACGGCCATTAGGACTTCCAGGAAAGTGTGGCGCAAGTTTCGGTGGGGGTTGGGGGGGATGATAACTTGAAGACATTCTCTTAATTGTGAGGAAACTGTTCCTGTAATCACTCACAGCCATCTCTTTATCCTCGGCTTCAAATTGGATCCTGCAGAAGGTTTCTTTTGTTCTTCCCTCCTAGATATCACAACCATACCGCCAGGCCAGCCTCATACAACCGCCCCCCATTGCTCAACCATTGCGTTTTCTCAGTAACTTTCCACAGTCCACCCCCACCTCCTCCTCTAATCACCCACACTTCATCCCTTTCCAAGTTTTCATATTTGGCACTGCACATAAAGTCCTAAGCTTACTAACTCATCTTTATAAAAGTTGTACACAACAGCAGTACTAGCGGAATGAATGGAAAGGAGTACAAAAAGAAAATATGTCCTAATTTTGAGATTAAGTTAAAATAAAAAAACGAAGACGCAATTAGTTAAGGATTAAGAAGGGTGACTTTAAAAGCACTGCCACTTTCCTGGTGATATAATCTCCTTAATAAATTTCCAGATAGTAGCTCAAATTATTCTAGACGTATTCGCTGCTTGCGCTAAGATTCTAAGTGTCATGTGACTCATTAAATAAATTTTGTTATATAATAACATAGGAGGAATAAAAATAGGGAATACAGACTATTAGTAAAAAGTCTTGGAGAACGGCAACTTGGTAGACAAAAAGAGATAAGCAAAATCCTACACCTTAACCTTCACAGACGCTGTCAAACTACTTCCTAGAAGTGAGGATATTTAATCTTATGTTTATTGGACCGTGCATCATCTTGATAGTTGAATAAAGAGAGACCAACTTAATGTCACTTGCTATGTTATTTCATTATTTACTGCTCAACATGTTTAGGATGTTAATACATCCATCCTCAGGAGATTGCGACTTATTTTATGGGTTATTTCATGGGTTGTATTGTTGTAGTTCGATGTGTGTTGGTGTTACGTTGTGGTTTGGTTGGGATGGTGTGGTATCCGGATTCAGGTTGAAGCCTGAACCCATGAAATAACTCATCAAATAAGTCGCAAGCTCCTGAGGATGGATGTATTAACATCCGAAATATGTTGAGCATTAAGTAATGAAATATCAAAGCAAGTGACATCAAGGTGGTCTCTCTTTATTCAACTATGAGTTTATTTAATTCATCCTTAAATGCATTCAAGTAGGCACATTGTACCGAGGCCGGCGGCATTTGAGGCATTAACATTAAGTGCAGTGCACCGAGGTCGGGATTGAAGGAATGAGAAAAGACGTTACGAGGAACTCTCTATAATGTTTGTGCGAAGTGACATACGTTACATCAAGACGTCTCTTATTCTGTTTCAGTCCTGAATTAGCCATAAAGAATAATACACAAAAGACAATTTCAAAATTTTCAGGCTTCCCATATGAGTGTTGCTGATTCGGATTATTACGCCGTGTAGGATAAATAACTGTTCCCCGACGTTTCAGAGAATCGTACCACCTGAGCCTAACTTATTTACTCTGAAGATGGAAGAAGCATATTCCTCCGAAAAGTAAGAAGAATTTTATGTCCGTAGACGGCGTATTAGAAAATAAATAATTGCACAGGCACCTTCTTATTGGCAGATGACTGAAGCTTAGCACGTATTGTTTCTACGTTTGAGTAGTCCCTGGGCCCGGTCGAACGCAGGAGCGGTGCTGGTACAGACAGAATCCTTCTCAGTTGCGGTGAACGAACGATCTTAGAGGAATCAATACTTCGTTCACTCTTGTCACTCATTCATTCACTTGCGGGATTTGAAACGGAAACCTTATATTATTCTTGGTACCCTTTATTATTTAACGTACGATAGTGAATCTGACGGGGCACGCGGTGGTGCAGTTGGTTGAGGCACTGCGTTACAAGACAGAAGGTCGTGGGTTTGATTCCCGTTGTGTCCTTCCTACCGCGCTATAGCTCTGGGAGTCGACTCAGCAGCTAACAGAAATGATTACCAGGAATATTTCCTGTGGAGTAAAGGGGGCCGGTGCGTAGGGCTGACAAACTTGTCACCTTCATGAAATCCTGCAAAGCTGAAGTCCTGTCCAGGTCCGTACAGGAATTGCTTCGGGATAATATTTTAATTAATCCTACATTTTAGAATTGATATTCTTCCATATGTCGATGTGCGCGAACTCTATAAAATATGACATATCCGCTCTTCTGCGATGTTACGCAGCGTACATTGGCAATTAGTAAACACAATTTCGGGGCAACTTAACGATCCCATCTTCAAGGGTCCAGCATTTTGGCTGTCTGATCGTTGAAGATGTGATGGATATTTGTCCCGAAACGTCAGGTAACTAAGAACCTACGCTGCGTAACATCGCAGAAGAGCGAAGATCTCATTTACACTGTGACTGAAGCCTGAAATCACGCTACACTTTTATAAACTCTGTCTTGCAATATTCCGTTGCAAAAATCTGTCGTAAGTAGTTGGGTGGTAATGCATACGTTGATAATCCTTTGTGACTGACTTACAATATAGCTTTAGGACCTACATAGGTTTCAATTGACATAATCCTTCCGATCGCACTATGGCCCTGGGGTCGACACAGCCTCTAATAGAAATGAGTACAAGGAGTATTTCCTGGGGGTAAAAAGCTGCCGGTGCGTAAGGCTGACAACCTTACCACCATTCTGGGCCATTGTCACGTAATATGGGAATCACAACTTCCTGGAACCCTCTGGGCACCTCGGGTCTGTAATGGAACTGATTTACCTTTTACTAAAACGCAGAGTGATCACGTGATTTACCTTAACTTCATAGGTTTCTGTCGAATAACTCAATGACGATTTCCTTACTTACTTACTTACTTACTCACTCCATAGAGCTGAGTCCTTCTTGAGAAGCTAACCGGTCCTCAGATAGTGAAGAAATTCCCTGCGTTTTATGAAACCCGAAAGTTCTACACTGCATTTCCAAATGCCCGCCACCTGTCCCTATCCTAAGCCAGATCGATCTAGTCCGTGCCCCCAAATAGCATTTTCGGAAACTCCATCTTCATATTATCTCCCATCTGCGCCTGGTCATTGCAAGTGGTCTCTTTCCCTCAGGTTTCCTCACCAATACACTGTAAACATCCCTCCTCTCCACCATATGTGCTACATGCCTTCCCCATCTCATTCTTCTCGATTTGATTAGCCGAAGAATATGGGGTGAGGAGCACAGATCCTTAAGCTCCTCACCGTGATGTAGTTACAGGAATTTTACAGTCATGTTATGGCGGCTCCGTTTCGAGGGCGCTGGTAAGACTCACTTTTCTCAGGCTGGGAGATTTTCACACACAAGTAAATATTATGTGTTTGACACGAATGTGTTTAAAGGTACATGCGTGGAATTTATGGTGGGCAAAGCTGAAGGAAAGATACAGCATGGATGACCTTGGCGTGGGTGGGAGAATAATATTAAAGGTAAAGTTAAAGGTAAAGTTAAAGGTAAAGTTAAAGTGATCTCATTATATGCCCGTTGTGGCTCAGAGGATAGGTAGATGTATAGTTCTACTGTTCCATGACCGCGGCACTAGGAGGGGGTGAGTGGTCAGCAGCAAACCCGGGCCGCACTTTACCCCCGGGAAAGACCCGGTACCAATTTTACAGGAGGCTGGGTGCGCCCCAGGGCCGGTCCGGACGGACGGAAAATCTCATCCCCACCGTGATTCGATCCTGGACCGTCCGGCCCGTAGTCAGTCGCTATACCGACTGAGCTACCCTGTCCACGAGAATAATATTAATAGAGGATGGTAGGCGGGAGTGGATTTTTCTGGCTCTGAACAGGGGAAAAGATGGGGTTTAGTGAACATGGTAAAAAAATTTCGGGTTCCATAAATTGCTGGAAATTTCTTGACTGGCTGAAGAGCCATAGCTTCTTAAGAAGGACTCTGTTCTATGAAATTAATAACGAATTAGAAATTAATATTATATTTTAAATTCTTTGTTAGATCAGTTAAAACTTTGGTCTTTGAACAATTTAGCAGCATACAGGAAGGTCACTGTTGGAATGGCTTAAGGGGTTGTCTTGCTTAAATGCTTGTGGTTTCGACTTTTCATATTTGATCTCAAGCTGTCATAATTTGAATATTCTGACAACAAAAATTTTCCCTTTTTTGACGATTTGCTGACCGTGTATCTCAGTATATTTATCTCAGTATTTAACCGACTTGATGCACAAAATTTGTTTCACAATAAGTTTTATTTCATGCCTCTACATGTTTCGAGCACCTACAGGTGAGATGATACCAGAGGCTGTGTAATGCAATTTTGACCTCCTGATGATGAGCACATGTGCTCGAAACATGTAGTGGCATTTAATAAACTTATTGTAAAACAAAATTTTTTTGCTTCAAGTTGGTTAAATACTGAGATAAATATACTGAGATAAGTAATGTCCCTTGTTAATGTAACATTTTAAACGACGAATTAAATCCCATCTGCCATTTTCTGGCATTATTAGAAGCTCACCATTTTCTCCACGTTAGCAGGATAAGGGTTAAATAGATTTTCAAGATATTAAGGTCAAATTGCTGTCATATAATGATATTTTTACTTTAGGGTTGAGGGTTATATTGGATGAGATGAACTTTTGATCACAAATGCTGCGTTTGGCAATGCGTTGCTCTACGGATTGAAACTCGGGACTGCTCGGTTGCCGGCAGAGAATGAGGTCATTGGATTTTATTCCATGCATCACGGACAGTTTGATCACATGAAATATTGCCAGCGCCCGCTCAGGCAGAAGAGTCGGACGCACCCTCTTTCAAGTCGGCCGACCCTTAAAGAATAGCTTAGCTTCACTAATACTATATCTAGAAAACTGAATGTATTTAGACTTACAAGTGTCACCGGTTATCGGACAGTAGACGGTAGTGGAGCTGATTTTTGAAACGCCATTTTTATTAAAGTTCTTCATCTTAAATACCCTTTCAAAATAAAAACTTAGTTCATATGGTGCTTGCTACTGTTATATTTTTCCGGAATACTTACTTACTCCATGGTGCAGAGTCCTTCTTGAGAAGCTAGCTGGTTTGCAGCTAGTCAAGAAATTCCCCGCATTTCAAGGAACCCGAAGGTTCATTACCGCACTCACAAGCGTTCGACACCTGTCTCTATCCTGGGCCAGACCAATCCAGTCCATATACCCACATCCCACCTCCTGGAGATCCATCCTAATATTATCCAAACGTCTACACCTAGGTCTTCCCAGTGGTTTCTTTCCTTCCAGTTTCCCCACCAAGACCCTATACACCCCTCCTCTCCTCACCGATACGCGCCACATGTCCAACCCATCTCATTCTTCTCGATTTTATCACCCACACAATTTGGGTGAGGAGTACAAATCATTTAGCTCCTTGTTATGCAATCTCCTCCATTCCCCCGTTACCTCATCCCTCCTAGATTCAAATATTCTCCTCAACACCATATTCTCAAACACCCTCAGCTTCCTTTCCTCCCGCAATGCCAACGACCAAGTTTCACACCCATATAAAACAACAGGCAAAATTATATTTCTATATAGAGAATATGAACGATAAATTTTGTTTCAATAAACAAGCTGCAAACCATGGATATGTCAGTGAAAAGGTGTATGACGTTTTTTAAATGAGATATCTCATTCATAAACTGAATGTGTATGTTTTCATATAACAGAAAATTGCAATCATTCTTATATTGGAAAGAACACCCTATTAAGTGGAATAAGAAGATTCTGACGACCCTGTTGTACAGTGGTGTAGGTGGAATTTCCGATATTGTGGCATTTCAAGTTGAAGCTTCATCAACGGAGTGCCACGTGCAGAGCAAACCACCGTTAATTAACATGAGGGGGTTTACCGGGAAAAAGGTTCCATAGCAGAGTGAGAGAGATAGACCTAATTCTGAAAGAGAAATGAGTATTTACAGTGCATGTGGCGAAGACAATATGATTGACGGAAAGTTTAAAGCAGTGAAGTATGTATGTGTGCGTGCGTGTATATATATATATATATATATATA
>Ga0131853_10007960_pt1 | contig 19246 bp, 14 predicted proteins | sample TergutLab28metaG_FD_92764 | JGI IMG/M metagenome (GOLD analysis project Ga0131853, IMG submission 92764) | Labiotermes labralis P1 segment gut microbial communities from Petit-Saut dam, French Guiana - Lab288 P1 (version 2) (version 2) | ecosystem: Host-associated > Arthropoda: Insects >...
ATAAATGTTTTATAATGGAAATATTCTGAGGAGAAAAATATTCGTGAATGTGTCGAAAAACTCAGACCCAGATGTTGGCCTGAGGAAACTACAATATGCTACAAGATTTCATTAGTCCAGTGACTGATAACTGATTTAAATGTAATTTTATATTTGTCAACATGCCACACCGTATACATACTCTTTATGATTATGCCGTAATTAATTATTAATACTTACGTTAGTTTAATATATGAACTGAAAAATGGAAAGGTATTTACGAGTAAATTTGTTTGGACCGGGCCCTCGTCTTACGAAAAAGGAATTTACCGGGCCGCGGTCACACAAAGGTTGAGAAACGCTGCTTTGTAGCGTTCACACCGGCTCTGGAGCCCACCTAACCATGTGTCCAATGGGTACAGACACCTTTTTACCCAGGAGTAAAGCAGCTAGGACGTGATACTAACCATTTACCTCCATCTAGTGCCGAATGTTAAGAAATAGTGGAGCAATACCTCCACTGAACACCCAGGCTCATTCTGGCCCCTAGTGCCTTTCCCTTTCGCTTTTAGTTACACTAAAATTTGACCAGCTAGGCGGCAACTTGACCTGCTGTTGCCTGCACTCCAGTGTGTACATTTTTATGTTACTCTTCCATTGCAGACACAAGCAGACAATTGCAATTACTAATGGAAACATGGTGCCGTGCTGTGTTTACACACGGCTGTACGAGCTTCTGTAAATTAAATGTTACTACGCTCCGGCGCACTGGCTCCAGCGCAGTGAGAGAAATATTCATATGATCCTGAAGATTAAAATACACAGAGCCACGTGTACCTGTTGTTTTATATGCGCGTCACACTTGATCTCTCACCTTAGAGAGGGAGGGGGGGGGGGAGGACACAGAGAACAGGGTTCTGAAGAGTATAGACGATTTGGATATATGAGTTAGGAAGTAGCAGAAAAGTATTTTTTTTCTGTTAATTAAGCACCACACCATAAGGACGTATGGTAAAGTAGAGATACGGCGTTACCTATTCTTTAACTCCGCAAGACGAGTTGACATCAGTTTCACGCACCGGCCCTTTAACCCCAGGGAAGAGTCCTCAGTATGCATTCAATAGGAGAGCCGCGGTCGACCCTGTGGGGAGGAAAATAGTCTGTGCCCTTGCCTAAATTGAACCTCTGTTCCTCACTTGATCATCTCATGGCCCAGTCATTATACTTCGCGCCTTTTACCTCGAGTGATTAAGTGGATTAAGATGATACTAGCAGGCCAGGTGGAATGCGTTTTGGTTACTGGGCACGGCGTTCAAGGTTTTGAACTTGTAAATGCGAGGATATTAGTAAGTAGATGTTGAACAGATTAAAGCAGAAGCCACATAGAATATACAAACGCGCTCATGAAGTATTTATTAACAGTGTGTAACATACATTAAGACTTCCCGCATGTTCAAGCAGTTTTTAGAAATGGCCCCCAACTCTCAGGCTTGCTTGACACCTGATGCTCATATTATTAGAATTTATTGAAGTTCTTGGCTAAAAATTGCTGAACCATGCGCCAGATAATTATCCTAAAGTCGTCGTCGTGTGTGTGTGAGTGTGTTTTGTGTTTGTGTGTTTTCTGTGTGTTGTGTGTGTATGTGTGTGTGTGTTGTCTGTATATTAGTTGTCTATGAAACATCCCCATGGATGATAATCACAGGGAATTAAATCGGGTGTCCCAGCAGGCCACGAAAGTGCGAATAAGTGGTCATTCGGTTTCCACAGACGTTACGCAAGGCAACCACTGAATTATTGGCTGTGTAGGCAGAGACACTGTCGTGCTGGAGGGACCCCTGCTTATTCTGTCCATCAGTCAAGTTTTAAAAAATGGTGCGAATATTTGTTTCTGCATCATTCTGAATTTATTATGTCCTAAATTAAGGCGCGTCCGATAATTCTTGTTGCGTTGGCAGAACTCCATACTTACCATCAATGTCAAGTACAGGCACCCCGTGTGGCATGTATGAGAGTCTCGGACTATCTGCCGGACAGTCTCTGTTCTTGTTGTTAGTATTTATGTGAAAGTTTAAGTAATCATATCTACAAAATAAGTCAGCAATAGATGAACTGTACAAAACCGTAATGTTGAAGATCTTCTTGGACATTCATTCTGAACGGAGTCAAAGCACCGGACAACAGACTTCTAACTTTACAACATTTTTGTACCATTGCTTCCTTATACGATAGGTTTCGCACAACCATCTCTCCCCTCCCCCACCTCCATTCAAGAACAACAACTACAACTCACGTTACAATAAGAACACTCAGCATTGCTCCCTACTGCATATTAACAAAGCAAAAGACCAAATTAAGTCTGTTAACGCGCAGCTTCTTAACCCGGACCCTTTCAGAATACTTGATGTGTGGCAAATGCTGTGTCAACGATCGTGCGGGCGTCACTGTAGCTGGAAGGAGTAACACAGACGAATAACGCAGCACTGACGCGGGTTTTACTTTCAAATGGACACTGTGTATTGGAAACGAGGTGGATTAGCGTAGTATTGTGGCTACGATCGAGTTCCTTCAACGGAGGTAAATTTCATCTTCCCCAAGGCGTCCATACCGGTCATGGTGGTCCACGCAGCCAACTGTTCAGCAGGTGTCGGGTGCCTGTACCCTGGGGTAAAGTGGGCTGGGCGGTAAGCTACCATTCACCTTTGTCTCGGGCCGAGATTAAAAATTAATGGAGCTGTGTCCCGACTTCCCCATACGTCTGCATTGTTTTTACAGGGACAACTTTACTTTACTTTAACTTTACTTTTTTACTGGACTTAAGAAATACGGTGTGAGCGTGTGGATTGGACTTACGTGGCACAAAATATGGAGTCCCGTGGCGGGCTGTTTTGAAGATGGTAATGAACCTCCCAGTTCCACACTCGGATGTTTGGACTTCAAATATGTATGCATTTTCCCTTTCCTGCGTGTTTAATACGGATCCTGTGGATACAAATCTGTCATATCCGGTATGTTTTATGACGTAAATTCTGTGTCCTAAAAATACAAAACTTAATGTTGTATTGATATAGTATCGATTAAACATTAAATCAGTAGATGTAGTTTTGTGTATGTTGTTTTACAGGTCTGCTCAAGGGGTCTACTAGTCAGGGGCCGGACGGCGGTTCACGGTCATCCCCTGCAGAGCGTCCCAAAACATTGCGACGTCTGAAGAATGTTTACGATATCACATCAGGGACGAACGGTTCTGCGGGGAAGTTGGACGACGGGGAGGATGCTGTCACTAAGAGGCCGCCTGCCTCGTGTTCCCGGAGCGGAGGAAGTGGCACGGTTTCGGGATCCGGCATTGACAAGAGCCAGTGTCTATCCATCCTTAGTCCCTTCGATGAGCAAGAAGAATGGGCCAAAATATCGGAGATTATGGCGTCCTTCGGCTCTGGACTTGTCCGGGAATCTGTGTTCGTGAGCGAGTTGGAGAAGGAGTTCCAGAATCGCTTGGGTGAGTGTGGACGTAGAAGTTGCCTTCCGGTTGTTTCTTTGCCTGGGTGAGTGTAGACATTTGCTTTACCGCCCGGTCGTTCCACTGTGCTAGTGTGGACACAAAGGGTGCCGCCTGGGCGTTTCTTTGGGTGAGAACAGAAATCTGTGTTATCGCCCGAATATTCCTCTGCCTGAGTGCAGAAATATGGGTAGTCACCCGAATGTTTCTCTGTCATAGTGAGTCGGATGTCAGGGTTACCGTCCGGGTTTTCCTATATGTGAGTGCGCAAATTGGGTTACCGCTCGTGTTTTGCCGTGATTGAGAAATAAATAATGGTACTGGCGAGACGAAAGCGTCGAATGGCAGGTGAAGAGAGCGAACTAGGAAGAAGTGTTTTATTAAATTACTCTTGTCGTTTGCTAAGATTATGTAGCGTCGGTGACATGAATGATGTAAAAGTGTTAAACGTTACTGGGTCCATAATGACAAGCGGAAACGGAATTACGCGGAGGAAAACCTAGCTCAGTGTCACTGTGTCCACCACAGATCTCACGTACACTGGCCTTGGAATGAATTCTGTAACAGATGTCAGTAGCGTTCTGTGCCACACAATACCGCATGTGACTGGTTAGAACACTACCAGCAGTTGCCGCCTTGCGTGTTACGTAACAGTAATGTCGTCTTTGCAAGCGTGTGCTTGCAGAAGGCGTCATTGTTTGTCTGCAAAATTAACAGTGTTGCATACATGAGAAGAGTAAAAAAGTTAATAGATGTAGGGTCTAGGTGATAAATGCTGTGAAGGTGTTTCTCAGAGAATTCTTTCTGCTAATCCGGGCTTGTCGTAAGGCAGAAATAGAATTAATTTTCTTAAAACACGAGAAACGCTTCCCATCGTTATAAATTCTTTCGTGCTGTAGGCCAGCTAACTGATGACTCGATTGAGCAGAGGTCTTCTGGAGAATCTGATAGTCGCTCTGATGGCAACGAAATTTTCTGCCTTCTGTTGAGCCCAAACGTTAATGGCCGAGTTTAGAAGCCTTTGACTGTATCCTCAGCCACATAAACTCGTTCCACACACTCCCGCCCTCTTCCCGTAAGGTTCATTTTCACATGAAGCTCCCATCCATACCTTCTGTATAGGTTTTCCGACAAACCTCCGTACGTCTGCTACGTAGTTATGTGAGTCTGAACGTAAAATATCCAGAAGTTTCTTAAGTGTACGTGGCTGCGGTATTGGACCTTGTGAGGGGGTTGAAATAGCATATAAGGATATAATGTGTGTTGTATTTGAAACTGGATACCTGGACTTCTCAGTAGCCTGGGTGTTCAAGAAAGAGAAATGTGAATTAATGGTCATTTCCGTGAACACCCAGTCCAGTGAACATTGTTAGGCCCCGTGTGACATGTGTACGCGAAATAGATGTAATTACCAAATCGGTGGCTTGCATGCCTCGTTACTTCAGGTACACGGGTATGTTGGAAGTTAGGGTACAGGACAGCAATTTCTCCCCATCCAGCATTTTCCCAACTTTCACACAAACCATTATTTTTTGTTTAATGTCGAAGCTATGCATCTGTGTTTAAATTTGCACTAACGTCACTGTCAGACTTCAGCATCTGAAGTGTAGCTGTCACGACGGTTAATATTAAGAGTGAGGTCCGCAGGGTAGAAGCTTCTGTCTGCGGAGGGCATGGAGGCAACAGGTTTCTCCGAAACGTTGGTACCTATTTACAAAACTTCACGGCGGCGAATAAAAGAAGTTGTTAGCCATTAAACTTGCAATCACATTTAATTTGTGATTTTTCAGGTATGAATCGGTCGACAAGCGGCAGCCCTGTGGCTGGTCCTGGCTGCACTGGAGGAACTTCTTCAGTCGGCCAGTGGCTGGGCGGTCTCGGTCTAGCCGATTATGAGTCACTGTTCTGTAACAATGGCTTTGACGAATTGGATTTCATAGTGAGTACATGACATTTGTCCAGTGTCTTATCTTAAGACTAGTTTGAAAGAATAACTCATGGCATGGAGCAGAGTTTGTTGGAAAAGTTAATAGCTGCCGAGATAGTCAAGAAGGAGCCCACCTGTTTGACGGCTAGGAGCTGTGTCCTTGACACTGTCTTGAAGCGCATGCCACCGCCCCCACCCACACCCTCATGCACCACTTATTAACATATTAACAGGTGGTCTAAAATTTGCCTGTCTAATTATGTACGCACTAACATCTTTCCCCTCCTCAATGCCACACTCACTTATTGAGTATTTTACTGTAATATACCGTGCCTAGTATGGGCCGGGCAGCTCAGTCGGTATAGCGACTGACTAGGGGCTGGACGACCCGAGACCGAATCCCGATGGGACGAGATTTTCCGCCCGCCCAGACCGGCCCTGGGGCCCACCCAGCCTCCTGTAAAATGGATACCGGGTCTTTTCCGGGGATAAAGTGTGGCTGGGGTGTCCTGCTGACCATTCACCCCCTTGTAGTACCGTGGTCATGGAAGAGTAAAGCTATACCTCTACCCACACTTTGGGCCACACCCGGCCTGTAACGGGATCACTTTGCCTTTACTTTTTATACCGTGCCCAGTTCTTGAAGCGTACAAATCAGGAAGCTCCTTATTATGCAGTTTTCGCTGCACTAACATTACTTCCCCCTCTCTTTTAAAAATATTTCCTCAGTTTCCTATTCCTTCATACCTCTTAGTTTCAACGATCCTTCCCACCATCCTGGGTTCCCACATTCTCGAAACTTTCTTGCTTTATCGTGAGACCAAGGGCCGCGCCTACTTCAAACAAGAGGTGGGCGCAGTAATCAAAATGATCTCTGTCTTTTAAGATGTGACGCAGTATAGTTTTGTAGGTTGTACAACTACACGACGTCGAATCTCGGAATGTAGCAATGTTTGTAGTCACCACAGTTAGAACCTCAAACCCTATCTTAGGCCTGTGATTTTGTGTATCTTATTATGTAGGTTTTCAGTTTCACAGACTGACATTAAAGTTTCCCTACGTTACATATTTGGTTTGAAATATGTATATGCTCTTTTTATTTATTTTCAGAATGGAGTTCTTGAAGACCAGGACCTGAAAGAAATGGGGATAGACAACGAGAAAGATCGTGAAGCCATAATGGAATCCGCGCGCAATTTACCCTGCAAAATTCAACAGCAGCAAAGTACCTGTCTTAACAATAATAATAACAATAACAATAACAACAATAACAATAATACGGAAACCTCGGAGAAGTGTGGGGATGGCGATGATGAGAAGTCCGCAGCCACAGATTCAGCGGAGAATGAGGGTCGTGATGACGAAGAATCTGCAGTTGATCGGTGGCTGAACAACATCCAGCTGGGCATCTACAAGGAAACATTTCGCAAACACTTGTACACAGATATGGAGAGGGTGAGGCGCATCTGGGAGGTTGAGTTGACTGCCGTACTTGAAATTCAGCGTGTTGGCCATAGGAAGAGAATACTAGCATCAGTCAGTGGCCATCAATCTCACGGCAGCCATGGCCCAAACATAGAGGACATCAACGCCGATCTCAATCTCTTGGTAAGTTTTGATACCAGGCTGTATGTTTTGTAGCCTGTCATGAGAAGTTAATAGTTGCTTGTGGTAGAGATACTCCCTGCCTTTCTGGAAACTAGACATTCATTACCCTGTTTACAAAGCCGGTCATTAGGCGCCATCCCCAACCACATGAGTTAACTCTAATGTTTATTGGACCGTGCATCATTGTGATAACTGAAGAATAAAAAACCAACTAGATGCCACTTATTATTTTATTGTACTTCTTATAGGCTCAACATGTTTCGGGCATAGTAATGCCCGAAACATGTTGAGCCTATAAGAAGCACAATAAAATAATAAGTGGCATCTAGTTGGCTTTTTATTCTTCAGAGTTCACTCTACTTTCTCTTTAAATCCATTTTAATTTTTGCACATTTCTTTTTCACATTCGTACCGTGCATCCTGATATTATCAGAGTTTTATTTATTCACCAACTGATGCACTAGTGAGTTGTCTTAAAAAACAATATTAAAATTTACATTAAAATTTATATTAAAACAGCTCCGACATGTTTCGGTGTTACAGTTACACCATCATCAGGGAGCGCATTAATTAACCGACGTATTTTAATGGAATATTTTAACTGTAACTTTAGTAAGCACGAATTAATGCGACCCCTGATGATGATGTAACTGTAACACCGAAATATGTCGGAGCTCTTTTAATGTAAATTTTAATACTGTTTTTTAAGACAACTCACTAGTGCATCATTTGGTTAATAAATAAAACTTTGACCATTTTAATATTATTTACCTCCTATCTACTCGCATTTGTCTGGTAGATTACGGTTTCCTGGAATGTGATGTCATGTAGTTTGGAAGGTTTGTACAAACACTGGGAGGAACCTGTGTCCTCCATGGAGGTGGCAGCATCTCCTCTTGTTGGATTTCGCAACTAAATTTTTTGTATGTTTCTTACATGTTCGTGATACATGTCCCACTGGGGCATCTTGTAATGAGCCTAGTGTTCGTTAAAAGACTTAGCATATAAACCACAAGTTGGACACCTTGACAAACAGTCTGCTGCACCAGCCATAGTAACAAATGACGATCGCCTGTTAAGTACTCCCAAGACGCAGAGTACCGTTCGAAATTATTTTGTAGACAGGTTTAACATTTCCGCGATTCCAATGCATATTGTATTGTGAATAATGAGCGTTAGCCTTATGTTTACCCTGCTGTTAGAACACGCCGTCTTTATGTGCACACAGTATTCCGCATGACGTAAATAAGGACGGTGTTGTAGCACAGTTAATAGAGTTCTGTTTTAACCCTGCCCATGTAAAATTTTTGTGGAAATACTTGTAATTACTACGATGTCCTGTGTTTCCTTTCTGATTCATATTTTCTTTAGTTGTAAAGTCACCAAATAATTCCCTTTATTTTGTAGATCCCACTGTGGTAGTCAATACATCACATTATAATAAAACCGTCAATAAAATCTAAGTGTGTTTTTTATCATTACTAACATTTATTGCAACATGTTTTGGCCTGAACTGGCCATCATCAGCAAATACAAAATACAAAAATGCTTTAGAAGGATAACCTTCTGCTGCAGTTTTGATTTAGTGAATTTTATGCAAAACGTTTAAGCCGTGTTATGGTTGTCGTTATTGTTTTCAGGATGATAAAGTACATTTGCGTCGTAAATAATGCATTGTGTAATCGAACGTCATATGGTCTGGTTATAATTTGTATAAAAGCGTAAATAAGACGTTCGAAAGAAATTTGTGTTAAATTTGGAGTCATTATTTCTTTTTTAGTGATGATCTGTGGTTTGTGTGTTGGACAGGTAATCGTGATAATACAGAGGGATCCATCTAAATTCGAAATACAAAACAATTTGATTTATATCCCACTCAACATAGGTTTGAAACTTAAAATTTTTACAAAACGTGCTGCAGGTGTCCTCCGTTTCTACGGGTACGTGCCGCATCTGACAAAATGTCTCTTTCACAACAAGCGCCCAAGTGGTGCACCCAGTGACGTAGCACTCGAAATTCGCTGTACCGTTCTGTACGTCGAAAATGACGTAAGGTTTCACGGTGCACGCGTAAAGGTAATTTTATTTACTTACATAAGAAAAGTATGGGCCGGGTAGCTCCGTCGGTATAGCGACTGACTACGGGCTCGACGGTCCGGGATCTAATCCCGGTGGGGACGAGATTTTCCGCCCGTCCAGACCGGCCCTGGGGCCCATCCAAACCTCCTGTAAAATGGGTAGAGGGTCTTTTCCAGGGGGGGGGGGGGGAAAAGGGCGGCCGGTGTATGGTGCTGACCCCTCACCCCCTTCTAGTTCCGCGGTCAAGGAAGAGTAGAGTTATACCTCTACTCACCCTCTGGGCCACACCGGACCTGTAACAGGATCACTTTACCTTTTTTACATAAGAAAAGTATGGCCATGTTGCCCCAATTTTCACGCAGCAGAATTATGTGCAGGTCCCTTATACCGAATTGCACCCAAGTCGGATACGTGGGCATTTGTTATCCTCTGAAACCAAACGGTCCGTATGGGTGTAACGAAGCAGTTATCTCTGCTGCTTGTCTCAAGGTGATGAAATGCTTTTATATTAACTAGTTGTTCATGTTTAACAATTTGAAACGCATGGACAGTTATTAAGATAGACATTTTACATATTACATAACATTGTGGTGCGTTCACGTTACCTCGTCGGCTGTCCTAACCGCCGGATACAATTTCACTCGAAGATAGCGCTTTTATGTCGCCGAACAGTAAAACGTACTACGACCTTCACGTAAAGTGCCCGACATTTTTGCCCGATTTTAATCAAATTTGGAATTTCTCGACAGATTTTGAGTCCTCAATAATAAATTTCACGGAAATCCGTCCAGTGAGAACCGCGCTGATACATGCGGACAGACGGACGGACTAACAGCCTAGTAAAATTTCGATCGAAGAGAGGTTATGTGGCGATTTATTGTCGCCGGCAACAATAAACATGTTTAGGTCTTCATGTCAACCCAATATTTGTGCCCGATTGTAACCAGATTTTGATTTTCTGGACAGATTTTCATAAAGTGTCCTAGTATCAAATTTCACGGAAATCCGTACAGTGGGAGTCGCTCTGGCACATGCGGGGGACAGACGGACGGATGCGACGAAGGTAATGGGCGCTTTTCTTCACTGTAAGAACGCCCCTAAAAGCCCTGCATTTATACAGTGTACTCGTTTATGCACTACTTGTGTGTGTGTTTTGTATGATTCTCACAAAACACAGCGTGTGTTTCTCTACGCATCGTTAACTGGTTGCTATTATAAGGGAGGTGCTGTGTGTCTTCTTTGAGGGAAGGGCTGAATTTTTTTAAACATTACTTAGGTTACGTTCATGCTCAAAGGGTTAACGTAGACCGTGTCCATGCAATATAGACGTGTATTGAAACACACCCCACACTCGACGTCAGAACTGTAATTTCATCCATACGTCCGGTGCAATGCAAGTGTATCTGCCTCTATCCCAATCAATTACAACTGTTGCGAGTGGAATAATTATCCCTGGGATGTGATAACATATGTATCTAGCCATCCCTTCAGCACAGTGCACCTACGTCCCTCACCACTCGGCCAAACACAGGTTAATTAGCTACTACTGCCACTAGCCAAGCAACCCTGCCTGCCGAAACGAGGTGTAATCAAAACATTTCCGGACTTTTTTTTTGGCGCGTTCGCAACGAAAATTTAAAAAAATGCATCCATTAGCTTTGCCGTGTCTGTCCATACTGTCATCTCATGAAGGAAATCGAGAACAATTGAACTCACTGAATTTCATGATTTTTTTATACTAAGTTATCGACACGGTCCAGTTTTCGTTGAAGTGGAACAACAGTAACGGACACGTTGTATGAAGGCGCACGCCCGTTCCTAGTCGCAGCTCGAGAGTAAGTCGCTAAATATTTATGTCGGTGAAAAATGTTCTAGCATAAACTGTAGACAAGGATTAAACACAAATTTTATGTACAGAACATTTATTTGGCGGTTACTGACTTTAGTCAACAAAGAGGAGCGAACGCTTCTGAATTATAACGCTACGCGTACGTTTCCCAACTTTTGATGTTTGTGTGACCGTGCATCATTGATACAATAATATAAACAGCCAACTAGATGCAACAATAACAAATTTTATTGATGATTACAATCAGCTCAACATGTTTCGAACGATAATTTCGTCCATCCTCAGGAGCACTAGACTGTGTTTACAGCTTGCTGTATAAAGCACTAACGATGCTGCCTGCAGGCACTTAGTTCCCTTTGTATATGATCCAGCGAACCAAGCGATTCCGTTATTATTGGTAGTACACGTATTTACAGAGTTACCTTGTTTGAATTCTGTAAGTGTAATGTGGGATTTGTATTTGATAGCACTGACATCATCATGTTTTCCCCTTGAGTACGTATGTAACTTTTTAAAATATACCAACGAGACGTGGGTGTAGGTGTGAAGTGTATGGGAATGTGAACATGTTTTTGCGGTATCTTTTCAGTAATTCTTGCACAGACAGATTAGAATGAAAAGAGGTGCAATAGAGAAGTGAGTCGCAGTGAGCACGCCATTCCTCAGAACGGTTTTACCTCCTACCTTTCCATAGACGCCATAGACCCCCTGCGTAGAGGTTTTGATTTACAGTTGCCCCATTGATGCATAATTCTGTCGGTTTCGAAAAATGCTGAACTAAACGATCAGCTTGCTGAGCATAGTAGTTCAGCTGTTGAAACTTGGAACACCAGTCGATTGTGTCACACACATTGTTAATTAACCCTTCTTCTTGAGAAGCTTACAGACACCCAACTACAAGTCAGAAAGTTACCTTCCATTTATGGATCTCATAAGTTAATTTCCATATCAAAGAGCATGTCTCTGATTGCTGTCCTGAGTCAGATGAATCCAATATACATCCTTCCAGTTTACTTCTTTAAGATCCTTTGTCATTACCTTCCATTTATACTGAGGTGTTTAAATGACATATTCCATTCAGATTTTGTTTGCAAAAATGTTGTATTCTTTGCTCATCAATCCTACACTTGTTACATGCCCCACCCACCTCATCCTCTCCATATGGTAATTCTAATAATATATGTTGAAGACTGCAGATTATGACGTTTCACTTTATGCACTGTTTCGTATCAACAGTCAAGTGTTAGCGCTTTATTAGGGAATGACAATCATGTATGCCGCTTGTTTAACTTCGTATGTTGATATACGAGAGGCAGGAACTAAGCAGTTATGCATTATTCATATCAAGTGCGTATTCTTCCCTTGGAGCTTTCGTGATTGAAACATAAACCTCACGCGCTTGCACCGTGTTGTGAAATCTGGCACTTAGAACAGTGTCTACGGCGGTATGCGTACGGTGCAACATTTCTGAAACATGTAATTTTGAACTTAACAGAAAATGGTGCAGCATGTTTTAGTCTGCCAGAGCCTAACAAAAGAAAAACCTAATTCATTTTCACAGTATTACCTTGCAGTCAACCCGAGACTGACTGCCCTTTATGTATCACACTTCCCGCAAATTACCGGCGAACAATTAAGAATATGGCCATTATTCCCTTTGGCCCAACTAACCGCACGATTTTGTGCTGTGAATTCTTTATTCGCCAGGATCTACAGGAGGGAGCCTCTTATTTTAAAAGGGTTCTTTGGGACACTGGCGTTAACAAAAGAATTGTAATTTCAGTGGAGCTGAGTCTTCATTAAAGCCCCTTGTCAGTGCTAGTGTTTCGTAATTCGATGATCTCTTCCGAGCACTTACAGGCAGCTCTCCAAACTGACCTTTACTCTACGTAAATTAAACGAAATGAATAAGACGTTAATTAAGCAATATGGGCGCTGCCAGAGCGAGGCTACTCAACTGAAGAAGTACCCACTTACGACACCGTACTCCCATCAGGAATGTTTCGAATTGTCAGTTTGGTGCACTTTGGCGTGTTCAGCAATAGTTATAGGTATAGTAACGTTGTTACGAATATAAGGCCAGAATGTTAACCTTAACAACGCCTGCTAGGTGCATTCGTACCCCAGCGGAACGCCCATCAGAGTGGCTCTGTTTCGTCTCATACTATCTGTCTGCGTGTACTCCACAGCCGCTGAACTGACCTTAACAAAATTTTATGTAGCAGACTTTTTAAAAATCTGGTTTGGGTTGGGCAGTCTTTAACAACCACGTTTTACGCAGGTACTGCCTGCGTATCCGTCCGCTGGACCGCATCCATAGAGCGTTTGTTTTACGGCTTTGCGCATGTGCAGTTCCTCGTAAGCTTTGAACGTGGATTATTAAATGCAATAATCATTCACCCATGTTTTAATATGTGCTTTGTTGATGTTAAGTATCTCCCTGACAATGATCAAAATAGTTCGAAACGTGTTGGGAGTTCTGATGGTTTGCGTGTAAAAATGTAATTTTAACATCAGTGCGTTTTTTTTTGTTTTATTAGAATAATTGTTTATTAATGCACAGACATTAGTAACATTATAGTCTAGATTGTTCCTGTTTCTGTGCGTCCTAGCAACTGCACAAGAATCGAGAATAATCGTTTGCAGCGCCCCTGTCGGGTCTGAAGTGCAGCCTATGTGCCATAATACAGAGCGTGCCTCTCTCCATGTTCGGAGTACGGCGACTGTCACGGAAGCTTTGCCGCGTACGAAGCATGCGTCCGTCGAGAAGACTGAGGCATTTCCTCCCTGGCAGTTCAGCTTACCTTATTTCATAGGAGAGTCTCGAAGAGCTGACGTTCCGCTTGGAAGCAGGCCTCAGATTTTGTGGAAATATTTAGTGACCTACGATTGAGCCCCTGTCTTGAAATATCGGCTGTTTCTCTTTGAATATTCTTGTGCAGTTGTTACAGCCCGTGTGTATTCACTGAACCTCTGTCTGTCTGTCTGTCTCTCAGGGGCTCCAGACATAACAGTCGCACAGATTTAGATCTTGAAATCCAGGAGGCTACAATCAGCGAGCTATAATCTCAGTAACGGTTACGTCATATCCCTTCTTCGACATTATAATACAAAACATCTACATGGATGTTGTCCGTAGGCCCCACGGCTTCTCAAGTATACAGGGCAGATAGGTCTGTCGTAGGTCGGCGTGTGCTAAGAACTCACGAGGTGCGGGAAAAGGAGAAGAATACTGTGTATACATAAAGTGTAAGTGCTGAACTGAGTCAGTGCAGGAAACAATACGGGACGGATTTCAAGAGAAAATAAACTACACTTTATTAGGTGCTTCGCAAAATTGCGAAAACCGACTGTTAGCTTCGTCATGTCTGTCCGTCCGTCCGTCTGCATGGAACAAGTCGGCTGCCACTGGGGGGGGGGGAATTTTCATGAAATTTGATTTTGAGTATTTTTCGAAAATCTGTCCAGAGACTTCAAGTTGCGTTAAAATCTTACAAGAATAAGGAGTAACGAGCACTTTACGTGAAGACTTACTTGCTCTTATGATAATAGCTCACTGAATTCATAGTAGAATGAGAAACGGTTCGGACGACAGTTGTAGAGAAAATGAAACACATTTTGTGTTGAATAACTTTTTTTTTTCGAAAGTCGTGCCGTTTGTAAGACAATATTTAAGAGTATTGGAGGGCCAGGCAGCCCACAGATGGCAATATAATATGGCGCTTGCGATTAGCATGCTGGAAGACTAAAGCTATAAACATGCACACTGAATATGTAATACGTACTTCTTTTCCGCCCCAAAAGTGGTAACGCGAACGCACCTCAATGTAACGTTTATAGATACATTGCCTATCTTGTTTACATTATATCCGGCTAGTGTAGCAGTTACAGCCCAGAAGATAAAAAGATTATAACATGTTAAAAAAAGACGCGTATTAAAATTTCCTAATTTAATAAGAATTGAAAATAGGAATTGTATCAAAGTGCAACATTTTCATTTAATTGTTGTTTCAAATCTGAAAGGTTCTTCAAAACAAAAATCGAAACCTTAACACCTAATACAAAAACTATTACAAGACTCCACACATCTCGCACGTGTAAGCTGCGGAGCGGGCGATGAATAAGTAACTAAGACCATACCACACTGAAATTCGATTTGAAGAACTTAATTTGAGGGTAAAGAAAGAAACAATTACTACTGTTGCTACTATTACCACCACCACCACCACTACTACTACTACTAGTGCTACTACTACTACTACTACTACTACTACCACCCCCACTACTACTACCACCACCACCCCACTACTACTACTCCCACCCCACTACTACTACCACCACCACCACACCACTACCACTACCACCACCACCACCTCACTACTACTACTACCACCCCACTACTACTACTACCACCACCCCACTACTACTACTACTACTACCACCCCCACTACTACTACCACCACCACCCCACTACTACTACTCCCACCCCACTACTACTACTATTACTACTACTACCACCACCACCACACCACTACCACTACTACCACCACCACCACCTCACTACTACTATACTACTACTACTACCACCCCCACTACTACTACCACCACCACCCCACTACTACTACTCCCACCCCACTACTACTACTATTACTACTACTACCACTACCACTACAACCATCACCACCACCCCACTACTACTACTACTACTACCACCCCACTACTACCACCACCCCACTACTACTACCACCCCACTACTACTGCTACTACTACTACTACTACTACTACTACAGTTGTTTGAAATAAGAACAAGAACTCCGTATCAAAAAATTTTAAGTCATGAGGTCTCAGTATCAAGTGTACTACAGTATGTGTGCAATTTCTGCATTTAATAAACAGTTTTATGCAGAAGTATGATGATGATCCGCACTGGAATCGAAACATGTAGCTGAATGATTTTGAATGTAAGTTAGAGTTGTGTTTTATTGAACTGTAGTGAAAGCACAACGACATGACAACCATAAAATTTATAAGGGCTGGTTTATAGTAGAGTACTGGGAGCTGAACTTGAAATACAAAATTCTGTCTGCGTAATTCCCAGTGCCTTTAAGTTCCATGGAAAGAGGACATCCACTCTGAGGTAGCTTAGAGCAGTGTGCAGGTAATGACGGTAGGATTGTGAATTGTGTAATTTGTTGTCACAGATTTATGTAGAGATAAAAGCAAGCCAAGAACATAAACCGTTCTTGAACGCCATAGTCTTATGAGATTTTGGATTAGCCTAAGGATAAGAGAGAGCAGTCTGCTTGAATCGTTATCACGTATGTGCCAGATTAATTTGACGTTCAGGTGACCGTGCATCGTGATAAATTCTTGTAATATAACCAACTAGATGCACTAATTTCTCAAATTTATTTTTGGAATACAAACTCTACATGTATTAGACATTTCCTCTGTCCATCATCAGGAGTTTTTCACTGTACACACAGCAATGCGAGCAGGATCCATCCTGATCCTGCTCGCAGGCTGTCAGCAAACCTGCATGACATATACCATTGCAGTGTGTACAGTGAAAAACTCCTGATGATGGACAGAGGAACTGTCCGAAACTATGTAGAGTTTTTATTTCAAAAATAAATTTGAGAAATTAGTGCATCTATTTGGTTTTATTATAAGAATCTGCCAGATTACGCGGAGTCACATTCAGAAGACCGAAATTTGTTTCATTATGCTGCAGTTAAACGTTTTCTTCCAGGGCATAAAGTACTGCTAGGGGCAGGAAAATGTTAATTTACAAGAAAATCAGTCCTGGTAAAATTTCGGAAATTGACTTGATAGCATTTGGCTCTTGAGCCCGGGGGACGCCGGACTTTTAATCGCGGAGGCGCATGCTCGATTCATGTGAGATTTGTGGTGAACGTAATAGCACCAGTTCGGATTTTCTTCGAATACTTTGGTTTTCCTATGTTTGTATGAATCCACCATTGTTCCATACTCGTTGATTAATATATCACCGATGCTATGTTATTTTAGCAGTTGACTGCCTCCTTAACTACCAAGCTTTAGAGTTCGATTCAGGCGCTGGACATTATGCAGCGATATATGCGCGTGCTAGTGAGTCAACCAGCACTGTTATGACGGCGAGGCTGTGAGGATCACCTTCCGATTACATGTTACTCTGAAGATGAAGGCCGTAGGTGCCTCCGAATCGGTGGTACTTACCCATCAAAGCACACAGCGTGATGTTCCAGAAGCCCAGTTGTCATATACATTGCCTTTTAACAAATGGTTGGTCATTCCTGACTAATTCCGACAGCTTATACGTCATGTTACAGAGATACCAAGATTCTGCTTGAAACCCTAGTGTCTACTATTTTTACTAGTATTTTTTAGTTTTCATATGCCACGACCAATTACGTTCCACCACACTCCAAGCGTCTGTCGGAATGAGCGTGTCGTTCGGCCGATCTGCAGGACTGCTGTGCGGGAGAGTCTTGGAATAAGCATGATCTGCAGTCCAACGACATTCCGGCCCTATACCGGGAGCAATGCTATGTGCTAGACCGGACTGAAGGCCGCCCAGCCGTGAAACATGCAGTCCTCAGGAGTGCACCCAACGGCGCTGTCACGTAATGATAACAACATGTGTTGATTCTCCCAGATGACCTACGGTTCGAGCCCCTCCAGCCAGTTTACAGCAGTACAGAATAGTGCTTCCTTTGACAGAAGTCATGGAAATAGAAATTTGCATGTGCTTATGATGTTTACGGGTCTAAAGATTTTCACGATAGCCCATATTCACGGAAGGGTTCAGATTGGTCGGTCGTATACAACAAGTGGGTAAATAAGGAGGTATGCAAAATTCTAATCGAGAAGTCAGAAGTGTGTAATTTTAGGATACCGAGATGTGGAGGGGATAATAATATTAAAATGGGGTTTAATTAGGATGAGAATACGGAATTCATTCGCTCAGACGGAGACCATTGGTGGGTTCTTTGGAGCAAGCCGCGTACCTTCAGTTTTTCGAGATTCGCAGTTCCATAGCGGAGATTATGAAGTTTACGAGTCTTCTGGGATGTTACGCCGTGTCGACTGGTAGATAGTTAAATATGTTGCGGAGGTTTGTGATGTTATCTTACGTCCAAGCAGTACAGGAAGTGCCCACAGTTTCCATAAAAGCGGAGAATTTCTTGAGCAACTGACCAACTGCTGACTCATCCAATATTCTGGATGGTTGATGGGTGCAGTACACTGCGTGCGTTGTGTGTGACATCTTGATATAGTATACATACTGTATTGTATTTTCACAGAAATCAAACATCCAGCAACTGAAAGAAGAAATCCGAGAGAAACTTCCTGCCGTGCCCAACACCAATACCCTGAGGCACAGTCACAAGAAGTCCCGCCCAGCGCCTCAACCGCCTATGTCAACCAACGGCTCAGGGGGTAGCAGTGACCTAGAAATCAGAGACCCGTCTGAATTGCTGGTCGGGGTTCCAGCCACCTTGACCACCCAGTGGCGACATCGTCCTCGTGTTCTTGTCTCTGGGTCCGTCAATTACGTTGCCAGTGTAAGTAGAGCAGAGCACACGGACACCGTGCTGTTTGGTGTTTGAGATGTATCAATGGGAGCAGTTATAGCCACGTTGACTGCTAACTCATTGAAGAAAAGTCCTTTTTGATAAACTCATAGTCGCTGAGCTACTCATTAGGTACCCTCTTTCTTTGTGTGTGTGTGTGTGTGTGTATGTGTGTGGTGTATGTGTGTGGTGTGTATGTGTGTGTGTATGGTGTGTATGTGGTGTGTGTGTAAAAGGGCAGTCCAAAAGGAACCGAACTTATTTAATTTAAAAATATTGCTGTACTTACAACTTAATCAGACTTGTCTCCTTCAAAGTACTCCCCTCTACTGTTGATACACCGCTCCCAGCGTTTTTTTCCAGTTCTGGAACGCGTCCTGGAACGTGTTTTGCGGGATGGCGCGAAGGTCCTGTAGCGAATTTTCTTTTATCTCCTCTATCGTCAGAAATCGGCGACCTTTTAGGGTGGACTTCAACTTCGGGAACAGGAAAAAGTCCGCAGGGGCCAAATCTGGAGAGTAGGGGGGCTGGGGCACGACAATCGTCTCTTGCCTCGCCAAAAATTCACGGATAAGAAGCGACGCGTGAGCAGGTGCATTGTCATTGTGCAGCATCCAGGTCTTGTTTGTCCACGCCTCAGGCCTCTTCCTTCCCACAGCTTCCCTCAAACGCTTCATGACCTTCAAGTAAAACTCTTTATTGACTGTCTCACCACGTGGAACAAACTC
>Ga0131853_10007964_pt1 | contig 19244 bp, 18 predicted proteins | sample TergutLab28metaG_FD_92764 | JGI IMG/M metagenome (GOLD analysis project Ga0131853, IMG submission 92764) | Labiotermes labralis P1 segment gut microbial communities from Petit-Saut dam, French Guiana - Lab288 P1 (version 2) (version 2) | ecosystem: Host-associated > Arthropoda: Insects >...
TAATAATATTACAGATTACATAGCTTGCGCTCTCTGTTTCTTCTTTCAGACGAGTAAGCGCAGTACTATCTTGACCCTTTGTCATGTAAGCAGAAACAGAAAATTACTTTCTACCCTGCATACGTGACAAAGGAATAAGAAAATATTTCGTTTCAGGTGACGCGTGTCCAGGATCCCCATTGCCCAGCTGTCAGCTGTTTGCCGTGTAAGTGTATATGTATTTTTTAGTCATGCGACGTTTAGCATCTTGACGAAGAGGGAGAGAAAAAATTTTATCCTTTCGCAAGAAAGAAAGAATTACCCGCTATTTTTTCCCCCGTATTCTGCTTCTCACTTGATCGTAGATGCTAATCGCGCCTTACCGGTTTGAGCACCAAATCTGATATACGCACTTTGCAGCCCATCTCACACACGTCTACACTGAAGAGGTGCAGTGAAGGTGTTTCGAATCGCCCGTCCAGGATCCAGCTGCCATTTCCGTTTACAGGGTAGTTGTGTATGTCGTATTTAGTGGTCATACCTTTCTGGCAATGTTACATTTATTCCCGTGTAACATGCTTTCCAAGGATGCTAACTATGGCTCAAAGTTATAAGCACTAAATCTGATAAATACACTTGCAGCCCATCACACACACACACACACACACACACACACACACACACACACACACACACACGTGTCTACGCGGAAGTGGTGTCGGGAAAGTGTCGACTGTCCTGTGACTGTACAGCAGTAGCAGCAGTTTCAGAAAAAAAACAGGATAGTGCAGTGTGATTACACGAGTGTACACAATCCGACATCCGCGTATGACTTCGTCTCCCTCGACATAACGAACGATATCCGCGTATGAACTCTTCTCCCTTGATATAACGAATGTAGACGCAATACGGAAACCAGAGTGCGTGCTCCCTCCACGCGTCGTCTGTGGGACGCCAATTTTTCAGCCCTCCACCTCAGTGAAACCTATTGTCCCATCACCTAGACCTGTAAATAAATTGTCGTATGTAGACGCGAAGATAATGATTCTACTAGTGATACAGAGATATTGGTGACCTATATACATGTGTAGTAGAAACCCACAGCACTCAACGATTCGGCAGGAGGATTCATACCGTGAAGCCAATGCACATATGATCTCAATCGTGAATCGTTGGTATTGAAGAATAAATATTTAGGTCCCCGCCAGATAATCGTGGCACTCTGTAGTGGGCTGCTTCGCTCTGGCCTGGAATCTGGTCTGTATTCCACTGAGGCGACTCGAAATGAAAGTATGTTTCACATGTTGTGTGAATATAAAGTGACACAATATTTATCTGGTATTAATAGTTTATTTTCGAACATATGTTTACAAACGGTTAAACAATAATAAGTAATGAGTATAGTTGTGCAAAATTTGAATATGCTTTTCACAATATCGTTTTGGGTTCGTCAAACAACTGTGGACACAGGATGTGCGTACTGGCGTTAGGAGCCGGTTCGACAAAATTAAGCGAATTATATGCTGTAGCCGTATAAGCCAAAACGTCGGGCAAAGAGAGAGTGTACGCTTTCAGTAGATTTTGGATAACGGCAGGATTCGAAACTAGAATGGTTCAATTATGAGTCCGGAGTCTTACCGTTCCAGCCAACTCTTTTCGAGAAACACAAAGTCATATAAAATGTACTTTAAAACCAGCGCCCTGGTTGCCATATTGGAAAATGGCGAAGTTAGGTTAGAACTAATTTAAAAGTAGGGCGGTATGCCTGCCATATTCGCAAATGGCGAAGTTAGGTTAGAGATAATCCCTTCTTACACTTACACACATAGCTTCGAGACACGTTCCGCTGGCTTGTCCACCTCCATTTCGTGAATACAAAACTGTACTATCACATCGCCCTCGTGGAAGATGAGGAAAGTGTACTGTTTTACGAGTCACATTATGTTTACTTTAAACTCACCGCGCGCTACCCGCCATATATGTAAATTGGCCGAATTTTACTTGTAATTGAGTCACATATACATTATCTCAAACTTACCGCGCGCTGTCCGCCAAATTGTGCAATGGCAGACTTCTTTTAACATTGCGTTTCATTCAAATATAGCGCGTTGCCCCCCTTTATTTTGAAAAAATGGCCGAATCTTTTTAAATTCACATTTACTTTAAAGGTTAGCCCCAATATCATACTAACCGCGCTGCCCACCATATTGTAAAATGACAGACTTACACTCAGACCACTTCTTGCACTTATTACACTCTTGCACTCATTACTACCAATCACGCGGTTTGGTCAAGTGGTCTTCCCTTAGCGCAGCGGGCGATGGAGGTACTTCTACCAGACTCTACGGGGGCACACTACCAAACTGTACAGCTGCTTCTTTCGAATTTGGGGCTTTTGCCCATTTTCGTCTACCATACTGCACGGGGGGAACCACCCTGAAGATGGCAACATAATTTCCAGTCGAAAACCAATCCTTTTTAATAATGTACAACATTTATTACACTCTTGCACTCACTGAGACTTAGACCACTCTTGCTCCAAACAAACAAGTCACGTGGTACCATCACGTGATCTACATTTAACGTAGGGAGGGCGTTGGAGGTACCTCTACAAAACTGTACGGGGCACATTATCAGACTGTAGGCGACAAATATCCTGAAGATGGCAGCAAAAATTCTAGTCGAAACCGATCCTTTTTAATAATGTGGGCCAAACCGCCGTGAATATTTTCCCGACGCAGGGACCTCTACCTGATAACACACGACTCTCAAAGATTGCCCCCGTTGGGATTCGAACCGGCAGTCCCACTGAGTAAGCGGTCATATTCCCACGCCCTAGAACGCGTGGCCACTGGTATCGACAATGCAGGTCATACTGGTTTATATACACGACAATTTCGTCGATTAATACCAGGCAGGTGATGACGTTGCTTCAAGATTTCAAGCTAATAAAAGCTTAAAAAAAGACATCGAATTTTGCATTTTATAACATTGTTCGCTGTGTTATTTTCTCTTGTATTTTGTTACCTTCACTGGACTTGTCCAATCTGTTCTTTTCTTATAAGACAATTGGAGCTAACGTGTCCCTTGGACTAGGTGAATTTCAGATGCCGAATATTCGACAACATCTGCAGAAAGGGTGTGACAATGTCTGTTTTTCCAGTTGGTCATACATCGTTTTGTGTCTATATATTTCTAATTTAATGCTCTGTAGTAATTCACTATAAATTTTTTTTTTTGTTAAGCACGCATATTGCTTAAAGTGAAAGTTAAATTTTCGGGTAGTGCCGGTTTTAATTCGGCAAAAAAGCCGGGCCTGTTGAATAGAAAACTGCGTGTCCAAAGAATCAGTCCTGACAAATGTCAAAGCCCTGTCGGTAAAAATCCCAATCCGTCCACTTTCCAGTCCGCAAACGAGCACCTGTACAGTGGGAGCTGTTCTGGTGTTTACAGTTTAAACATTATCCTTAACATTTCTATGATGACCTCAGCGCAATGTACAGACCTATAATTCCTCACATTCTTCCCCCTCGGTGCAGCACACGGTCTGAAGTGCTTTTCAGTTTACTGTACATTCCCAAGCCCTCTGTCCTGGGCAGCAAATGGAAGTTAAACTCCAGTGTCTTCGAACGGTTAAACAAACTGAAATGCTATAATAATACAAACAAGCAAATAGATGCAACAACAATGGTATTTATTAATAATCCCAATCATCTCAACACGTTTCGAGCGATGATTTCGCCAATCCTCAGGAGCACTAGACTGTGTTTTCAGCTTGTGGTACAATGCACCGACGATGCTGCCGGCTGTTCATGACCAGCAGTCAGCATCATCGGTGCATTGTATCAGTGTTTCCCAACCAACGGGCCGCGAGAGATTTTCCTGTAATTGATAAGTAATTTATACGTTATTTTATATTTTTCAACATGCCACACCGTACTCATAGTTGTATTAATACTCTTCATGATTATGCCATAAGTAATTATTAATACTTATATTAGTTTAATGTACGAACTTTAAAAATTGGAAAGTTACTGACGAGTAAATCTGTTGGGAACAAACCTTGCCTTATGAAAAAGAATTTACCGCGTAGCGGTCCCACAAAAGTTGAGAAACACTGCATTACACCACAAGCTGTAAACCCAGTCTAGTGCTCCTGATTTTGGGCGAAATCATCGCCCGAAATATGTTGAGATATTTGGGATTATTAAATTTTTGTGGCGCTGCGGCCCAACGGGGATCACGGCTTCCTTATTCACGAGGTTTCTAGATCACACACAACTACACACCACAGACGGTAGGACTCCTCTGGGCGAGTCATCAGCCCGTCGCAAAAACCTCAACGTGACAACACACAACACTCACAACTGACAGACATCCATGCCCCCCTGTGGGATTCGTCTTAGACCGAGAGGCCACTGGGACTGGCGGAATATTAATAATTACCATTATTGTTGCTTCTAGATGGTTGTATATATTATTATATCAGTGATGCACGGTTACACAAACATCAAACTAAAATGAATTATTCCATTTATGAATATCTGATAGAGCTTAAAACACTTTCACAACGTTAAGATAACAGAAGAAATTTCCAGTATGTTGAAATCTGTTGCAATTTTCAGAAGAGTTCTTTTTTTTTAAAGTGAGTTTTAGTTGGAACACGCTCGTCGGAGAAAAGCTTTTGATGTTTTGGCCTTCTAAAGATCGGCATTCCTTAATTACATAACTTTGAGACGAAGTGGAATGGGGTGAAGAGGTGCGAGGGAGTGATATAGCTGACAGAATTACTAAAGAAGTGAATGAAGGGGAAGAGAGAAGAGAGCAGAAGTGAAAATAAGGAAATAAGCTGAGAAGAACCGCTTCCCTTCTGAAACAGGAAATAAAATTGTTAAATAGAGAGAAAAGGAAGAAGTGTTCAAGGCGAAAGAAAAGAGATACTTTGTGACTTGAAGGGTGCTTGTTGTTCGGGGGTTGGGGATGGAAGAATCAAGGGTGTGACAATCGAGTGGTTGGGTGTTTCTCCTTGCTTGTATGTTTATTTGTCTCTTGTATTTTACCTCGGTTTCTTCATCACCTTCTCCGTTGCTTCTCTCCCCTCTCTCTGGTTGTTGGCTAAGAAGCAAGAATGTATCACAACACAAAGCAAAAGACGCTCATTTCTTGAAAGGTACAATTACGAGGTTTCGGTTTGCTTGTTGGTTTTAACACATCGTTTCTCAAAGTAGTTCCGCTTGATGGATACACACGTACAAAGTCGGTGTATTCATAATTAAATTTATTCAAAATTTAACGAATTTTAAACGACATATAAGATTCTACATGCGGTTTCGCCGAAGATTCACATCTTCTTGGACGTTACTACGGGTTGACTGGCAGATATGTGGCAAAGTTTCGAAGGACCTCGCGAGTAGTAATAGGTGGGGTTGGGCCCGCACCTTAATGTGTAAAATAAGGTGAACTGAGTTTGGTGCAAGAGTGGTCTAAGTGTTAAATGATATGAATGAGCGTAAGAGTAGTAAAAGTGAAAGAGCCCCTGCAGCCTGGTAATGTGGTCCATCCGTTGCCACCCTTACGTCGAACCCGTCCCCAGAGCCCCCTGCAAGAAGGTCCTAAGTGCGGTCTAGGCAATACTCTTTCTTGAGCATAATATTAAAAAGGAACGACATTCGACGTTACTTAAAAGGTAATGTATCAGGTTGGCATCCGCCGTCCTCCAGCTTGGTCCCGGTGCCCGGTGCAAGAAGGAACCAAATGCGGTATAGGCACTACGCTTTCTTGAGCATAATATTAAAAAAAAGGCGTATGGATTTTTTCATATTTAACAGGTTGGCATCCGCCTTGCAGTTTGGGTCCCTGGGTCCGGTGGAAGAAGGTCCTAAGTGCGGTCCAGGTACTACTCTTTCTTGAACATAATATTAAGAATTATCGGCGTTTGACATTTTAATATATATAACAGTTTGACAGCCGCCGTGCTGCTTGGGTGTACATGGGTCTGGTACAGGAAGGTCCTAAGTACGGTCCAGGTACCCCTCGTTCTTTAGCCTCGACCACCTCCGTAGCCACCCCTACGCCAAGAAGCATGACCAGCAGCCGGAGAGCTCGGTATCGCGGATCCCGTGCAAGAAGGTTCTAAGTTACGCTACGTGTTTTGCGTTGATTGTAGTGCAGGAAGGTCCTAATTACGGTAAAGGCACTACTTGTTCTTGAGATTCGAAACCCCTTTCTAGCGTGGTATTGCGGTGCCTCCCTACACACCTAAGCGTAGTCCGCCCGCCGGACAGATGTGTAACATTCTCGCCGCGTCAGATGGTGGACCACGTGACCTGCCACCGGTCTGATTGGTAACGTTTAAAATTTAGCCCGTGACGTGGCACCGGACAGATTGGGCCCCGTGATATGACGTGATGGGTGGGCAGTCCCAGATTGCTAACGTGGTTGTGTGCGGGGTGCCGCTAAGTTTGAATTAAAACTTACAATATGGTGGGTGACAGCGTGCCGCGGTGACCGTGACGTAGGGTACGCATATGTTACAGTGATGCATGGACGTTTTACCTGTGAAGCATTATAGGAAAAGGGATACAAGGTGCGAGAAAAACAGGAGTAAGAGTAATGTATATTTTTATTCATATTATTAGCGAATCGAGGGTCTTGGATTCGAGTCCTAGAAGGAAAACAAAAAATACACATCAAATGATCTTAAATCTAGCAATGTGTTACTAAAGCATAAATGGTATATTGCAGACGTCGGAGGAGGAGGAGGAGTGGCAACGGTTCGACGCCGTGTGTTCTCTTCAGCTCCGTGTTTGGGAGGATGAGCCCTGCGAACTATCGGCATCGTACGTCATATGCCAGTACTTCAAAAGGTCCACTACGTTCAGCACTGCTAACGGCGCGTAGGACATCCCCATTAATGGAATTGTTCTCAATTGGTTACATAACGTAATATAGCGTTGTTTGAGCGTTTCGACTCGTGTGCTAGGGATGTCCGCGTCCAGTGCAAGAAAGATTCGACGCAGGTCTTTTAGGATGTTTCTTTCGGGTAGCCGAATGGCCAGCATTTTGTGCGCTGTTGTGGTATCGTCCATATTCAATTGTAATGGGCTCGGCCATGTCGAATAATGGATCAATGGATCCAATCCTGTTAACAGCCGTAGGATTTGTTTCCACGACAGGCGAATTGTCTACTCCACGTCCAGGAAACGAGAAGGTTGGTGGAAGTCCGGATTCCCGATGTTGGTGACGGGGGCCATGCCAGGAACAGTCGAACTTCATCGCCGACGCATTCCTCCTACTCCTCCTCACTCCATATTTCCTGCTAAAGTTGCGTGAATATTTCGCCAAACAAGTTCTGAAACAGAGCAAATGAACATGACGTCAGCATCCACTGGCAAATAAATGTGAGGTCGCTTGTACGTGACAGCAACAGTTGGTGCTGGAATCGAAAGTAATTTTCTGACTACTTAAGAAAAAAGAAATAGGACGTGACAGCAGGGCTCGGGAACTGTAAGTATTATTCCGACTAAAACTGTGGTAAATGATAGAAGAGATTTTGGAGGTGTGTCGATTCTAAATCGGTGTGTGAGAGAGAACAACAAAATCATGGTTCTTAGATTCGAGATAGTGGACGTAAATACGAGAAAATAAAGGCGGTAAAATGCCTTAGGAAGGCAACTTACTTTGCGTTTAGTACCGCCTTCAGATAATACGAATCCCGGAGCAATTTTCCTAGCAAGTGTGATCGATCTCATTGAGCAGGCGTCACGCGATTTAGACGATAGGAATATGGTGGGGATGACTATTCAAAATCAGGTAAACCAAAATGACAAGCCGATCGGATCAGTTTCAGACGGAAAGATCTGTTATTCGGAGACGTGATTTGGAGCGTCCTTGAAAAAGTCTCCCGTTCGAATTCTAGATGCAACGCCCTGGACACGTTAGTGGTAACCGTGCATTCGGTAAGGATGACCGTCGGTTTTCTTAAACGTGCTATTAAGAGTAGGGACAGACCGCTCTCAGTAGTGACGCACCTCAAATATATTATCGTGAAGGTGCAGGCAGAACAGAATTCCTTAGCTCACGCTTTAGTAATAGCAATTGCCAAGGTAGAGATTGATCCGGATTATAAGACGCATCGGCGAGGCCTGAAGATACGTCACGTGGTCGGAAAGCTGCTCGAGACGACCGGCCTAGATCTGTCTAACGGTGCGGAGATACCCGATCTAATCCGTTCCCAGGAACGCTTTCGGGAGTATAAGATAGTTGTCTATCACGGACTGAACTGCGATAACATCATGTTTGAAGGGAAGGTAGACACCGCTAAAAGACTTAATACAATTTACGATGATGTCGAAAGATATTATCACGTGATCACAAACCTTACTGGGGCAATGGCTAGAAAGTAAGTGTTCGAAAGGCGCAACAAATCGTGTAGAAGTGACATCACGCAGGCTCTTACCAGACGGTAGCGTTTGCATGGTATGCCATTCGTGCGCTTTCTCCAACGTTCGAATCCCTTGCGACGACCGCAAAAGGCACATTAGAAACCGTAAGTGTTTCGCTAACTACAAGCAGCGCACATTGAACAAAAAATTCTTTGGTGAGCGTGAGCGTTGTTGCGCGACGTTGGATGGGTTGTGACGCACGGAAATCACGAATGTAACAAGCGCTTCTTTGAGAACTGTTATCAGAATAGGGAAGTGTATCACCTCTGCTATATGAGAACTCTGAATTGCTCGTTGCCTTCCGCGGGTGATAAGGTACTACACGAATTCAATGATTTTGAGACTACCAAAAATACCAAGTAACACACAAGGCTACATTACACGTACCTAATCTCGTCTACGTACAAGAGTTTTCTTCGTGATGCGAGGACGAGGAAGACGTACGAGACTGCATGCGATGTGGTAAAAGGAGGGCAATCTTTCTGCGACGACCCTGTCGGGAACCTGCTTACATATCTATGCAAACCCCGCTTCTGGGACAATAAGATCGTTGCTATAGCACATAACGCAAAGGAGTTTGACCTTCAATTTATCCTGATTATGGCGATCCTACTGAAATGGAAACCGGAACTTATTATGGACGGAAGTAAGATAATGACTACGATGATGGAGAATTTGATCTGTTTGAATAGCGTGTCATTACTCCCGTGCCCTCTAAGTAAGTTGCCCGAGGCTTTCGGTCTGTCGGCCACAAAATCGGGGTACCCTCACTATTTCAATATGGAGGTAAACCTAAACTACATAGGTACCATCCACGACGTTTCTTTTTATGGTGTGAATGAGATGGGTGAGGAGGAGTGGAGAGAGTTTCTCGCGCGGTAAGACTTGAAAAAGAAATCTGCGCCTATTTTCGATAACAGGCGCGTACTGGAATCTTACTGCCAAGATGACGTCACGCCCGTAAGACATGCGTGCCGAGAGTTTAGGCGAGAATTTATGCACATAAGGAATATAGAGATATTTCTCGAGTCGATAACGAACACGTCGGCATGCAATAAGGTATTGCGTAAACGTTTCCTGCAACCCTACACTATAGGACTTATACCGACTGGGGGGTACACTTGTAATATCAAATTTAGCAAGAAGGCCATGATGTGGCTGCTGCATATGGAAGACACTGACGGGGTGAAGATAATGCACGGACGCAAATTTCGCGAATAAAGCCTGCCCGAATTGTCCCGCTTCAGTGTAGATGGATATTGCCCCATGACCCTCCATTCTACGACTTCTTCGGTTGCTATTTTCATGGCAATAAGTGCCAACCGTTCCGTGACGTCACCACCTTGACATGCGATACGCTAGCGGAACGGTATGAACAAACAATGTCGCGTCTCATGCATATAACGAGAGCGGGATACCTGGTCATGGTCCAATGGGAATATAAGTTCGACGATGCAGGGAGGCCCGAACTGCTCGTTCATCCCATAGTAAAACAGAGTCCGTTCTGTAACCGTGATGCCCTGTAAGGAGGTTGAACCGAGGCCATGCGTCTCCACAACAAGGCAAGGGAAAATGAGACTTTACAATATGTCGACTTTATGAGTCTCTACGCGTACAAATGCAAATATTTCAAGTTCCCATTGGGTCATCCGATCATTCATGTAGGAGACACGTGTAAGTATAAAGAAGCATGCCTACGTAAGGATGGCCCGATTAAATGTTCGATCGTTCCACCAGAGAGATTGTATTACCCCGGCCTTCCTTTCAGGTGTGATATTAAGCCCAAGTTTTGCCTGTGTATTTTATGCGTCCTAACATCCCCCCTCCTCAAGTGACGAATCTGTGCATACACGAGATCAGGATCGCGCCCTCACCGGTACGTGGGTAATGGAATATTTGAGTTTGGCCGTGGAAAAGGGTTATAGGATACTCGAGATATTTGAGGTCTACGAGTACCAGGTGACTCAATACAACCCCGAAACAGGCGAGGCGGAAATTTCCGTGGATTATAGAAATATATTTTTGAAACTGAAAGCGGCGGCTAGTGGTTATTCCGGCTGGGTCCACAGTCCCGAAGACAAGGAGCGATATGTGGAATAGTTTCGGCAGAGTGAAGGGATACGGTTAAAGAAGGAAGCGATCAGGTATAACGCTGCCAAACAGGGTCTAGCCAAACTCTGTCTCAACTACATGAGGGGGAAATTGACAGAGCGGACTAATCGGACAATGACAAAAATAATTACGGAGCCCAAAGTACTGTATGGATTGCTAGCCATGCGAGGCATCGAGGTGATGATCCTCGTGTTTGCCAGCGATGACGAAGTCTGGATCTCTTGGAAGTATGAGGCGGAGGAAGGCGTGCAAAATCTGCGTCATATAAAGGAGGTAATAGGAGCTCACGTCACCGCCGGGGCGATGATATATCTGTATCCCTATCTCGACCGACTGCGAGAGAACGTGATTTATTGTGACATGGGCTCTGTGATACATTTTCAGCCGAAGGAGTTGCGCCCCTTAGAAGCAACATGGGAATTTGTGAGTTGTGGGCCAATGAGCTATGCTTAGAGGGTGCTGACCGGGGATGGTCGAGAAAAAACTGAGTGTAAACTTAGGGGCATAAACTTGAATTACAATGCGTCGAAATTAGTAAATTGTGACGACATCAGGAACATGATTTTGAGAGGGAACAAGGGAGATGAACCCACCTTGGTGAATGTACATACCGAAAAGAAGGTTAAACGTAAGAGGAAGGGGAGGGGGATCAGTATGTATTTTCACCGAACCCGAATATAAGCTATATAGAATTTTATTTTTTAAGAGGCGGCGACAGGTGACGATACGTCCGTCCCTTTCGGATATAATTAGGGGGAACCTGAGTAGGGTCGTGTCATAGCCTGACCATCCATGAGTGGTGATCTTAAATTCAAGCATCTGTTGTAATGTATAGTGAGCGGACCTTGCGTTTCGGGCAAAGGGTCATTCTGCATACGGTTGCTACAGACAATCGACGCCCACTGCAACGAACGACAATTTGGCGGCAGTATAATCTGGTGTTACAGGGAGACGACCGCTGTTCCGGCGCGTCAGCAGTTGCCCTAAAACACCACACATCACGAAAGCGTACCGAAGAAATTTGGTGGTGGTGGTCGCAGTGGCAAAACGTGCCTCGTGATTCTAGACGATCTGGTGAACGACGTCTATTCTAAGCAAGTTTGTGAGTTGTTTACGAGAGGCAGCCATCATAGAAATAGCAGCGTGATTTTGATTACGCTATGTATGTTTCATCAGGGAAGCTATTTTTCGTTGAATGCCCATTATCTGGTCGCGTTGAAAAACGTCAGAGATAAGAAGCAGTTCATGTACTTGGCCAAACAAGTGTATCCCGAAGGTATTACTGGGTTTTGTAACGCCTACCTGGATGCGACACAAAGATCCCACGGTTAACTCATCTTTGATCTGACACAAGATACGGATGACGTTCTGCGGTTTCCAAACAACGTATTCCGCACAGTATACCCTCCAGTTGTCTACTTCAATATAGGCGATGAAGCGTGTGTAATCGAATTATTAAGCCCTTCACGTACTCAAAACAGCCGAAACGAGATTGCGTAAAGCCTTAATAACCAATTGCAACAGGGAACTCGTGAACTGTATAAACGAGTGTGAGTTGAATGTCGTGAACGGTAATATAAAATTGTCAGGTTTTAACATTCGGAATCTGCAAAATAACAAGGCCGTCCTTCGGAAGTTCGCCGATAGGCACGTGTCACTCTCGGGCAAGGAGGGACTCATAGTTCAGTGCGGGGGATTTACACTGCCTTTACGAGGCGCCATACAGCCAACGATCGCCATCCTAATCTTCAGGTACCCCGCGCGAAAATAATAAACGTGTTACGTACGATGTACCTCAAATCAACCGATCAATACCATGGGGAAAATCGACGCCGTCCTTTCTCTTCACCTGACGAGAGGAAGAAAGTAGTAGAGACAACATCAGCAGACTTAAAAAATACACCATCCGTATGAAGAATGGGTTAAGATGCGTCACTACATTCGTGAGGCCGATATCAGACGGAAGACGCAAACGAAGGCTATCTCTAATTTTCTCTGACGAGTAAACCCCGACAAGGCGATGCCAAATTCAAACAGGGAGCTGCCCTCCTCCTCCCCTTCCTCCGTGCCAGAGCTATGACAACATTTCATAGTCCCTAAAGTTGAGGAGAAAAGGCCCCTATAGAAAAAAAATAATGAAGACGCGGATCCCCTCACCAATTCCTTCGACATCGAAAGAGATATTATTAGAGACCCCAAAAAATTTTTATTCCCGGAATCGGTGTTGACAATGACGTCACGGAGAAGGAGGAGGGGAAACAGGCGGAAAAAGATAATTACGGAACATCTGCTAGTCCCGCCTACATGGTAGGAGGATACTTTTCTCGATACACAAAACGGTGTTCGTAAGGATGACGAGCAATTAATGTTTGGTTATTCCCCGGTGTTTATAGATCCCGATGGTAATATCACAATTAAGGGAACCGTGTTCAGAGGGACGGTGGGGCTGTGGGAACTATTGACACGAAAGAACCTGAATACGCAACTTGTAGCTAAGGAGGACCTGAAGACATAAAAATATTGATATTGACTAACGCTTATTTGACTAGATATCAACCTGGCGATAAAATTAATACAACGCGAGGAAAGAAATATCGCGATATCATTGCGCCCCTCTTCGCGAAACCGAAGGGACGGGTGTCGAATCAGCGTTACGTCGTAATAGAGTGAAGTATTAATGACAATTATTACCAGGTTATATTATGACCCGGCCAGACCATCGGCCTTCTCATCTATGTGGGAGCTTCGCACAGCCACTGCGAAGAAGAAAGTAAACAGGACGTCATCAGAGCCTGGTTATTGAAGCAGGATGCCTATACGCTTCATAGGCCGGTGAGGAAACATTTTATAAGTAATCTCTATACAGTGTCTAACTTGATGGATGTGTGGGATTGCGATCTGTTGGATGTACAGGCCTATGCCAAATATAAAGGTAATTAAAAACACATTCTGTCGGTATTAGGTGTATTCTCGAAATTTGTAAATCCGATCCCCATAAAGATAAAGAAAGGGCCGTCCGTCGCATCAGCGTTTCGTTCCACATTCGATGACCCTAAATATTAAACAGGACGTCGCCCCATATGGGTGCGCAATGATAAGGGCAAGGAATTTCTAAATAAACATTTTCAGGACACGTTACAGGACGAGGGGATTCAGTTTCAGGTGTGCAGGAACTCCGACATGAAATGTGCGGACATGAAACGCGTGCATCTCACGATACGCGATAGACTCTGTAAATATTTTACATATAGAAATACGTACAGAATACCAATGTCCTGCCGAAATTTGTCCAGGCCGAAAATAACGTGGTTCCCTGGACGACAGACATGGCGCCCTCTCGAGTCACCGACTCGAAATTGCTAGCGATATGGAAGAGGATGGAGGCGGCCCGGAGTTGACGCGTTCGCGTCGCGAAATCTGCGACGTTTCGGGTGGGGCAGCACATGCGCATCAGCAAACAAAAGATGCGGTTTGACAAAGATGCCAAACAGAATTTCAGCACGGAGATTTTCAGGCTCACGAAAGTAATCGCTAGGAGGCCGCGTGCCGTCTATGAACTAGAGGATTTAAATGTCACACCATTCGACGGTCAGTTTTATCGCGAGGAATTGACTACGAATAACTGACAGGACTTCCTATATGATAGAAAAATACTGGACAAGAGGTTCAGACGCGGCGTTCGCGAATATCTCGTACGCTGGCGAGGTTACAATCAGGAATTCGACTATTGGGTGTCTGTAGCTAGCGTGAAGTATATCTAAGTATGACTACGCAGAGCCATTTTTACATCACTCTGTTCATCAACGCCTCGCTCGACATCTACGAACAGAATACGCACGCCGATTTGACGTTTAACTGGCTCATCCCGTGGACCTGGGTTCTAACTCAAATTGGGAGGTGGGGCTGTGTGGATTTACGAGTTCCTCACGCCCCGAGGAAACACTTGCACTAATAAACTGTAACTTGATATCACCGCATATCGTGGGCGACAGCACCGTCCGCAGCATGCAGACATACGACTTGCCATCATGTCAACACGAGTTTCAAAACGTGTACTTTGTGCCTGTCGAGCAGCGCAGATTTCAGGATATCCGAATAAAATTCCTGACGACCGAGGGTCTGCACATCCCCTTCGAGGACAGCACGACGACCACGAAATTGGTGCTTCATTTTCGGAAAAATTAGAAGTGGTAAAGTTTATTAAACGGGGCGTCGCCATTTTGAATAGGACATTTTTAGCTATACAACAATTACGATTGTACTACCTAAATCAGTCGGGCCTACCTACTCCGGGGATGGGTCCAGTCTACTCCGCCCCGCTCTTCCTTCAGCGCGGGCACGGTATGGGCAATTTTTTCGGCAGCCTCTTCCGTTGGGTCCGCCCTCTCCTGTGGAGCGGGGTCAAAGCAGTGAGGCGCGAGACGTTGCGTACTGGTGGCAAAATTCTTACCGATATCGCTGAACGCAGCCCTACCGACACGACAACTTCCGTGAATACGTCGTCTAGACACGAGACTGATCCCGCCAAAATTTGATTAGCAAATTGCAGGGTCAAGGCTGTAAACATGCCCACGGTGATGCTGTGGAGGGAGGTAAGAAAAAGACGAGGAGTAAGGAGCCTAAGGATGCCCCGAGAAAAATAATAAAAAGGTACATATTTTCCTATTACCACTTCAGTCATTCTACAGCAGTAGATCACGTCTGCCATCGTCGAGATAGCGTCCGTCAGTAGCGAGTTTGGCATCTTTGCACGTAGGCCTATACAGACGTCTGTACTCGGGACGACAGAGTTCGCATATATACCGTTCGCCCCCGTCGAATAAAATGAACTGGAATTTTTAAAACTTGCCGATAAAGATACATACATCGATCTAGATATCAAATTGTACGTCAGAAGTAAATTAATATCGGCTTTGGGAAAGTTTGTGGATTTTTCGAATCACACGGGCGTGACAAATAATTTCCTCCACTCCCTATTCAAACAATGTAACGTTACTTTCAATGGTGTCAAAATGACGCAGGCCAGCGAGAATTACCGGTACAGTTCATATCTCGAGACTCTGATGAACTATGGCCCAAACGCCGCAGCCAATCATCTCTCGAACGCATATTGGTATATCGATATTGGCGACATGCAACCTGTCGATGCCTCGGCCGAGAATGTGACCGCAATGTCGAACAAGCGATTCATCCTTCGTTGGAATATGATTAGAGCAAGTAGGGAAGTAGAGCTATTCGGTCGATTACATAGTGACGTATGTAACTTGCCCCTGTACGTGTTGCCGGTCGTCAGGGTGCAGATCAGGTTCACCAAGTCCCGACCTAGCTAAAATCCGATGAACAAGAGCGTCTATTCTAAGACCGTTCTCAAATTTCTGGACGCACAATTACTGGTCAGGCGCGTCAGGCCGAACCCCGCCGTATGGCTGGCTCACACTGCGATGCTGAAAAACAGGGGAAGTCTCGCTCGCTGTAACCTGACGAGAGTCGAACTCAAGACGTTCACATACGTTGCCGGACAGAAATCCTTGTATATTGACAATGCCGTCCTGTGTCCCATCCCAAAAAGTCTGTTGTTCACCATGGTAGAGAATACTAATTTTAAAGGTTCGTTTGACAGCAAACCTTACAAATTTCAGCATCACGACATCAGCGAATTTTCGCTGTTTTTTAATGGTACACTGTTCCCTTACGAGGGCCTGAGTCTGTGCATGGATCATGAAAAATGTCCGTAATGGGTTACAGGACGCTGTTCGAGGCGTCCGGCATACATCACTCGAACATGGGACTGCAGATAACATACAATATGTATATAAACGGCTATTTCATGTTACTATTCGTTCTCACACCAGATATGGGCATGTCGGAGGGTCATACGTTTTACCCTGAAAACGGCAGCATTAGGGTCGATTTGAAATTCAATAAGCTATTGCCAGAAGCGTTCACGTGTCTGTTGTACCTAGAATTCGACAATTCAGTCCTCATAGATTTCGAACGTACAGTCACGACCGACTTTTGAAAAATTGATACCGTGCAGATACTGTGTACGCGCGGTGACGTCAGCTCCTTCCTCGACGTTTTCCCCTCCAATCGCCTACCACAATCAGTGGCCCGAAACGCCACCACCGTCATCGTCAATGCCGATCGCCACACACAGCGAGGTTCACCCTGCCTGGCCGTACACTTCCGACCCAAATCTTCGAGTGCCTACTACTTCGATTCATATCGCATCCTACGGCTCGTACCCAGCATCCAGGCATTCATCAAAAGCAACTGCAGGGCATGGGACTATAAGAGGCGACAGCTGCACGGTCTGACGACCGACGTCCGTGTAAAGTATTGCTGCCTATTCGCCCTTCACCTGAAAGGGGGCTACACGCCCCAACAATTCATCTCGCAATTCAATGCTTGCAACCATGCTGACAGGCATGTGGTGCGGGTGTTCACTGCCGAATTCGGAGCCCAAATGCCTCGGGGCTGTTGGGGTCAATTCTGCCTTAGCTGCCTACAAATTAATTACTGTGCCCGATTCTATTTATTCCTAATTTATCATGGCTGGAGGCAGGGAGGTAGTGATTGACTACGAGTTTATGCGGGGGCGCCACAGCGAGACGGTCGTCAAGGAATTGTGCATGGCCAGCGCCGCCGCGTCCGAGACGTTCCCTTTCAAAAGACCGTACAAAATTGCGGAACAAGGCTCGTCAGAAAACGGCCTGAATTGGGCCGACGGACATATACAATATAAATAATTGCACATGGTCCTCACTGATACCGTGGCCGGTTTCGTATGCCTCTACGCCTTCGGCGTCTCTAAATGCACATTCTTCGCCGGACTGACGGGACGGTCGATCCAAAATCTAAAGGATCTCGCGTGCTCCCAACTGTATCTTTCAATCACAAACATTGGTGTACATTGCAATGCCACGAGTTTCCCAGATCCTCTTGCGCAATAAAAACCTCGCATTCAATTTACGATTGGTTGATGTACTATTGCAGAAGACGGATATTGTCCAATGCCCACCTGATATGAAACAACATTCCGTCGAATTTGTTGCAGCTGAATAAAAACCCCGATCGATCACGTCCCACATCATTCTGCTGCTGCGAAGATTAATAGTCGACAACTGGCTACTAAGAGGAAGCGCGTCCTGGAGCAGTTGGTGCCCGACGTCTCGTCCGACATCTGTTCCTACTGGCCTGCCAGTCCAGCCTTCGATCCCCAGCGAGTGCTGCTGAAACGCCTGTTTTTCAACAAATCCGACAGGTTTTATCCCGCAAGCGACTATCAGCCGCTGGTGGAATTCGGCGCCATACGGACGGGCGGGTCAAAATTCATCGTTCTAAAGGACGAGCATAACGACACGCTGGTGGAATGTCTACCCAAGATGCTCGTTTCCGTCTGCAATTTATAAGGGACAGGGGCAGGGTGCGTGATCGGTGACTTCCGCCTATCACCGCAGAAATTTTCGGGTCAGCAAGATCGTATTTCAACACGCAATATATTTGCCTTAATATACTGGACTTATAATATCCCGCCGGAATGTTTCACATAATGCAACAACAATTGCGCGATTACACTACCGCTTTGCCGGACGTACTGTATTATATGACATCGTCCGTAACTTCAATGACGTACGTCGAACCTGTGCCTAAAGCCATTGACCACATAGACTATCGTCATCTGTTCGAAGAAATCGTGAAATTTGTTTAAATATATGTATCACTATTGCTTAACCATATAAATGCCTAATTTAACTGAATTGTGTGTTTTATCACTGCACATATGTTAATAAAATTATTCACCGCACTTTCCTTGCACCTCGCCACGCCTTCTTCGAACACGCACAGAAGCAGCAGCAGCCACCTGCGCGGATACAGCAGCAGCGAAGACAACGACGACCATCTCACAGCCACCAGAACACGGATCCAGCAACGACCATCTAGGTGTAGCCTGACATCTATTCTCTCTCAAGGGGGGTTACGCACATGTTTCAGAATGATGATCTCAGGAATACAAAGGCGTAACTTCGCTTACATTTTCATACAGAACTTTGTTTGTGGTCCTCTACTAACGGTTGTCGAATGCAAGAGTCGTAGAGGAACACTGTTTGGCTCACGCTCTAATAATAACGATCGTGACGGATCTTCCGGTCTTGTCGATACGCCTTCTAATTCAGACCGTTATTATTAATGCGTCAGTCCAACAGTTTTCCCCTGCGACCCTGGCATTCGGCAGCCATCATCAGAGGCACTTCAAACACATCATCTGTGTTAGGAAACGTAAGCGATGTTGCACGAGTGTATTCGTGACAATAATGCTGCAACATGTGCGTTGACATTTCGATAAATTCTCACTGCACTGAGGTATCATGTACAAACTTTACCTACCTCCTGCCTACATTGTAGCAGCTTATTTGAAGATGCAGACACACACAGGCTTGCACCACTAGCAGCTTCACGACACACAATGCTATGCTTGGGGATGTAGCAGCTTCACGAAGCACACACGCAAGCGCCCACCACAACAATGATATGATGGGATGGCGTTACGTTTTATACAGACCTTCCCCTTCCCTCATTCGATATACCGCAAGACTGTGATTGGGTCTATGTAACGTCAGTGGCTTCAACTTAGATGACAGCGTCACTGGTGACATCACCTTCCTACCTGTGGCAAGCCCAGCCTTGCTGATATTGCAGAAAGAGGCA
>Ga0131853_10007965_pt1 | contig 19242 bp, 16 predicted proteins | sample TergutLab28metaG_FD_92764 | JGI IMG/M metagenome (GOLD analysis project Ga0131853, IMG submission 92764) | Labiotermes labralis P1 segment gut microbial communities from Petit-Saut dam, French Guiana - Lab288 P1 (version 2) (version 2) | ecosystem: Host-associated > Arthropoda: Insects >...
CCGAGAGCTACCTGGCGCTGCGCTCGATCGCCGACCGACTCGACGACGACGCCCTCAGCGCCGAAGTGCAGGCCGTCGAGCAGAAGCTGCGCGGTCTGAGCGCGGGCGGCTCGAAGCCGGCCACGGTGTCGCTGTCGGCCCGGGAGTTCGAGGTGCTCGTGCACGTCGCCCTCGGGTGCCGCAACGCCGAGATCGGCGAGCGGCTGGGACTGCGCCTCGACACGATCAAGAGCTACATGCGCAACATCATGACCAAGCTCGAGGTCCGCAGCCGGCACGAGGCGGTCGTCGAGGCGCGGCGTCAGGGTCTCATTCCCTAGGTCGCCTTTGCCGACAGTGTTCCCGAGTGTTCCATCAGAATTCGAAAGGCGTTCTCCGCGTGGCAATCTATCGTCTCGGTGACCTGGTTCCCGACATCCATCCCACCGCCTTCGTTCATCCGGACGCCGTCGTCGTGGGGGCCGTGACCATCGGTGCGGAGGCGTCGATCTGGCCGTCGGCGGTGCTGCGGGCCGACTACGGCACCATCGCGGTCGGCGCGCGGACGTCGATCCAGGACGGCACCGTCCTGCACACGTCGCAGGAGTGGCCCACGGTGATCGGCGCGGAGTGCGTGGTGGGCCACAACGCGCACCTCGAGGGTGCCGTCGTCGAGGACGGGTGCCTGATCGGCTCGATGTCGACGAGTCTGCAGCGAGTGGTGGTGGGCACAGGCAGCCTCGTCGGCGCGGCGGCACTCCTCACCGAGGGGACCGTCGTCCCGCCCCGGTCGAGAGTGCTCGGTGCGCCGGCAATCGTTGCGCCGCATCCGAATCCGGACGCCTTCGCCGACGGGATCCGGCGCGGCGTCGCGACCTACGTCGCCAACGCGGCGCGCTACCGGTCCGAGATGGAGCGCATCGGCTGACGTCTCCGGTTGTCCGCCCCAACGCTGTCGGAGTAGTGTGTCGTCGTTCGTATCGAGTCTTGCCCGCGCGCTCGCGGGGTCGAGGAAGAGGAGGTGGGGCTAGTCATGAGTAGCCAACCTCCGAGTACCAGCTGAACTAGGACAATCCACGCCATCCGGACAGGGTGGTGGTCGACTGGTGTCCGCAGGATCGCAGCGTCTGTTGCCGGCCTCGGACCTTCCCGAAAGCCGTGTTCGCCATGCGTGAGAAGCGCCCCATCCGCTCGATCCTGCCCCGACGCGCCGCCGGCACCGACGATATCGTCTCGCCGGAGCACTCGATGGCGCCGCGACCCCCGGCGCACGCGCCCGCGCCGCAGCACAGTGCCGTCGAGTCGAGCGTCGTGAACAGCGCTGTCTACCGGGACGGCCGACGCATCGCATCGCCCGCGACACTCGCCGAGGCGCTCGAGAGCCTGCCCGACGCGTCGTCGATGGCATGGATCGGTCTGTACCGCCCGTCTGATGCCCAATTGCATGCTGCGGCAAAGCAGTTCGACCTCCACGAGCTCGCGGTCGAGGATGCGATCGTCGCGCACCAGCGCCCCAAGCTCGAGCGTTACGGCGACACCCTGTTCGTCGTGCTCCGCGCCGCGCGGTACCTCGACGAGTCGGAGACCGTCGACTTCGGTGAGCTGCACATCTTCTGCGGACCCACGTTCGTCCTCACCGTCCGGCACAGCGAGTCGCCGGACCTGTCGAACGTTCGAACGCGCATGGAGAGCGATCCCGAACTGCTCAAGCTGGGCCCCGAGGCCGTGCTGTACGCGATCCTCGACGCCGTCGTCGACGGCTACGCGCCGGTGGTCGCGGGCCTGCAGAACGACATCGACGAGATCGAGACCGAGGTGTTCAGCGGCGACCCCATGGTGTCGCGGCGCATCTACGAACTCTCCCGCGAGGTCATCGAGTTCCAGCGCGCCACCAAGCCGCTGCTCGGCATGCTCAAGGCGCTCTCCGCGGGCTTCGACAAGTACAAGACCGACGAGGAACTGCAGAAGTATCTGCGCGACGTCACCGACCACGCCACCACGGTCGTGGAGCGGGTCGACGGGTTCCGTGAACTCCTCGGCAACATCCTCACCGTCAACGCGACCCTGGTGTCCCAGGCGCAGAACGAGGAGATGCGCAACCTCACCCACGCGAGCTACGCGCAGAACGAGGAGATCAAGAAGGTCTCCTCCTGGGCGGCAATCCTGTTCGCACCCACGCTCATCGGCACCGTCTACGGCATGAACTTCGACAACATGCCAGAGCTGCATTGGGCGGGCGGCTACCCCTTCGCGCTCATGCTGATGTTCCTGACCTGCTTCAGCCTCTACACGATCTTCAAGAAGCGCGGCTGGCTGTAGCGGGTGGCACCGGAGTCGATCGGCCGGTTACAGTCACCGCTGTGACCGACCTACGCGCGATCGACTCCGGCGAGCTGCTGACGCGGCGCCGCCACGTCGATTTCGCGCTCGTGTGCACGACCGGTTGTCCGCGGTCCTGATCGACCCCGACTCGCACGACGACCAAATCCTCGCTGCGGCGCCCTCGCGCGCCCACGAACGCACACGACAGGACCGGTATCTCCCATGACCACTGCAGCAGTCACGCATCTCTCCGCGATCGTCGCCGCCACCGGCGACGCCGTCTCGCAGGACGCCACCAAGGCGCACGTCGTCTTCCGGTCCTCGGCGCAGGCCCACGACGCCGTCGCCAGCACCGTCAAGCTCGGCAAGTACTCCGTCGAGGTAGACGAACCGCCGGCCCTCGGCGGCGAGAACACCGCCCCCAATCCGGTCGAGTACTACTTGGCTTCGCTGCTGTCGTGCCACGTGGTGACGTACCGCTTCTGGGCCGAGCGCCTCGGCATCCAGGTCGACGACATCAAGGCCCGAGCCGAGGGCGACCTCGACGTGCGCGGCTTCTTCGGATTCGACGACGCCGTCCGCCCCGGATTCGGCGAGGTCCGGGTGGTCGTGACGATCACCGGCCCGGAGTCGCGTGAGCGTTACCTGGAACTGCACGCGGCGGCCGAGGCGCACTGCCCGGTGCTGGACCTCACGCGGAACCCCACCCCGGTCGTCTCGGTGCTCGAGACCCCCGACACCGGCGCCTGATCGGCCGTCGGCGCTGCTCGCGGGACTCGCGGGCAGCGCCGAACGAGCGCGAAGACGGCGAACGGGTGCCACTATGGACCCCGTGGACCTGCCGATCGTGCCGCCGCTGCAACCGATGCTGGCCAAGGCCGCGTCCGGGGTGCCCGAACAACCGGCCGGTGAACCGGTGTGGTCGTACGAGCCGAAGTGGGACGGATTCCGCGCCATCGTGTTCCGCGACGGCGACGACGTCGTGTTCGGCTCGCGCGGCGGCAAGGATCTGGCGCGCTACTTCCCCGAGATGGTCGACGCGGTGCGCGCCGAACTCCCGCCGCGCTGCGTCGTCGACGGCGAGCTCGTGGTGCCCCGCGAGATCGGCGGCCGCACCCGGCTGGACTGGGGTTCGCTGTCCGAGCGCATCCATCCGGCCGACAGCCGGGTCCGACTGCTCGCCGAACAGACACCGGCCCAGTTCATCGGCTTCGACCTGCTGGCACTCGGTGACGACGACTTCACCAAACGCCCGTTCGCGAATCGCCGCGAGGCCCTGCTCGGGGCCGTGGGCGGCGGGCCGCGCTGCCACGTCACCGCGGCCACGCTCGACGCCGGGGTCGCCGAGCGCTGGTTCGAGACGTTCGAGGGCGCCGGACTCGACGGTGTGGTCGCCAAACGCCTCGACGGCCACTACCTGCCGAACAAGCGGGAGATGGTGAAGGTCAAGCACTCCCGGACCGCCGACGTCGTGGCGATCGGTTACCGGCCGCACAAGAGCCAGCCGGGCATCGGCTCGATCCTGTTGGGGCTGTACGACGACGGCGAGCTGCACATGGTCGGCGGCGCGTCGGCATTCACCGCGAAGCGTCGCGTCGAACTGCTCGCCGAACTGGAACCGTTGCGGGTGGGGGACGACGTCGTCGCGGAGGGCGAGGCCACCCGGTGGCGGTCGAGCGCCGATCGCAGCTGGATTCCGCTGCGGCCCGAACGCGTCCTCGAGGTGGCGTACGACCAGATGGAAGGCGGGCTCGGGGAACGCGGCAGCCAGGCCGGCGTCCGGTTCCGGCACGCCGCGCGGTTCCTGCGGTGGCGTCCCGACCGGGAGCCGCAGTCGTGCACGTTCGACCAGCTCGAGGTCCCGCTGCGCTACGACCTCGCCGACGTCCTGACAGGAGAGCATTGAATCATGGCCGCCACCAAGCGTTCTCCGGCAGAGGAACTCGACGTCGACGGCGTCGCCGTCCGACTGTCCAACCCGGACAAGATCTACTACCCGCGGCTCGGCGCCGACGGTGGCACCAAGCGTGACCTGGTGGAGTACTACCGCAGGGTCGCCACCGGCGGGGAGCTGCTGCGGGCGCTGCGGGACCGGCCGACGCACATCCAGCGCTTCCCCGAGGGCGTCGAGGGCGAGGAGATCTACCAGAAGCGGGTGCCGGCCAAACGGCCCGAGCACGTCGGGGCGTGCGAGGTCACGTTCCCGTCGGGGCGCACCGCCGAGGTGCTGCGGGTGCGCAGCGCCGCCGACATCGTCTGGGCCGCGAACCTCGGCACCGTCACGTTCCACCCGTGGGCGGTGCGCTGCCCCGACGTCGATCACCCCGACGAACTGCGGATCGACCTCGATCCGCAGCCCGGCACCGACTTCGGCGACGCCCGCCGCGTCGCGCTCGACGTCCTGCACCCCCTCCTCGACGAGCTGGGACTGATCGGCTTCCCGAAGACGTCGGGTGGGCGCGGCCTGCATGTCTACATCCGGATCGAGCAGCGGTGGGACTTCGTCGAGGTGCGCCGGGCCGGGATCGCGCTGTGCCGGGAGGTGGAGCGCCGCAGCGGCGACCGGGCGACGACCAAGTGGTGGAAGGAGGAGCGCGGCAAGCGCATCTTCCTCGACTTCAACCAGAACGCGCGGGACAAGACCATCGCGTCGGCGTACTCGGCCCGCCGCACCCCGATCGCGACCGTCTCGACGCCGGTGACCTGGGCGGAACTAGAGTCCGTCGAACCGGACGACTTCACGATCGCGACGGTCCCGGCCCTGCTCGCGGGGCGCGGCGACCCGATGGCGACGCTCGACGACGTCGTCCACTCGCTCGACGGCCTGCTCGAGATGGCCGAGCGCGACCTCGCCGCCGGCCTGGGCGATATGCCGTATCCGCCGAACTATCCCAAGATGCCCGGCGAGCCGAAACGCGTGCAGCCGAGTCGGGATCGCGACCGGAAGGAGAGCTGAGTCGGTCACGCGACCAGGTCGGACGACGATCCGATAATTGACGTATGTCGATTTCGCTTCGCGGAGGCCTCTTCCGCCCGTAGGCTGCGGCAATCACAATGGTGTGGGAAGCGGAGGCCGCCATGACGATCCAGATCGAGCGTGGGGAAATGTCGCGCGTCGCGGCGCCCGAAGGTTTGCCGGTCGCTCCGGCGTTCCCGTCGGCGCGCACCGAAATGCTGGTCGATCCGCGATTCCTTTCGCTTGCGGACCGGTTCTTCTCGATGTACCGCTACTCGCACAACGGCGGCGGCGCCCTGGTCGCGTACGTGCACGGCGAGAAGGTCCTCGACATCTGGGCGGGCTACGCCGACCGCGACCGTCGCTGGAGCGGCGACACGGTCGCGCTGTCGTTCTCGACCGGCAAGGGCGTGGCCAGCACTGTCACGCACCGCCTGGCCGAGCGAGGCGTCATCGACTACGACGCCCCGATCGCCGCGTACTGGCCCGAGTTCGCGGCCGCCGGCAAGGAAGCGATCACCGTCCGCGACGTGCTGACCCATCGCGCGGGCCTGCACAAGGTCCGCGGTCTGGTGCCCGGTCGACTCGGGCTCCTCGACTACGACACCGTGATCGACGCGCTCGCGGCCGCCGCGCCGGACCCACGTCGGCGGCGCGGACCCGGGTACCACGCGGTCTCGTACGGATGGCTGGTCGCCGAGACCGTGTCGCGCGCCACCGGCAAGCCGTTCACGCAGGTCGTCCGCGAGGAGATCGCCGAACCGCTCGGCGCGGACGAGTTCTGGTACCAGGTGCCGGCCGACGAGAAGCCGCGGATCGCGAAGCTGTTCCCGCACATCAACCCCGGTGGACTCGACTGGCGGTTCACCTCCGCGATGCTCGCCCACATGGGGCCGCTGCGCGGGCTGGCCGAGGCCGCGATGCCCGACGGGTTCGACGAACTCGTCCGCAACCCTGCCGTGCACGACGCGGTGATGCCCGGGTGGAACGGCGTGTTCAGCGCCCGGTCCCTCGCCCGCATGTACGCGGCGATCGCGAACGGCGGCGTCATCGACGGCACCCGGTTCCTGAAGCCCGAGACCCTCGAGCAGATGGGCACGGTGCAGACCCGTGACCGCGACTACGTATTGGGCGTGAAGCTGGGATGGCGCCTCGGCTACCACCCGCCGCTCCTGGCCAGCCGCGTCCAGCCGACGCGCGGACTCGGCCACTACGGGGTCGGCGGATCGGGTGCGTACGCCGACCCGGAGACGGGTCTCGCGCTCGCGTTCGTGACCAACCGGCTCGGCAACGCCGTCACCGCGCTCGGCGACCTGCGACTGGCCCGGCTCGGTGCCGCGGCCCAGGAGATCGTGCGTTCGTGAGGGAGGTCTTCCGATGAGCAACCACGTCTACCGGGTGATCAAGGTGGTGGGGTCGTCGGCCGACGGCGTCGACGCCGCCATCGCCAACGCGATCAGCCGGGCAAGCCAGACGATGCGCAATCTCGATTGGTTCGAGGTGGTCGAGACCCGCGGCCACATCGAGGACGGCGCCGTCGCCCACACCCAGGTGACGCTCGAGGTCGGGTTCCGGCTCGACTAGGCCGGCACCCGAGGACAGTGGAGAGTATGGGCCGAAAGTCCCCTCGTGCACGGAACCTCGACCAAAACTGGAACAGGTTATAGTCTTGTCCGAGAACGACAGTCTCGGTCGGGTACTCACAGGTAGGGAAGAACTGTGGCTTATGTGATTACGCAGGCGTGCTGTAATGATGCCTCGTGTGTGGACGTCTGTCCCGTCAACTGCATTCATCCGACGCCGGACGAGCCGGAGTTTGCGACCACGGAGATGCTCTACATCGATCCGCAGACCTGCATCGACTGCGGCGCGTGCGTGGACGAGTGCCCGGTCGACGCGATCTTCGGCGACAACGAACTGAGCGAGGCCCACGCGGTCTACGCCGACATCAACGCCGCCTACTTCGACAAGCACCCGATCGGCCCCGACTGGCCCGAGCTGCCCGAGCCGCGCTCGCTCAGCGCCGACCTCGGTACGCTGCGCGTCGCGATCGTCGGGTCCGGGCCGGCCGCGTGCTACGCCGCGATCGAACTCACGTCGCGTCCGCGCGTCGAGGTCGACATGTTCGACCGTCTGCCCACCCCGTACGGACTGGTCCGTGCCGGTGTCGCCCCCGACCATCCGGGCACCAAGGGCGTCGCCGACGTCTTCCGCTCGGCCCTGAGTAAGCGCTCCGTGCAGTGCCACTTCAACGTCGAGGTCGGTCAGCACATCAGCCACGACGAGCTGCTGCAGCACCACCACGCGGTCATCTACGCGGTCGGCGCCGCCAGCGACCGGCACCTCGGCGTCCCGGGCGAGGACCTGCCCGGCTCGCACGCCGCCACCGAGTTCGTGGCCTGGTACAACGGCCACCCCGACTACGCGAACCGCACGTTCGACCTGTCGGGTGAGCGCGCCGTCATCGTCGGCAACGGCAACGTCGCGCTCGACGTCGCCCGCATCCTCGTCACCGACCCCGACGAGCTCGCCAAGACCGACATCGCCGAGCACGCCGTCGAGGCGCTGCGCCACAGCAACATTCGCGAGGTCGTCATCGTCGGCCGCCGCGGACCGGCCCAGGCCGCGTACACCAACCCCGAGCTGATCGCGCTCGGCCAGATGGCGGACGTCGACATCGTCGTCGATCCCGACGAGGCGATCCTCGACTCGGCCAGCCGGGCGTGGATCGACGGTCCGGACTCCGAGCCGTCCGAGAAGCTCAAGGTTCGCCAGGTCGAGGAGTTCGCGAAGCGCACCGCCACCGACGGCCGCAAGCGGATCGTGCTGCGCTACCTCGCGTCGCCGGAGGAGGTCCTCGGTGACGAGCGTGTCGAGGGGATCCGTCTGGTGCGCAATGAGCTCGTCGCCGACGACGCGGGCAAGCTGAGCGCGCGCCCCACCGACCGGACCGAGACCCTCGAGACCGGTCTGGTGCTCCGATCGATCGGCTACAAGGGCGCGCCCGTCGCGGATCTGCCGTTCGACGACCGCCGCGGGGTCGTCCCGAACGAGAACGGTCGTGTCATCGACCCCGAGTCCGGTTCCCCGATTCACGGCGTCTACGTCGCGGGCTGGATCAAGCGCGGACCCACTGGTGTCATCGGCACCAACAAGCACTGCTCCGCGGCCACCGTGGACCTGCTGCTGTCCGACTTCGCGAACGGCCTGCTCACGCAGCCCGGCCACGACGGGGAGCAACTCGCGCAGCTGATCGGTGAGCGTCAGCCGGACGCCATCGACTTCCAGGGCTGGCAGCGCATCGACAAGAAGGAGCGGGTGCTCGGCTCCGAGAGCGGACGTCTGCGCACCAAGATCGTCGACATCGCGGCGATGCTCGAGGCGGCCCGCGGCGAAGCGGGCTGACGCACGTCACAGCGGTTCTAGGTTGTCGGGTGGCTGTCCAATCTGTCTAATGGGACAAAGGGGGCAGCCACCGACCATGTCGTCGGTGGGTACGGAGCGTAGACAAGGGGTACGCACTTGACCGACACATCGATCGCAACCGCCCGCCGGGCCCGCCGGTTCTTCACCCGCACCGCAGCCCTGGTGGCGACCGCCACTGCGGCCGGATTCGTCCTGGCCTCGCCCGCGCAGGCCGCACCATTGTTCTCCGGCAGCGCGGACATCCCGGACATTCAGGCGCCGCCGCTGCAGCTTCCGGCCGGCGTCCAGTTGCCGCCGCAGGTCCAGTCGGTCCTGCCGGTCGGTTCGGTGACGCCCGCGCTCGCGCCGATCGGTCCGGCCAACTTCACCGCTCCCTCGCTGAACCCGGCACCGGGCGAGGTGGTGGGCATCGCGCAGCCGATCATCATCGGCTTCAACGAGCCCATCGAGGATCGCGGCGTCGCCGAACGCGCCATCCGCGTCACCACCGATCCGCCCGTCACGGGAAGCTTCTACTGGATCAACGACCGGCAGGTCCGCTGGAAGCCCGCCGAGTTCTGGCCGGCCCACACCCAGGTGACCGTCGACGCCGGTGACTCGCACTCGACGTTCTCGATCGGCGACGCGCTCGTCACGTACGCCGACGACAACACCAAGCAGATCACCGTCACCCGCAACGGTGAGGTGGTCAAGACGATGCCGACGTCCATGGGCAAGCCCGGCCACGAGACCCCCAACGGCACCTACATCGTCGGCGAGCAGTACCGCGACATGTACATGGACTCGTCGACGTACGGTGTCCCGATCGACGACCCGGAGGGCTACCGGACGTACGTCGAGTACGCGACACGCATCTCCTCCAGCGGCATCTTCGTCCACGCCGCCCCGTGGTCGGAGGCGGAGCAGGGCTACACCAACACCAGCCACGGCTGCCTCAACGTCAGCACCGAGGACGGCAAGTGGTTCTACGAGAACGCCACGAAGGGCGACCCGGTGATCGTTCAGAACACCGACGGCGGAATCCTCAGCGGTGCAGACGGACTCGGAGACTGGAACCGCTAGACGTTCCGCAGTCGGCACGGGGGACAATCGTCGCCATGACGGTGACTCGCTCGATCCTGCTGTTCGTCCTGGCCGCGCTGTTCGAGATCGGCGGCGCCTGGCTGGTGTGGCAAGGCGTGCGCGAGCACCGCGGGTGGCTCTGGGTCGGCGCCGGGATGCTCGCGCTCGGGATCTACGGTCTGGTCGCGACGCTGCAACCCGACGCCGACTTCGGGCGCATCCTGGCCGCCTACGGCGGGGTGTTCGTCGCGGGATCGCTGGTGTGGGCGGTCGTGATGGACGGGTTCCGGCCCGACCGTTACGACGTCATCGGCGCGCTGATCTGCCTGTGCGGCGTGGGCGTGATCATGTACGCGCGCTGACGCGCCTCGCATTCCCGGGGTAGACCCCGGAGTCCCGATGAGTGAGAGTCCTCGGTTTCGGGCATGGTGCGCATCACATCATGAGGCCTACATTCGCCGGGTGGAGATCCCGGCCTTTCGTTGGTCGGCGCCTGCGTGCGTCCGCGCCCGTCCGGAGGTGGCCTCATGGCGATTTCGTCCCTACCCAGAGCGATCCGCACGGCGGTGGCGGTAGCCGCAGCCTCGCTGATGCTGGCCGGTTGCGCCGGTGCGGCCGGCGGCGACTCGTCATCCGGCGGGACGCGGACGACCGAGTCGGGATTCGTTGGCCAGCAGGTCGATTCACCTGGTGACCCGGTCACGGGTGGGACGCTCACCTACGGTGCGTACGCCCCGATTGCGAGCCTCGATCCGCTGAAGACACAGATGGCCGGTGCCACCGGCGGCACGGAGATGGCCGCTGTCTACGACGTCCTCGTCAAGTACGACGCCGCGACACAGCAGTTCGAGCCGCAGCTGGCGCAGTCGGTCGACGTCTCTGCCGATCAGCTCGCCTGGACGATCAAGCTGCACGACGGCGTGACGTTCAGCGACGGCACACCGCTGAACGCGCAGGCTGTGCAGTGGAGCATCGACCGGTACGTCGCCGGCAAGGGTGGCGGTTCGGACCTCTGGCGCGAGACGGTCACCGGTATCGCCACACCGGATCCCACGACTGTCGTTGTGACACTGGCCAAGCCGTGGTCCGACTTCGAGTCCATGCTCGCGTCCGGGTTCGGCTTGATCGTGGCACCCAGTTCGCAGAACGGTGACGCCTTCACCCCCATCGGTGCCGGCCCGTTCGTCGTCGAGCGGTTCGCGCAGCGCGAGGAGCTTCTCCTGCGCGCTCGCCAAGACTACTGGGGAGGCCGGCCGTACCTCGACAACCTGAAGTTCGTCTCCCTCGGCGGCGACCAGGCGACCTTGGAGTCTCTGCGGTCCAACGGTATTCAGATGGCCTACCTCCGCGCCCCGGAGGTTGTCGCCCAGGCTAGAAACGCCGATCTGCCGGGCTACATCGACACCCAGGATCTGGGGTCGATCGGCGTCATCAACAACCGTCCGGGACATCCGGGTGCGGATGTGCGTGTTCGTCAGGCGATGGCGTACGCGATTGATCCCGCGGTCATCGACAACCGGGTGAACAACGGCACCGGACTGCCTGGCGCGGAACTCTTCCAGCCGTTCTCCCGCTGGCACAACGACGTGTCCGGGCTGCCGTTCGACCCGGAGAAGGCCAAGTCCCTGCTCTCCGAGGCGACTGCCGACGGATATGACGGACACCTGTCCTTCCTGTCCCTGCAGGAACCGACTGCGCAGCGGCGGGCTCTCGCTGTGCAAGCGATGCTGCAGGCCGTCGGCTTCACCGTCACGATCGACTACGTCAACAGCGTGACCGATCAGACGAAGAAGGTCCTTGTCGATCACGACTACGACGCCGCGGGCAGCTCGTTGAGCGTGAACGACGCGGTTCCGTTCATGCGCTTGAACAGTGCGCTGCAGAGCACCTCCCCGCTGAACATGACCGGCTACTCGAATCCGGAGATGGACGGTCTACTCGCGCAGTTGCAGTCCGCCCAAACGGACGACGACAAGATCGCGATCATCGAGCGAATCCAGAAGCTGGTCAACGACACCGCGCCTTTCATGACATGGTCCGCGCAGGCGGTTTTCGTCCCATGGAGCTCCGGTGTGCACGGCGTCGTGCCGACGCTCGACAGCGTGATGCTGTTCGACAAGACCTGGATGACGTCCTGACCGAGCGCCCGAACTGACGCGACCCGGCGACGTCGCGGTCTCCCACCATCGAAAGGTCGACCCCTGTGTCCTCACCGGAATTCGTAGGCTCCCTCACCGACGACGTATCCGCGCTCGCGCACTCGTTCGACGAGTTCGCCTCGGTCGTATCAGATTTCGGCAACCGCTTCGCGGAGCTGAACGCGCCGGACAATCAGATCGACACGGCCGAGGGGTACCGGCTGTTCCTGCGGTACCTCACGATCGGAATCGATCAGTTCGTCGAGCATGCCGATCCGGCCTTCCCCGCCTTCTACCAGAAGTCCCGAGACGGCGTCCGCAAGTACGCCGGCGACAGTCCCGCGCAGATCTACGACAGCTGCCCGGTCTCGGGCAGGTACGAGTACGAGGTCAAGGGCAACCTCGCCGAGACGGCGCTCATCGAATTGTCTGTGTATTCAGGCGATTTCAGTGGATCGAACCCCCAACCTCGGCGTCTCGTCGCCAGCATCACCGAAGAGGACCTGCAACTCTCTGAAAGTGGCGACTTCACCCTGAGGCTCGCGCGGAACGCCACCGGGCCGAATACGTTGGCGCTGGACGAGGACGGTACGGGTCTGTCGGTCCGCCGCTATCTGCGCGATCCTCGCACCGACAAGCCGCGCCCGCTGTCGATCAGGCGCATCGGTCCGGGTCCCGCGCGACCCGTGCTCCGGACCGAGGAGCTGCGCGACGGGATCGTCCGCGCGGCCGGGTTCGCCGCCCACAACGTGCGGATATGGGCCCGATGGGTGGACGACGTCCGCCGTTCCAAGGCGAACGAGCTCACCTCCATGCACGATTCCAGTGACATTTACACGCCCAGCGGTCACCGGTATCTCAACGGCTACTGGTCCGTGCCGGACGGGCACGCACTGGTGATCTCGTTCGTCCCGCCGGCGGACGCCTACTGGAGCTTCGTCCCGATGAACTATTGGATGGAGAGCTTCGAATGGAGGTTCGGCAATCGCGTGTACGCGACGAGCCTCGACGCCGAGCCCGGAGCGGACGGAGTGGTGCGGCTCGTCCTGGCGGCGGTCGACCCGCAACTCGACGATCACCTCTGGATCGACACCGACGGTCATGTGGAGGGCACGATGGCCCTGAGGTTCGGGCGCTGCACCGTGGATGTGGCGGATGTTCGGGTCGAGCTGATCGCTCACACTGCCGGAAACCGATCCGCCGGATAGTGTTCCGGACGAGACCTGCTCACTGGAGCCCTTGACATTAGACGTCTGTCTAATGTCCAATCGAGCACCAGGTCGGGTTCGGTGCGTCGGGCCGAACTCGACCGGTGTGGGTCCCGTCCCCGCCGATTCGTCCGCCAGGCCGGTCTCGAAGCGGAGGGCCCCGTCGCTCCTGCTCCGCATCCAGAAAGGCGAGACGACGATGAATCGAACGAGACAGATCACGCCTTTCACAGCGTTCGGAGGTGACTTCCGGGTATCGGGAAGCCTCGCGACCGAGCCACCCGGCAAGGACCGATCGTGCTGACGACGACCCTCGAGTCCGCGGTCGGAGGCGCCTCAGCGCCGGTGGGCGGAATGATCGCCCGACTCACCCGGATCCTCGACGCCTTCGATGCTCCACACTCGGTGCTGAGCCTCGAGGATGTCACCAGTCGCGCCGGGCTCCCGACGTCGACGACGCATCGCATCATCGTCCAGTTGATGAAAAGTAGGTGGCTCCAACATCTTCCCGGGGAGGGTTACCGTCTCGGGACGCGGGCCTTCCAGTTCCGTGGCAGCCATTCGTCGAGTCACGACGACCTCCGTCGGCTCGCGGTGGAACCGCTGCGGATGCTGCACCTGCAGACGGGCCTGGTCGCGCATCTCTCGGTCCTCGACGGCCCGGATGTGCTCCTTCTCGACAAGATCGGTGGCTCCGGGGCGGCACTTGTGCCGTCCCGGGTCGGGGGGCGCCACGCCCCGCACATCAGTCCCGGCGGGCGGGCGATGCTCGCGGGGCTGCCGGCGGAGGCGGTCGACGGTTTCACCGATCGCCGCGCGTTCGGGAAGACGTCGGGCTGGACGCCCCGCAGTCTGTACCAGGAACTCGGGAGAATCCGGCAGCGGCGGGGACTCTCCATCGACGACACCGGACGGTATTCGCAGGGAATCGCCTCGGTCGCTGCCAGCCTCGACCTTCCGGGTCTTCCGCGCGCCTCGATCTGCCTGTCACTGGCCAAGCCCGGCGACGCCCTGCGAGTGGTCCCCGCGATCTCGAGCACGGTGCGCGCAGTCGAAACCGCGGCGAAGACCGCCGCCTTCTCGGCGGCGGCGCCGGGTGGCTCGGGGGTCGTGTGACCCCCGAACCACCCCCGGATCACCAGATCTTGACGCGCTTGCCGGGCTCCAGATACAGCGCGTCACCCGGCTGCACCCCGAACGCCTCGTGGAAGCTGTCGAGATTGCGGATGACGCCGTTGCAGCGGAACTCCGGCGGCGAATGCGGATCCACCGCGAGCCGCCGGATCGCCTCCTCCCTGCGGGCCTTGGTCCGCCACACCTGAGCCCAGCCGAAGAACACGCGCTGCAGGCCGGTCAGCTCGTCGAGCACCGGTGTCTCGGCGCCCTCGGTCGCGATGCGGTATGCCTCGAGCGCAATCGACAGCCCGCCCAGGTCGCCGATGTTCTCGCCGATCGTGAACTCGCCGTTGACGTTGTGGCCCGGCAGGTCCTTGGGCTCGAAGTCGTTGTACTGCTCGATGAGAGCCTTGGTGCGCTTGCCGAACTCGGTGCGGTCGTCGTCGGTCCACCAGTCGACCATGTTGCCGTCGCCGTCGTACTTGGCGCCCTGGTCGTCGAAGCCGTGGCCGATCTCGTGCCCGATCACCGCGCCGATGCCGCCGTAGTTGGCGGCGTCGTCCGCGTCGGCGTCGAAGAACGGCGGCTGCAGAATCGCTGCGGGGAACACGATCTCGTTCATGCCCGGGTTGTAGTAGGCGTTGACGGTCTGCGGTGTCATGAACCACTCGTCGCGGTCCACCGGCCCGCCGAGCTTCGCGATGTCGCGGTCGTGGTCGGCGGCGTACCCGCTCCGGTAGTTGCCCACCAGGTCGGCCGGGTCGATCTCGACGGCCGAGTAGTCGCGCCACTTGTCCGGGTAGCCGATCTTCGGGGTGAACTTCTCGAGCTTCGCCAGCGCCGCCTGCCGGGTCTCCGGGCTCATCCACTCGAGGTCGGAGATGTTGCGGCGGTATGCCTCCTGCAGATTTGCGACCAGAACCTGCATGCGCGCCTTGGACTCCGGCGGGAAGTGCCGCTCGACGTACAGCCTGCCGACGGCCTCACCGAGCAGGTCCTCCACCAGCGAGACGCCGCGCTTCCAGCGGTCGCGGTTCTCCTCGGTGCCGCTGAGGGTCGTGCCGAAGAACGCGAAGTCCTCGGCGACGATCGCCTCGGTCAGGTACGGCGCCCGCGAGTGCAGGATCCGCCACGTGGCCCACGCCTTCCAGTCCTCGATCGGACGCGACGTCCACAGCTCGGTAAACGACTCGACGAAGCTCGGCTGGCGCACCACGACCTCGGCGAGCTGCCCGGGAGTGGCCTGCAGGCCGGAAATCCATGCTGCCCAGTCGAATCCGCCGCGCTGCGACTGTAGGTCGTCCAGTGTCACCAGGTTGTAGCTCAGCTCCGCGTCGCGGCGCTTGACGACGTCCCAGTGGCCCGCGGCGATCGCGGTCTCGAGATCGAACACGCGCTGGGCGTCGTACTCGATCCCGGCCAGCTCGAACATCTTCCGGATGTGCGCGACGTACGCCTCGCGGACCTCCGCGTAGTTGTCCTCGCGGTAGTACGACTCGTCGGGCAGCCCGATGCCGGACTGCGTGAAGTGCACCAGGTAGCGCGCCGAGTTCTTGGCGTCGGTGTCGACGTACTGGCCGACGGCGCCGCCGATGCCGGTGCGCTGCAGGCGTCCGACGATCCCGGCCAGCTCGCTGAGATCGGCCGCGTTCGCGACCGCCGACAGTTCCCCGGCGATCGGGGCGAGGCCGGCCGCCTCGACCGCGTCCGCGTCCATGAAGCTCGAGTACAGGTCGCCGATCTTCTGCGCGTCGGTGCCGTGCGCCGCGCCGGACTCGGACGCCTCCTGGATGAGCGTCTTCACGTCCTCCTCGGCCTTGTCGTACAGCGTGCGGAACGCGCCGTCCACCGCACGGTCCGCGGGGATCTCGTACTCGTCCAGCCACTTGCCGTTGACGTGCACGAACAGGTCGTCCTGCGGGCGCGTGCCCGCGTCGAGATAGGTCAGGTCGATGCCGGAATGCTGCGCAGTCGTCATCGCTCCATCTTTACACCGACTCGGCCGCCGCGGCCGGTCCCGCCGGGACCCGCGATGGCCGAATGTCACATACGTTCACTCTGAGTAGACGTATGTGACATTCGGCCAAGGGAACGACGGGGGGAAATCAGACGTCGATGCCGAGGTTGATCGCGGCGAGCATCCGGTCCGACTGCCGCGACGTGACCATCAGCCCGGCCTTGTCGAAGATGTTGTCGGCGTCGTTGCGGGTGTCGCGGCCGGTGTGGTCGGTGTACGGCGAGACGGTCGAGAAGATCTCGTCGTTGAGGGCGTCGTCGAAGAACAACTGCGTGGTCAGGACGGTCTTCTTGTCGATGTGCACCTTGAGGTGGATGTGCACGGTGCGGCCGGTGTACCAGCCGGGGAAGATCGTCGTGAACCGCACGATGCCGTTCGCGTCGGTGGTCTGCGCGCCGCGCAGGTAGGTGCCGTCGTCGGTGGTGGTGGCCTCCTGGTCGCCGACGGCGTACGACCCGTCCGACGTCTCACCCGACCCGCCCATGCCGGGGCCACCCATCCCGCCGGACCCGTCCTGCGGCGGCATGCCCTGCGGGGGCTGACCACCGGACCCGCCCTGAGGCGGCATCCCCTGCGGGGGCTGCCCGCCGGGCGCGCCCTGCGGCGGCTGGCCCATGCCCCCGGGACCACCCGATCCACCGGCCGGCCCACCCATGCCCCCGCCGTTGGCGGAGACGGAACCGGACTCGAAGCCCGAGTACACGCCGCCCGCGTCGCAGTGCCAGATCTCGACGACCGCGTTCGCGACCCCTGGCTCCGTGCCGTCGGCGGAACAGTTCGTCAGGTCCTGCACCCGCATCGCGAGGTCCAACTCGAGCCCGGGTCGGTCCTCACGGATGTCGCTGCGGATGGAGTCGACGTCGAACCAGTACGGCCCCTGCGTCTCCTCGACCGCCATGACGCACCGCGGCGCCTGATCGAGCAGCGCCAGCAGTTGCTCGTCGGCGGTTCCGGTGGCGGCAGCCGTCGTGGTGCCCGCGGCGGCGGTGGTCGTGGTGGCCGCGCTACCGCCACCACCGCCGCTGCACGCCGCGATCAGCCCGCTCAACCCGACCGTCCCGCCGAGCGCGAGGGCCCGTCGTCGGCTGATCCGAAGCCGGCTCAGTTCCACGTCCTTGTTCACGCGACATCCTTCCGTGCAGCGAATGATTCCTGGAACCATCCTGCGCACACCGGCTGGCGCGACCCTGGACGTCGGCTGTGAATCGCCTGTGAGGCAGACGGATCAGAACAGCTGCGCGCTCGCGGCCGCGCGGATCAGCACCTGCCCGGAGTTGTCGATCAGGCGGGACTCGATGAGCGCCAGGCGGCGTCCGGCGCGGACGACCTCCGCCTCGGCCCGGATGTCGGGGCCGTCGGTGTCGGGGGAGCGGACGAAGTCGATGCGCAGGTCCAGGATCCGGTACTGCTGGTCGACTGCGGTGAGGGTCTGTGCGACAAGGCCGTTGACGAGGTCGGCAGCGGTGATCAGTACGCCGCCCTGGATCGAGCCCAGCGGGTTGCTCATCCACGCCTGCGGCGCGAATGTCGCCGTCAGCGAACCGCGTTCGACGTCGGTCAGGTTCAGGTCGAGCAGGCCCGCGAGGGGACCGCGGGCGATCCGCCCGGACGCGATGGCGTCGACGACGTCCAGACCGGCACGTCCGGCCAGTTCGTCCGGCGCCGCACAGGGTTCGGGCGCAGGCACGGGGAGCCGCTCGCCGCTGAGCACCGCGTCCGCGTTGGCGCGAGGCCGGGTGACGAGGACGCCGCGGGACTGCAGGACGGCCACCGCGGCGCCGTCGCCGTCGTGCATGACGCCGGCCGCGAGGCCGATTCCCGCGTCGACGTCGAGGTGGACGGCGTCACCGGTCGCGACGACGACGCCGTGGGCGGGCAGCGGTGCAGCCAGCGTCGCCGACATCTGCGAGAGCACCATGCCCACGCCCGCCGGGATCGAGTTGCCCAGTGTGCCGCCGGGACACGCGTCGGCCAGCACGCCGATCGAACCGAGAATCGTCTGTCCGCGGTGGTCGTGGAAGCGGGAGCCGACCTCCTGCGCGAGCACGAGGTGCCCGGGCCGCACCTCACGTGCCTGGACGCCCATGAACAGGTTGAGCCGGTCGAGGCTCTCGGGTGCGGTGCTCAGGTGATCGGTAGTCGCGGTCATCGGACCTGTGTACCACTACCGTCCGGCGCCGTCGTGGGGCCGTCCCAGCTGCGCGCTCGCCCGGGCCGAGACCAGCAGCTGCCCGTCCGGCGTCGTCAGGCGCGTCTCGATCAGCGCGAGCCGGCGTCCGGCGCGGACCACGTCGGACTTCACCCGGATCGGTGGGCCGTCGACGGCGGGGGATCGGACGAGGTCGAGGTGGGCGTCGAGCGTCCGGAACGAGGTGCCCGGCTCGGTGAGCGTCTGCGCGACGAGGCCGGCCGCGAGATCGGCCACCGTCAGGAGCACTCCGCCCTGAACGGTGCCGACGGCGTTGCTCATCCAGTTGCTCGGGGTCATCGAGCCGCTGATCGTGCCGCGGGAAACGGACTCGACGGCGAGTCCCGTCAGCCCGGCCAGTGGTCCGCGGTGCACCCGGCCGGACGCGATGCCCTCGACGATCGCGAGCCCCGGCCGTGCCGCGAGCTCGTCGGCGGGCGTGGTCTCCTCCTGCTCCGGGATCACGAGTTCCGCGGCCGGGCCGTAGTGCAGTTCGGTCCGGACCGGCCGCGAGACGATGAAGCTGCGGGCCCGCAGCATCGCCGCGACCCGATCGCCCCCGTCGCGGATCTCGCCGTCCGTGACGCCGGTGCCCGTCTCGAGATCGAGATGGGTGGCCGACGCGGCAGCGGTGACGATGCCGCTCGCGGGCAGCGGCGCCGCCGCCGTGACGACGAGTTGGGAGACCACCGTTCGGCTGCCCGCCGGTGCGGACGCGTAGAACGCGCCCGCGACGGCGTCGTCGGCCACCACACCCACCGATCCGAGCGTCGTCTGCCCACAGTGGTCGTGGAACCGCGGGCCGACGGACTGCTCGAAGCGCGCGCCGG
>Ga0131853_10007967_pt1 | contig 19242 bp, 15 predicted proteins | sample TergutLab28metaG_FD_92764 | JGI IMG/M metagenome (GOLD analysis project Ga0131853, IMG submission 92764) | Labiotermes labralis P1 segment gut microbial communities from Petit-Saut dam, French Guiana - Lab288 P1 (version 2) (version 2) | ecosystem: Host-associated > Arthropoda: Insects >...
GGCCGAAACATGTAGTTGTCCATTATATAGTCATTAAATACACCTCATGTGACACAGTTGTGTTTGACTACATACAATTTTCCAAGTTTCACACACACAACGGGGATGACACACTTCCTAGACTAGTGACTTCAACCCTGGAACTAATATAGTGAAGGATGAGAAGGGTGATTTGGTTACAGACTCACCCCATATTTTGGTTATGTGGCAGAACCATTTCTCTCAGCTGTTCAGTGTATGTGTGGTTAGTGATCTTAGGCAGACAGAAATACACACAGCCAAACCACTAGTAACTCAGCAAAGTGCCTTTGAGTTTGAGATGGCTATTGAAAAGCTAAAAAGACACCAATCGCTAGGTACTGATCAAATCCCAGCAGAAGTGATTAAGGTAGGGGGTAGGACAATTTACTCTGAGATCCGTAAACTTATTATTTCTGTTTGGAATAAAGAGAAATTGCTTGAGGAGTGGAAGGAGTAAATCATTGTACCTATCTATAAGAAAAGATAAAACAAATTGTGGTAATTATAGTGGCATATCACTTTTGCCAATTGTACACAAAATTTTATCCAACATGCTAAGTTTAACTCCATATGCAGAGGAAATTGTTGGGGATCATCAATGTGGATTTTGACGCAACAGGCCAACTACTGATCACACATTCTGCATTTGTCAAGTATTTGAGGAAAACTGAGAATACAACAAAGCAGTGCATTAACTCTGTATAGACTTCAAGAAAACTTATGATTCAGTTAGGAGGGAGGTCTTGTATAATTTTCTCAATGAGTTTGGTGTGCTATGAAACTGGTAAGGCTAATAAAAATGTGTGTCTTACTGAGACTTATAGCAGGGTCAGGGTAGGCCAGCACTTGTCTGACATATTTCATATTAAGAATGGTTTGAAATAATGAGATAGTTTATTACCACTGCTTTTCAACTTTGTTTTATAGTATTCCATTACGAGGGTTCATTTAAACCAGGATGACTTGAAATTAAATGGTTCATATCAGTTTTTTGGCTTTTTGGATGATGCTAACATACTTGCCTGTAAGTAACACCCTTATAATTTTCAACTATCCACTTGTTTCATAATAACAAGTATAAAGGTGTCACATAAACACAGTTGTTTCTCCCGATGACAGGCACACAGTCACCTGAAACATGTTGAGATTGTTAAATATACTAAGAATAAACTGTGCACCAAGTTGACATTATGTACAAGATTGTACAGGGATGCACAGTCAACAGAACATAAAATATTTGTTTTTTAACTCATCCAATTTCTTTTCTATACCATTTGCAGTACAGCCCTCTTGAATTATACAAACAGCTTCGCTATATTTTAGACTTATTATTTTTTTGTGTCTATTTTTGTGCTACTTATGTTTGGTACTGTACAATGTGTCATGCAATTAATATTGCTAAATTAACAATTTCTTTCTTGCCGTCGGCTACATAAACACTTTCCGCAACTTACTTCCCTAGTAGGAATACATTTTATCAAACACAAACATTCGGTTTCATTTCATCGAAAAAAATTTATTTATACAGAGGTTTAATAGAAGTATCTCATTACGCTGTACAGTATTGTATGAAGCTTCTTTGACCAGATCATTGTAAAAGGTCTTTGATCGTGTAATACAGGCCCCATGTTTACCCGCTTCCCTTCCCCCTTCACCCTCGACGGTGTAAACGTTTAACGGTCATTGTGGACTTCTTTGGTGTGCGTGCGTGCCTTGTTGCGTTTTGTTCATTGTGTTGTGCTGGATTGTCTGGCTTTGGTTTCGAAATTGTTGACTAAATTAAGTCGGTCATCTCAACCTACCAGCGGCGCCTAAAGAACATTCTGTATGCGCCCAAAACATTCTACGGACGTGCCTCGCTTGGAGATGACTTTTGGTGAGGCGAGCGAGCTATTTCTCACGTTTCTCTTCAGTGACATGGATCTTGGCATCCAGTTTCTGAAGGACGTGGGATGGTACTGTTTGGCAGCAAGGTGCCGTGTAACACTTGCGGTCGCGATTTGACCTGGTGCGCTGAACCTAAACCGAAGGACAGTTTCAGATGGTAGTTTCGAAGAGCTGCTGTCATATGCTCTGAGACGAAGTCTATCAGGCATGTTTCATGGTTTCAGCAGAGTAAACTCACTTTACAAGAGGTAATGTACCTTACATACGACAACTTGCGCCGCGTGCCTGCCCACCTGATCCACCAAGAGCATCACTTCGGTCCCAATACAATAGCGGACTGGGGCCAATTCTGCAGAGAGACGATGCTGGTGTGCATGGAGGGCTGCTCTGAGAAGATCGGCGGTCCTAACAAGACTGTAGAGATCGACGAAAGCAAGTTCGGTCGGCGCAAATATCATAGGGGCCACCCTGTTAAGGGGCAGTGGGTGTCTGGCGGTGTTGAGTGCGAGTCCGGTAAAACTTTTCTCGTTCCCGTTCCGAACAGGATCGCTGACGCGTTGATGGCCGTTATAGATGCATGGATCGAACCCGGCACTATGGTCATCATTGATTGCTGGGGAGCGTACCAGGATCTCGACGCGCAGAGTTACACGCACCGCACCGTTAACAACAGCATTGGCTTCGTTGACCAGCGTTCAGGCACCGACACAAACACCATCGAGAGCACATGGCATCATGTGAAGGCTTTTCTAAGCCTTTACAACAGGAAGGGGGACTACATTTACCATCTCGCTCATTACATGTTCGCTGTGAGGTGCAGGGCAGAGAAAGTCGACCAATTCTCCAAAGTTCCTTCACCTCGTCGCCACAAGTAACTAGAGGATATGTCCCACCTCCCCCGCCCTTCACAATCGTGTGCCACGTGACATACAGCTGGTCTGCCACCCTCTTTCACGGTGTATCAAACCACAGGTAAAGGTGTTTTCACACAGCAGTAAGTCATTCCATGTTCAGTGCCATTTCCATGTGTTTTCTGCAACTACCAAACACCAAGGATTTGCCTGGGGCCCGGATGACTTACTGCATCGGCCGTCACATTTGCACTCCTTTCGATAGTAGTTCTGTTTTTGGATAAAGGACTGGAATGAACATTTCAGCTGCAGTGAATCATTGGAATCCCCTTCATATATTGGATGCTGGAAATGTACTGTTTCGCTTTGGTGTTCTCATCCTTAATCAGCCCATAAATATTCCAGAGGATTTCATGTTGTCATTATGGAACAAAGGTAAATGCAAGTTAAGTATTGCTGTCGCCCTAGTTCATAATGTATTACAGTAGATGACAAGAACAGTAATTGTAAGCTAAGAAGTTTACAGTTTTTGACTTACAAAACTTCCTGTGGTTTAAACCAATAACCTTACCTGATGTGTTGGACACTTCCCATGAAAGTTACTGTTATTCTAATACATATGTAACAAGAGTGTAAAAATGCATAACCTTGGATCACACATACTTTTCAAATATGTTTTCTGGTATTTTGAATGCTTCATCTGGTGTAAAATGGGTAGGTAATTTTTGTGCCTTGTTATATGAATGTGATTAGCACTGTATGTACTTTTACCAGCAACTGAAAGTGTTATTACAGGAAGAGAAGCATGATACTTATGGCTTGTGTCTTGATATAATGGTATATACATACCTCATATGATGACTTGAAGGTAGCATTGCTGTAAAGGACAACATTAAGGAAGCTGGGTTGCTAGCATCATTACTGACTGTAACATGTGAAGATAATGTTACAGGTTTTCCTCTTGAGTACTTCAGTTGTCCTGTGTCAATACATTCTACCAATGCTCAGTACTCCTGATTCACCTGTCAGAAACACTATAAAATCTTAACAGTTGACAGCATCATTAATTAATTTGCTTAAAAAACACTTCAGTATTTGTTGTTATAATAATAGATGAAACTTGATTATGTACATTGGTACTGTTGGTAAGAAGATACTTTCAATTTCTCTTCAGCATCTGTGAGGGTAACAGTGGATGGAGGTGCAAACCGTTGGTTTCACTTTCTAAAGGGTACAGACTGTATTGCACCAGAACTTATCACAGGCGATATGGATTCAGTACAGCAAAGTGTCCTCACATATTTTACAAGCAAAGGAGCTGAAGTAATTCCCACTCCAGATCAGAATGAAACTGATTTTACAAAAGCCCTGAGACATATCCAGAGGTACATTACAAGCAAAAACTTGCAGGTATTGCAATATGTTTCTTTATTATCTGATACAGGAGTAAGTGAAATAAATATAAAGGGGGACCAGAGAAACAGGCAAATAAAACACTAAATATATTATTATGTAAGTTGCATAATATTACTCTACATCATCCATGCATATGATTCAGATCTCAGCTTTCACAAATATCATAAAAGCATATGTGATAAGCCAAAACCAGTTAGTCTAAAAAAAAATTATGTTATATCCAGTGGATGTGATACAATAAGAAGTTTAAAAATATAGCATTGTCGTGTGCTGGTGTTCTTTATATTGTGACAGCCGTTTGTTCTGCATGAAACTGTATAACTGTAAATAGAAATACAATGTGAGTGGGATTGACTGCAATAAAATTGTGTGTGTGTGAAGAACTGGTGTTTCTGAGATTGTATGTATTACTGCTTATGTAAACGTATACAAGAGCTGCAAAATCTGTTTACTACTGTATAGTCCCCTCTGTTGGCATTGCGTAGGAAGTACCAAGGAAACAGGTGTATTACGGGTAATTGAGTATTGCATTGTATTCTTACTTTGTGTTGTTCATTTTAGTACAAAATCGAGCCTAAACCAGTAGTGACTAATTTGGACCAATGAAACTGCCACGAACATTAAAATCCATTTTCAGCATAAATTGCAAGTTTGGTTGTACAAACATATAATATTACATACAGATAATGAAAATATAAAATAACCTGAAAAAGCATAAAAATCTTAGAAGTTTGTTTTAATAATGATTATGACGATAAACATACTCTGCACTGGAGTTACGGAGCACAAAAGCAACCGGTCACTTAAACACAGATTTTGACTGGGCTGAGAGTGATCTGTGTTATAGCAGAAGAGTGGGGGAAGCAAACTTCTTAAGCCATGTCTTCTGATTCATATTCTTCAGAACCACTCATGATAGGCCTAAACAACTGCACTTAAATGTGTTCTCATGAAAGTCTGAAGTGTTGAACAATGAGTCTGTATTGTATTTGCCTTTCATGAATGTATCTTCTCGATTTCAGACTTTCTTGTATTAATAAAAAATCAAGGAATTTATATCAGCAAAGTAGTGCCTACTGAATTGGCAAGTATTATTATTTGCTTCACTGACAAAACTTAAGTTTGTATATATGCCACTCTTAGTACACTCTCTTATGATTTGCATTACACAGCGGTCATGTGCTGTTCCAATTTCCATTCACAATATAATGTACACCGACTGTCACTGTGTTGAGATCAGCACCCAAGAACTGCTTAAGACATTGAATTCTTAAAGTGGAAATAGGAACGGATGTGAACCATAGCATGCTGTAATTAATGCAGTTTTTTCTCATTGATTCTCAGCAGCTCGATGGTGTAATTGCAGTGTGTGAGACATCTGGTCGGCTAGACCAAATTCTAGCAAATTTAAATACTTTGTACAAGGCAAAAGACATTTTGGGAAATATTCCAGTATATCAGTTGGCTAAAGACTCTCTTACATGGCTGCTGCTACCGGGCTCACATCAGATAAATGTTGGAGATGTGCTTGTGAGGACAGGTGGTGGGTGGTGCAGTTTGGTGCCTCTTGGTGCACAAGTGGAACATGTTACCACTACAGGCCTGAAGTGGAATCTCAGTAAGTGTATTGGTATTTGTGTCTCACAAATGTTGGTCCTCAACATTTTGCCCCTTTAATCCTTATAGCCACTAATAATTTTGCATGATAGACTGCAGTATGTAGTTCTTCACATTTAAAGATCAAAATATATAGAACTATAATTTTGCCTGTTGTTTTGTATTGGTGTGAAACTTGGTCACTGACATTGCGGGAGGATAGGGATCTCCAGGAGGTGGGATGTGGGTATATGGACTGGATTGGGCTGGCCCAGGATAGAGACAGGTGGCGGACACTTGTGAGTGCGGTAATGAACCTTCGGGTTCCGCGAAATGCGAGGAATTTCTTGACTAGCTGCAAACCAGTCAGCTTCTCAAGAAGGACTCTGCACCATGGAGTAAGTAAGACTGTAGTTTTTCAGAGAAGACCAGTGCAGTGTACAGTATGTTACAGAGAACAAATACATGACTCAGCTGGGATGTCAGTGCCAGACAGCAGGACCTTTGTTGCTGGATTAGCATATAGTGTCCACTGACCACAAGACAGTAATAAATTAATGGGTACCTGTCCCGGTTGAACAGCAAACTATTCGTAATCATATTGCTAAAGGAGAGTGATAATTTACATGTGTTTTACACTCAACTACATATCAGTATACAAGTATTTTATGCTAGGCACATACATAAGCAGAATACTGACTAAAAAATATTACTGCCTGTACAAGAATGTGGGTAACAGCTTTACAGAGGTAGATGTGTGCACATAAATGTTACTGTACTTGGATAAGTATAAGCAGTTAGATCTAATTTCTTGCAAATATGAAATTGTAGTTACTGGATCTTTATACACAGATACTCATATTTTCTGACTTACATAGGGGTTTCAGTCCACAAACCTACATGTAACTGAACTTTTACATGCGAAGGATCCTGACCCACCACCAACAAAAATGTATATGTAACTTATTATTTATATACTGTGGTGTGTGTGTGTGTGTGCATGTGTGCACATGCATGTTAATCCTGTGTATATAACTCTCTGCTGAGACACTAAGCAAAGTGTAATTGTGTTAAAACTTGCAAATAATTATGGTACAGTAAATAAGTCCTAAACATAGAGATTAAACAGAAGTGTGTTATGGAAGAGTAGGCATAATGTTGTGTGTTTGTAAATCTGGGCTTGTGTATCCTGGTGCATGGCTGTATGAAGGACTGACCTGATGATGGTCTGTTTTCATGCAAAACTTGTCATTTCCTTCATGACTGCCTGATGTGTAACCAACCAGTGGCCTGTCTGTGTATCACGGCAAGCATTGACAACTGCTGCATAAACCAGCTGACCTGTAGCTAACTACAATTGTACATTAATGTACTGCCAACAGTCTCATGTATGTTATTCTGTGCCACACTGTGAAATGTCCAGGAACATTCTGTTGATATGACTTACGGCCCAGTTGACATGAACAACAACATACATATTGAATCATTTTAACATTTTATGTACTGTTATTGTAACTGAATGTCTAACCTAATAATCAGCAACAGCTGTACTGTTACAACACTCCACTTCAGGCATAACAATAACAGTAACACTGTGTATGATATAATTACTGCAGTCACAGTGGTCACCGATGCTTATAATAATGCTGATGACAGCTGTTATGACAAGTGTGGTGGCAGCGATGATAATGACAATTCTTTCCCAAGGCCTTGTTTTGGCAAATTTTAAGTGTGGCATGTATGATAGGTATAATTTTTGGAGTTTTTAACTAACTGACAGAAACTGTGGAAAACATTTTTAAAGTTTTATTACTTTTGCAGATAATCAGGTGTTGGAGTTTGGCAGACAGGTCAGCACATCAAATACATACAGTGGTGATCCAGTTGTAACAGTCGAAACTAGTGGTACTTTGGTCTGGTCCATGGGACTTTGTGATGATGCAAATTAACCTTTGTGTGTGTGTGAGACCTTGAGTAAACTGCATAGTTGATATTAGTACAGGTTGTAACATGAACCTGTGAAATTGTTCATAATACTTACAAAATTACTGAAAGGAGCATATCAAATTATGTTCTGTACCTGTTCCTGCTGTTCGGGAGTTTTCTGCATTACATGAGTTTGTATTTTTATTAGTCGACAGGGTATTGGTTGGATGGGCAGGGCATGTGGCATGTATGGCAAGCAGAGATACTGAATGCATACTGGGTCTTAGTGGAGAGGCCTGAACGAAAGAGACAACTTGGAAGCCCTAGAATAGATCTTACACAAGTAAGATAGGAGGGCACAGACTGGATTAATCTTGTTTGCACTAGGGACAAACGGTGAGCTCTTGTGAACACAGTAACGAACCTTTAGGTTGCGTAAACTAAACAACAAAATTTTGTGGATCCTTCTCTTATATATGATATCCACATATTGATAAATAGTTTCTGATACTGTGGAGGTGTTTGCTGCTCCCATCATCAGGGCCCAAGACTAAGGCATCTTCCCCTGGGGATATAGCAGCCAGGGCATGAAGTTGACCAATCATTTCCGTTTGGTGCCTCTGTTCCCCGTACGCCTTCATGGCATGGTTCTTAATTAGAAGTACAGACAGCATTTGTACTGGAGCTAAAAAATTTTTAAGACTTTTCCCACACAAAAAGTTTGAATTGTTCTGTCCCCTGGCAACACCTTGAAGTGTGCATCACAGCTTACTTAATGAGCTCCAACCAACGCCATACAGCAAGAGTCCTTGAGAAGCAAACAGCACCTCAGCTAGTCAAGAAATTCCCCACCCTTTGTGAAACCCAAAAGAGGTTCATTACAAGACCTCACCACATGCCCTGATTTTGATCCAGATGAATCCAGTCCATGCTCTCCCATCATCATTCTCTAAGATTCATTTTAATATTTTTTTTCCAATTTATGCCTAGTTCTTCCAACTGGTCTCATAACTTCAGGTTTCCCCACCAAAAACCTGTATGCATTTCTCTTCTCCCCCATGCATGATGGTAGAAGTGCTGAAAGAATGGAAAAATAGAAGTGTCATACCTATATATATATATATACACACACACACATGAAAGGTGACAAGCAAGAGGTGGTAAACTACAGAGAAATTAGCATATTTAATGCATGGTATAAACTGTATAGTACAGTTTTAAATGAAAATTGAAAGTACAAGTACAGGAGTTCTGTTTGGAATGCCAGAATGGATTCCGAAAAGACAGATCTTGCATCGAGCTATTGTTTAGTATGAAATTACTTATAGAAAAAACAAGAGTTTAAATTTAGAAACCCATTTAGCATTCGTTGATTGTGTGAAAGTTTTGGCAAAGTTAAAATACACAAATTGTTTGAAATGTTACACAGCAAAAATATTCCCAATTTATTCTTAAAAAGTATAATGTAAATTTACTGTGGAAACAAAATGAAAGTAAAGATAAACAATCATCAGAAGAACATACAATTAAACATGGAGTCAGACCCTTTACCACCCACATTATTCAACATTTACATGAATGTAAGAATAGTAAAATGGAACCAGATGATCTACACAAATGGTGTTACTTTATCAACCAGTACAAAAATAAACACTGTTCTTTTTACAAATATTCAAGTCATGATTCAGATGATAATTTACAGACAGAAGTTTTTACATTGCAAAACGTGGCAAATAATTTTGAAATGGAAATATCACCTGAACAATCTGAGACGATGGCATTTTCAGGACAAGACCCAGTAAGATGCAAAATCACTGTATAACAAATTGTTACAATTAAAAAACACTTGAAATATCTTTGTTGTGACATTTTCTATGAAGATGTAATAAGATATCCAACAAGTAGCAAAATTTTTTTCAAGTACTGGGAATTCTAAATATAAAATTAAATCAACTTTGGTCCAGAAATCTTCAAGAATTAAAGTATATAGTGCAGTGGCTGTCCCCATTCTTCTATATGGCAGCGAATTTTGGATCCTCAGTAAAAAGGATAAAAACGATATCAATCGAGATGGGAATTTTTCAGAAGAACAGCAGTATACATCCTTCCCACAAAAGTAATGAAGAAATTTTGGAAGAGTTGAAAGTAAAACCAGTTGACAAGTACATACAATACAAATCCAATTGGGTACAACATGTAAGAAGAGTGAACAACAGGATGCCAAAACTAATGTGGAAATATAGACGAAAGGGACGGGATGGGGGAACTTGGAAGGCCACTGGACAAGGCCGAATTAGGGCTATTAAGGCCCAACTCATGACGAATTATATTTTGTTCAGAATAAAATCTTTTGAGGTTCTTGTGCAATTTTCTCCAGTCTTCTGTTACTTCCTCCCTCTTAGGTTCTATTCTCGAACACCCTCATCCTTTGTTCTTCCTCTAATGTGACAGACCAAGTTTCAGATCCATATAAGATGACAAAATTATAGTTCTTATTTGTGTCAGGTGTATTCTCATATAGCAAACAGAAGACTAAAGATTCTGGATAGAATGGTAGAATATATTTTGAGTTTAAATACAAGGTCATTGTCCATCCCAAGCACCATTAAAGTTTCCAAAGATAGGTATATTTAGTACAGGGAGTTTGTCTCCCTGGGTGGGCCAGGTAGCTCAGTCAGTATAGTGACTGACTATGGGCTGGACAGTCTGGAATCGAATCCCAGTGGGGACGAGATTTTTCGCCCCTCCAGACCGGCCCTGGGGCCCACCCAGCCTCCTGTAAAATGGGTACTGGGTCTTTCCTGGGGGTAAAGTGTGGCTGGGGCATGCTACTGACCACTCACCCCCTTCTAGTGCCATGGTCATGGAAGAGTAGAGCTATACCTCTACCCACGCTCTGGGCCACACTGGGCCTGTAACAGGATCACTTTACCCTTAGTTTGTCTCCCTGGACACAACAGCCTTACCACTTAGAAAGGTTGCATGCATGAGGACACCTGTAACAGCTGCAGCACTCAGGGTATTGGTAATTCTAATATGCTGTATGTGCATTATAATGAATTTGTTCTTAAATAAGACCGGACTCTGATAATTTTTTCTCTTTTATGAGTCCTGCTTCTGTTATGACATGTTCTTCATTCTTCTGCTAAGTCCAAAGAAGGATCTGTGGATTATGAATAAAGTCTTCTTTTTTGTGGGATACTTCTTACATGTATTTTAAGAGGCAGAAATGCAGATGACCAACTTGTGTCACCACCTGCACTTGTATGGATAATTGTATCCTACCTTGTGACAGAAATTTGGTATATAGGTAGATGCATCCCATAGATACTAGAGACATGTGGAAGATATCAGAGTACAATTTTGCTATGTTAACCAAAAAGTACCATCTCCACTACTGAAATAATAGACAGTAAATATCTGTGGTGTAGCTACCCTTTAAGTAACTTGGTTCCTTTAGATGATGCATGTTACAAGAGGTACATCACATTCTTACTTTCAAGATTTGACAGCAAGTTACCTTCATTTTGCCTTAATGCAGAGCTAACCGGCATTTTAGGTTAGCAAGGCAAAATACATCAATTACAGTAGTACACAAATATACAGAAACATATCCCAAGAACAAACATGATTATAGTGATGGGCACTGAACAGATAACAATACACACCTGTAGCAAGGCTGGCCTTTCATATTAGCAACAACCCAAGGCTTGGAAGTTTTGTTTCAGTGAAAGAGACAGGAAATGCATTATTCGGATGGGCAAGCATTACATTTGCTTCTTTTATGTTTATACCATGCATATTGAATAATAAATGTTTATTATATACCAACACATGTAGAAATAAGTGGTGTAAATTTACGTTAAAATTACTCCGACATGTTTCGGTGGTAATACACCATCTTCAGGGAGTTTACAAGTTGTATTACAGTTGCAAATTATTAAAATGATAAAATACAAGACAGTAGTGTGTTGGTATGATAAAATCTTGGTAAATGTGGCTGCATATGTAATTCCTGGTTAGGTGTGTATGTGTGGTGCAGAGTAAACAGGAACCAATCCTGTTTACTCCGCAGGTAGGACAGCAGTCATCACTGTTCCAGATTGCCATGAATCACAGCCCATGTGCTTTGCTTCAGTTAACATTAGGCCTTTACTCACCATATACAAAGAAATGATGGCTGTGGTGCACAGTGTTGGCTATTGTATTGTCTTCCTGGAAAGAGGCTTATGTTCTGTAACTGAACAGGTGCTCAAATAATGGTGTGAATTTGTGATCTCAGAAAAAATGGACATTGTATGGAGAGAAGCAACTTTACCTTTCTTTGCAGAGAAATGAAATAAAGCAAACATTTACAGCTCGATGGTTTTTATTTCCTTCATACTCTTAAAAGAAGGGTTTAACTTTGAATAAACTGAAGGGGGGAAAAAAATGCTGTACAAACAAACAAACACATTTGCTACATACACTCTGTACATTTACCATATGAATTTACTGAAACTGACCCGTGTCTTGCTTGTGTAATGTACTAAATCAAGCAAAACATGTAAATTTATATATATATATATAATCACTTATTTTTTGGGTTTCCAAACTGTAATTTGACAGTTGTGGTACTGTTTGGGATTTGATAACTTGAGGCTTGGAAGGTATTTAACCTTTTGAGCAGTAATACTATGGCAGTAGGCTGGGGCCCATGGGAGTCCTGTCAAAGGTACACTGTATTAAGTTTTGCACCCAAGTAGCACTAATGCCTCCCTGCATCTTGTCACAGAAATGTAGCACGATGATGGCCATCTATTGCCTTATTGTAGGGGCATAATTCCTGATATACATAAAATTTTGAAACAAAGTGACCTTTTTAGTTTTGTCCCACTGTGTTATAGCATCTTTTGTGAGGCCGTGGAACTCCTTTCATCACATGAAAATACATCAGTAACAGAAGTTATTTTTCCCTTTTTTTTTTTTTTAATTTTTGTTCCTTATTTCCTACACAGTATCTGTAGAAGACCCAGGATATCATAAAATGCACAATATCCTCCTTTTAATTTCAGACAACAAATCAGATTGCCAGAAATAAAAAAAGTCACTGTTCAAGGGTCACAGAATACAGTACCGACTGTACAGTCCCCCACCATCCTTTTCTGTCCTTGCCCAACCTTACACTGCAAGTTTCAAGTTAACCCCAACAGTACCCTTCCTTCACACAGGTAACAAACTACACTTCTGCCAATTCTGTGAACATGGCACAAAACAGAAGTCACCATCATGATCATATGATATTAAAAATGCTAACCTTTGTATTTGTAATTGCACTCGGTGCCTTCAGACACACTTCATGATATTGAGATAAGCAAAGCTGCATCTTATAATTGAATACTGACACCCTGATACACTGTCAGAAAATGTCTTTCAATCTTCATTTTTTTCCTTACAAACGTATGACGTTGCTTTCAATTCATTTCATGTTACAACAGCAACACTATGTTGTGATGATAGGCCGATGACACTGCAATCAAGAGTTTACTTTGTACATTGGAATTGCTTTTACGTGGAAACCTAACACAGTTTATAATACATGATCTATACTCTGGAGGATTCAGGTCTTCTGGGATCTGATGCTGTGTCACTGGGTTAGTGTTCCCTTGGGTTGTACTACTGGGCTAGTGTTCCCTTGTGTCGTACGGAGCACTTGCTATGTCACTGGGTTAGTGTTCCCTAATGTCGTACAGACTGCACTTGCTATGCCACTGGGTTAGTGTTCTCTTGTGTCATACGGACTGCACTTGCCATGTCACTGGATTAGTGTTCCCTTGTGTCATACAGACTGCATTTGCTATGTCACTGGGTTAGTGTTCCCTTGTGTCATACAGACTGCACTTGCTATGTCACTGGGTTAGTGTTCCCTTGTGTCATACAGACTGCATTTGCTATGTCACTGGGTTAGTGTTCCCTTGTGTCATACAGACTGCACTTGCTATGTCACTGGGTTAGTGTTCCCTTGTGTCATACGGACTGCACTTGCTATGTCACTGGGTTAGCGTTCCCTTGTGTCGTACGGACTGCACTGCCTGCCCAACAACACAGCATTACATTCCAGAAGACCTGAACCATGTTAAACACTACTGTGAGAACCTCACATCTCATGTTGTCTATTTTATCTGGCAACTACTGTCTGATACATAGTGCTGCTACATGGCAGTCAAGTGGTCGACAGGGTAACAACTGACAGCTGTCAGACAAACTAATGACAGTATATTATGCACTGCGTACCACATACATTCATGTCACTGTGTGTCATGTCTCTGACATTATTACAGTAAAATGTTTGGAGGGTTCCCCATCTCCATAATCAAATCTGCTCACAAATGCATAAACTTGTGGCAATTCTCCAATCTGGTGACGAGAACGGACGAATTGTTATGCCTGTTTACTTCCAGACAATTTCCATGCAATTACAAAGCAGATGATAAGCATTTCATACCTACAGACTGTTGTTCACATATTCTAATGTCCCCTGTTTTCAAAATACATGCAGCTTATTGCAGACATTGTACTGTCTCTGCTCCATGAAAATAGCAACAACTTTCTATGCTGCTGTGTTCTAAGAGAAGACATATATGTGCCCTATCGACCTGTTCAGGACAGGTGCCAGAATGCGCTCAAAGCCTGCTGGCTAGCCAGGGTCAAGAAATACCAAGGACATAGCTGTACATTACTTTTTCCATGTGTAAACCTCCATGTCATACTTTTCGCAGGCCAGGTGCCAAACTGTTACTGCACATATTTTCTGTACTGTATGGTATGGTGCCTGGCCTGCAAGTTGCGAACAGCATCTGCTGGTTGACATGCAGAAAAAGTGACATACACATACATCACTTAGTTCAAAAATACAAATATTTTAACAGGATAACAGCAGTTACAACAGAAACTGTACCAGCATGGCAACTGCCTGCAAGAAACCTTGTTCTGTACAAAGAACAGATCAAGATTAAAATCATGTGCTGGGGTCTCCTTATTTCTTCAGAAAATGAGGTGCTGCTAAAAATTCCATAATAGTTGCTGCTTATAAAGAAACAGAACTGCAAGTCAAAAAAGGTCACTGCAAAGTACCTCAACCTATCAATGATGGCCTTGGCAAACCATATGGTCCTGAATACATTTTAGGGTACTTCAAATTTAAAACCCCCCTTCATCCTGGTAGTAATTGGAAATAAACCCCAGGGTCATTAATATGTACCACTAATAACCTCACGTCACGTTTCGTAAGTTTGACACATCACAGACATGTTAAAATGTGATGTTACTCAGTTCTGCTATTTCTGTCTGTTATTGCACTAACAATTCCCTGATGTGATCACCAGCTGACCGACATATTTCAGCTATAATAAATAATTAATGACTGGATATGTACTGTGATGGTTATTAGAATATGCTTTCAGTTTACTTCCCATCATCTACATATTCCTTGTAAAAGACTTCACATTTCCACGGTTAGGAAGATCAAAGTGCGATAACTGAAGGTTGCAATCCTATTGTCTGACAGTTTATAGGAATGTGACTAGATGTGAGGTCCTTGAGACATGTAGCCTGAGACTCGCATCTTTTGGGATGCGATGCTGTGTTGCTGAGCATGCAGTCCCATGTTCTGAACACCTGATGACCCTTCAATCATCATTAACTCCTGGCCGAATGGCACAGTGTCACATCTCATATGGGTTGAGTCTTCATCTTCACAGAACATACTGCCTTTGTCTTCATGCCAATCTACTCTGAAGACAGATGCAGTATGTTGCTCTGAAGCACTCATCCACCTGGTGTAATAATTATTATTGAGGCAAGACATGATTAAATACTGGGTGCCCTAAAAGTTGTTTTCCTAAGATTACACTCCCATACCAGAGAACTTTATTAAAAACTAGTACTATGGAGATACAAGATGTGTGTTGTACATGGACAATAATCTGAACAATTTCCATAGCTCCTTATGTTACTTTCTGCTGGTGGATGATTGTAAAAAAAGCAATGTTTCCTTGCAATGTGAGTAAAATCTTGGCAAAACAACTCTTAGGGCACACTGCACTACCATAAATAGACAGAATAAAAATCTGGATCATACAGCTATATGGCTTATGTGAACTTAAATTCACAACACTGAACAGTTCAGCAAAACCTGTTTTACAGAACGGAAGCTGAATGCAGTGTGATGCTGTAACTCAGAATTTAGTTGTTTCAAACAATGAAATTACAAAATTAACCAAATGCCTTCCTGACATCCAGAACTTCATACTGAATCTTCAGCAACACTGCAGTGAGAACCTCAAATCTTGCAAGTCCTACTGTATGAGTTAACAGGACTTACGTAATTTTCCATAACAGAGCTCAGTGAAGAAAGCCTGATGGTAACATGAGGGTCAGGAATTGCTGTACGAAGAGAGTTTAGTCCCTATTTACTGGGTTTCACCTAAGATGCATACAATGTCCTGCGAGTTGCTCGACGTTTCATTCTGAACAATTCCTTCAAACACAAACATGCAAGTCTTCATGGACGTGATGCTATGCTGTTGGCCAAGTGTGCAGTAGCATTCTGAGGGATTGTAGTGCCTTCATCTTCAAGGTCAAGGAGTTCATGGTTTGACCCTGAATATATGGACACTATGATCCTCTGAAATGCCACGGATTGCTTGCTTGGTGACAAAGTATCACACCTCTGAAGACGTGCATGTGCAACACCACCATCATGAGCCCTATGACCTTAGAAGCAACCTGCAAACAGGGACTACTGCAATGCCTGTGACTAAACACAGCGTTGGTTGGTTATCACAATCACAGTCATACACATGCAATAATTATGCAGGATAGAAAAGTCTGTTGTAATGCTTGCTGCATAGCAGTCTTTATACAGTGATGGGAAAGAGATACTGGGACTAAAACATATGAGAAACAGCCTTGAAAAGGAAAATTCATTTTAGCAATGTGAACAATGAAAATTTCAACAATGAAGTCTTGCTGCTTACTGACTGGCAGGTGGTGGGGAGGCTCAGGCCTTAATCAGCTTCATTCACTTGGTCCTCCTCATCTGGCAAATATGCAAACTTATTGGAGCCTGCAAAATTCTGGGGGGGGGGAAAAAAACAGCATTTTACAGTAAATCGTGACCACAAAACAAAATGTCCACACCTCTACTCACACTGTCTATTTATGTGACCTGGTTGGTTTAAAAAAATGCTACAAATTTAAGTAAACACAGCATCCATATTGTTTTGAGCCAACAAATTTACTTCACCTTCATTCTACAGCAGTGAAAAGTGTAAACTATAATACTCCAATCTGTAACAATTTACACACAAAATTCAGTGAATGCCTGCCAAAATTTAGTCCAGAATCATTGTCTTCCTTTAATGTTTCACAACAGGACCTGAGGTATATATTTGGCCATTAGAAGCAGGAAAGAACACAAGACAAAGGAGCAAACTCCATAATGAGGATCTCTATTGTTTTCTTACTACTTGCATTACTGTTTGGGTGATCAAAGCATGGATGAGATGGGCAGGGTATGTGGCATGTATGTGGGAGATGAGGAATGCATACAGGGTTTAATAGGCAAACCTGAAGGAAAGTGTTCACTTGGAAGACCTACGCAAAGATTGGATGATAATATTAAAGTGGATCTTAAGATGACAGTGCACAGGAACTGAATTAATTTGGCTTGGGATAAGGATAAACAATATACTTATGTGAAAAGGTAATGAACCTTTGGGCTCCAAAAAGTGTGGGGAATTTCTGCATTAGTTGAGGGGCTGTTCATTTCTGAAGCAGCAGCCTATTCCATGCAGTTTGTTTGACAGCCTTACTGTAACTTGCAAACTGTTCAAATTAGGTTAGAATTGACAGTAGCAGACATTTTATGTAAAAACCCAAATCGTTTCTCTGGGCATCGTGTGTGAATCTCTAAATATCTGTGTGTGTGTGTGTGTGTGTGTCACAGAGAACAAAAGTTACAGAGAAAAATTAAATGTACATTTTAAATGTATGCCAATTTTCTAGGTTTTGTGGCTTTTAAAATAACTGAATGAGGTTTTACGCTGTGCCACCTCACAACCAGACACCAATAAAGTTTATTTCATCACATTTGTTGTGGAAATCTTTACTCATCAAACATCTGTGTTTTAAGCCATTTAAAACAGCATCAGAAGTTAGCATTCATGAATTGTGGCCACTGGCACTCTTGCATGTTACACCACTGGCCTGTCTATTGGCAGCCACTGTAAGTGTGTCAGACCTCTCCTCCTCCTCCTCATACACAACATTTCAGCAGCACACGTCACTTATGAACACAACTTTTTTTTTTCACTGCACATCAATATTTCCCCTTTTTTTACACATCACTGAGCTTCAATTAATTTTAGAGCCATCCACCCACCAATTCGTACTGCTGAACTACCCTGTGTGGCTGGGCACTGCAGTGGAATTTAAAATTTTAAAGTCCCATGCGTGTGGTGCTGGAAAAATTTCAACAATATGTAAATTAAGGAATTAAGAAATACAAGAATAATTAGAGGAATGTGACAGTGCAGATGATGTGGAATTGTGTGACAAGAGACTCCATACTGCTTGTACTGTATGATTGTGCCTGTAATATGCATCTCCACCAAGAGCAATGACATAGAATCAAGTACACAACAGTCACACTACAATGAAGGCAATCATTCTCATGACCTTGACGCAGTGAGGAAAGAGTTGTAGACAACTGATGATCAAACTGTGAAACATTTCAAGTCTGTTTCAACATTCCGTGCAGTTTCTATCCGTACAGAGAAAATATATGGAAAGACACGAGACCCATGAACGTGCTTGGTTGCAATAAAAATTACTGAAGCACTTGGCAATGAGTGGCTGCAAGGGGAAAAGGTAAAGGAAGAAAGAAAAAGTGATGTCCAGTGATGTCTGGTGTTGCAGTCCAGTGGTCTGGTGTTACACCAATTGGCAAAGCAAGTGATAAAATATACCTCAAACTTGCTTAAAAAAGGAAAATGTGCAACAAAAGAACAGAAGATGGCACAGGCAAGCATGTAAGGAAACTGTGAATGGGCTGCATGGAAAAGGCCTTCCAGAGACTGTCAAGTGGCATGTTCAGGGCACAATGCAGTGTTCTGAAAAAGTATGCCATTCTTGGAAGCCTCTTCCAAGATGCTACACAACAAACTGTGAATGTGTTTAGCAATGAGTGCAGGTGTAAGGGGCAGTACTTGTATTTTTTGTTCAAAAATTTAGAACCAGTACATTCACCTAAAACATGAAATTTACATTTCTGACTTCATAAAAGTAGAAGCAATTTGTTGTCACTCACACACACAGCCAGATGAATCTAGTTCATGCTATCCCAAATTTTTTAAGATCCACTTTAATATTATCCTCCCATCTACAACTAGGTCTTCTGCACGAGCACACACGCACATATGCTGCTGCTGAGCACAGTTTCCCCCCCCCCTCAGTACATTGTGAGCCACCACACGGGAAGGTATCCCCCACACCCCCGCCCCCA
>Ga0131853_10007968_pt1 | contig 19242 bp, 6 predicted proteins | sample TergutLab28metaG_FD_92764 | JGI IMG/M metagenome (GOLD analysis project Ga0131853, IMG submission 92764) | Labiotermes labralis P1 segment gut microbial communities from Petit-Saut dam, French Guiana - Lab288 P1 (version 2) (version 2) | ecosystem: Host-associated > Arthropoda: Insects >...
CATTTTTTGTATATCGTATCTGTTCAGCAGCTGTTCGATACAAAAAGCGAGCATTTCATCAAGCAATTTCCAAAACAAAGCTAAATCTTTGTTTGCGCGTATGCCAAGCCTCGGCAAATTTATGGTTGTAAAAGATAGGTTGCCTCGTGAATTTGTCACCGATGGCCCGTTACAGTTAGAAGCCACTCTGGTGCGGCATCCCATATAAGCCACCTCTTCGTCGCAAAAGGGCTTATTGAAACTGGAATCCTGAAAAGAGAAGCTGGGGAATAGACGCTTGCAGGCAACACGCATACTTAACTGGAATAAATCATAGTTGGGGTCGCCCGGTTCAAAATTAATGTCTTCCTTGATCTTAAAACATATATTTGGGAAGAGGGGTGTTTCGCCTTTGCCTAATCCTTTCTCATAAGCAAGTAAAAAGCATTCGGTGACCATCCTGCCGGCTTCGGTGGTGTCTGTGCCAAAATTAATACTGGAAAAAGGAACTTGAGCCCCGGCCCTTGAGTGCATGGTGTTGAGGTTATAAATAAAACCTTCCATGGCTTGGTAGGTTTCTTCTTTGGTTCGTTCAAGGGTAAGGGATTTAATTTTTTCTTCGTCGGCAGATAAACCTAATGCTTTTAGGTTACGACGGATAAGGTTTTCCTGCCGGAGCTTTTCTTTTTCAACATACACAGCCATATCTTTATCGAAATAGGCGAAGGATTGCCCGCCATGCATGTCATTTTGGTTACCCTGTAAAATAATTGCCGCCAGTGCAGAAGCTGTTTTAATCCCTTTTGGTGAGCGTATGTAGCCGTGGCCATTGTTAAAACCATCCCGCAATAAAGGTTCTAAGGGGATTTGTAAGCAAGTGAGCGTTTTTCCGTACCATGATAGGTCGTGGATGTATATGTCCCCACTCAGATGAGCGGCAGCTTCCTTTTCGGAAAGCATACGCTTTAGATAGTAGGTTTTAGAGGCCACTTCCGATATTTGAAGTACCTTGGCCGACGGAGAATTTCCTACATTTGCATTGTCTCGATTGGTTTCTTGCAGGATCGTATAAACCGCATCCATTAACTCGCTTCTTGCCTCCCGCAGACGGGAGCGGTCTTCGCGGTACAGTATGTAAGATTTTGCTACTTTTGCATGGCCGCGTTCGATCAAAACTGTTTCTACTATATCCTGAACATTTTCTACCGAAAAGCTTTCCCCTTGATATTGGTGTTTTATTTTTTTTAGCACTTCAAGGGTTAGCTCAAAGGCAAGGGGCCTATCTATTTCTCCTACGGCTTGCAGGCATTTAAATATAGCTTCCGTAATCTTGCTTTCATGAAAAGGCTGTACCCGTCCATCTCTTTTGATTATAGATTCAAACATAGCACAAAACTCCTTATATTCCTTCTCTCGGGAAATTAAAACACGCTCCGTCAATAAGACGAAGCGTGTCCAAAATACGCATAATGCATAAGACACTTTAAATTACATTGCTCCGTCCGGGGAAGCTAATGATGTGCCACAGCGTATCTGACTTATCGGCGGTGGATTAATACGTTTGACCATAAACCGCGCCGCATTACAGTGACCCGCTCGCAGGGATTCTCACCCTATTCCGCTAATATGCCGAGACTTTTCTTGGCATGTGACACTATCTGCTTTAGTTGCTAGTCTATACTACATTTTTTAAATTTGCAATAGAATTTTATTGTGGCTTCAGAAAAAACAGCTATAGCTATTTTTTATATGATGCTGTAATGGAATTCATGTTATGCTATATGTATCAATCTTAGGGATAGCAGAAAAGGAGACGAAATATATGAATCTTTTAGATAGGGTTACTGCGTGTGATATCGCGTACATGAAGTGCTTTTGCGAAACAAAGGAACAGCCGGATTTTATTAAATTTCAAGATGATCTGATACCGGATATGCATAGCCATAATTATATATGGGTAAAAAACATTGAGAATGATAATGCATTCATTCAATTGATCGAATCTGAAATTGTTAATAATAAAAAATCTGGTAAAAACTTTTGTTTAATCCGCTGTCATACCCATATAAATTATTCGGTATTAACGCAATTGTCTCATGTTCCGGAAGTTTCTGTGTCGGGATATTATGCAGTCGATGTTTCAAATCCATCAAATCTATCGATTTTATCAGATTCAAACAAAATAAAAGATTGCAGAGTACTTAAAGTGGATGATGCTGAAATGGTGGAAGATATATTAAAGCTTGATTTAGAACATGACGAAAAGGAGCTGGGAAGAGAATTTTGCACAAGGCGAGTGTACAGGCGTAAAGAAGTTTATCTGTCAGGTAAGGGTGTAGACTCATATATTTGCTATGACAAAAATAAAGCCGTTGGAAACTGCGATTTATTTATACATAACGACGCAGCAAAAATCGAAGATTTTGCGGTATCTCCCCGGTATCAGCGTAAGGGCTATGGCACAGCCATTTTAAAATCCCTGATTGAAACGGCATTAGAAAAAAATGTTGATATAGTGTATTTAGAAGCGGATGAAGATAGCACGGCAAAAGAAATGTATAAAAAATTGGGATTTGTTAAAGTAACCGACTTTACGGATCTGCTGTTTAGCTTTTAATTTAGCCTTTAATATAGTATACTTCAACTCTCGACTAATCAAAAGATTTGAGGTATATCATGTCTTATACAGATGATTTGAAACAAATCTTACAAAACCAGCGCATACAGCTTGCTGCACTGGAATCTACTATCGATATTGTTGAGCAAGAAGGCCTTGCTGCCGAAAATGCCCGGCTTAAACAGCATATTCAATCACTTACTCAAAACAATGATGTGCTGACGCAAAGAGTTTCCGATTTGTCAGACGAGTCTAACCGTTTAAAAGCATCTCTCAATGAGCAAATGCTTAACGAACGGTTGGGCCTTTTAAAATATACGCGCCGCAACCTGGCGTTTTACTATAGCAGTGGTGAAGGTGACCTGCAAAATAAAATAACCCAGCTAGAGTCCAAATACAAAGCTTTGCTGGATACCTTAAAAAAATCCATCGAAGGCGTGATCAGCGAGTCAGATACCGATCTTTCGGCAAAGCTGACGGAGCTGGAGGGTTATTTTGATACGGTTTTAAAGGATATCCGTACACGACAAATCAAAGGAACCGAGGCTCTAAAAAATGCCGCGGAAAAGGAAATCCTGGAGCGGGAAAAGGATCCGTTGCCTTCTCCGGAGGCCTTAGAAAAACGCCTGCGCATTTTTAACATAGAGATGGGCATTGGTACAAAGGTAGCCAATATCCTGGGGCTTTTGCTTATTTTACTTGGCGTAGTCTTTGGTTTGCAATACACTTATGTACACTTACTGTATTCCGATGAGCTAAGAGGCGCCGCCGCTTATATATTAGGCATTTTATTTTTAGTCGCCGGCGAAGTTTTATTAAGACGCCGTCACACCATGTTTTCGATGGGACTTGCCGCCGGAGGCGTCGCTATTTTATTTGCCGCTATCGCCATGTCTTATTTTGTGTTAGGCATCCTTTCTATCCCTGTCGCCATTGCTTTATGTATAGGTATAAGCGTCGTGGCTTTTATACTGTCCATACGCTATGCTTCCCAGACTATTGCCTGCTTTGCTCTTTTAGGTGGCTATTTGCCTATGACGGCTTTAACCGCTCTGCCATCTGTCAATCAGGGGATGGTAGTGGGCGCTATGGCATATTTCGTTTTTCTTACGCTTTTAGCACTTGTGCTGGCATCTCAAAAAAAATGGCCTATTATGAATATACTTAGCTTTGTGCTTAGTTCTATAGGCGCATTAGTGTTAACCTTGATACTTAACGCCCCGGTATTGGCGGGAGTTGCGTATCTTTCCGCTAATTTTATCGTGTATCTGGGGCTTATTTTGATTTACCCCCTAAAAATGGTGTGGCGCAGCAAAGATAAGGGCGACGCTGCCGACGGGTTGGAAGTTTCCTTAAATATAGCCGATATGATTATCCTGTCGGCTAATACGATTATCAACTGCATAATGATCTACACCGTACTTAACCGAGACGCCGCATTCCCATACAATGGTTTGTTAGCGATCGGTTTTTTTGGGGTTTATTTCGGTGGTGCAAAGCTTACCCAGCGATTTTTATCCAATGACCGGCGTGTGGCGGACTTGTTTTATCTGACTTCCTTGATCTTTGCAATACTGATCATGCCTTTACAGTTTAGCCTCGATTGGTTAATGATCGGCTGGATGGCCATGGGTGTGGCTTTGGTTTCCTATGGTGTACTGCAAAAGGTGAGGGGATTTGAATGGGCCGGGTGGCTCATAACGGCCCTTGGGATTTTGGTCTTTGTTTCAAATACAATGGATCAGTCTTGGATGTCTGTATGGCATTTTGTTAATTACACATGCCTGACACTGGGCCTGATTGGGATTTTAGTGGCTTATCGTGTTGCAAATAGAGGCAGCGCTCTGTTTTTCCATTCTCAAAAGGGGCAGGGTGTGTTGATTTTTCAATATGCATTGATTATTCAGACCTTGCTATATACTTTGTATACGGCATCTTTTTTACATGATGTTTTTTCAGCTCCATGGCATTGGCACAGTGTGTTATTGGTAATGACCGCGCTGATATATGGGGTAGGTATCAAGTATATTCCCTGGATAGCTGATCGCGTAGTTTCTGCAATCTCATTGTGTATAAGCGTATGGGCGGTATTGGCTGCTTTGGTTTTAAATACATCGGCCATCATAAGCATTGACCCGCCAATTGCGGAACTTGGGTTGTTGATAGCTTTTAATCTGTTTTCGGTATTTGTGGTATTTGATGGGGTAAATACCCTGCGTAAAGTATGGGGTAATGTGGTAGAAGGATTGTCTTTGGCCACATCAGTATATGGATTGATATTGGTCAGCATGGTATTGATGGTGCAGCTTGAATACAGCATAACCAGCATGGTTTTGAGTGCTATTGGGATGTTAGCGGCTTTTCTTTGGATCATCTTTGGCTTTATCAGGCATAACCGGACTATGCGCCTATTTGGGCTGGTCTTTTCACTTTTTTCGTTAGCGAAACTGTTTTTTGTTGATCTGTATTTTCTCCCTGCCGGGCTGAGGATTGTTTCCTATTTCATTTTTGGCATTATATTTTTGGCGATATCCTTTGTATATCAATTTTTCAGCAGGAGGCTGCGGGATGATGTTGAGTAACAACAGACAGTGTTTTAATGTGTTTAATGTCGTTGTCATCGCTGGGTTTATATTGAGTTTTATTTTATTTGCCGCGAGCGCTCGCGGCAAAACAGTGCTTGCCACTGAGGCTAATCTATATAGTATAGATATTATAATAGAAGGAACACGTCCTTATAAGGCCTTTGCACTGCCACCGGAAATTATAAACCATGCCGGAACAACGGCTTTGCGTGTGATTGATCGGGAAAGCGGTGAAGAAGTCCCTTATTTTATCCACAGCGGCGTATATGAGCTGGAAGCGCAAACGGCTTATGTTCAATTTACATTTCTTAGACAGTTTGAACGGGATGGATTTTATTATTTGGATTTTAGGGTGGATTCACCGCCAAATACGGATTCTCTTGTTTCCCATTTAGCCTTAGAGACGACACAAAGGGAGTTTTTGAAAAATATAACCGTACTGGGCAGCCATGACGATCAACGCTGGAATGAAATTGCAACCGGCTTAGTCTACGGGGTAGCGGATGTATCCCAAAAAGAAATTGACTTGGGCGGTGTACACCGATATGGGTATTATCGGTTAAGGATCCCTGTTCCATGGGAATATGCAGATTTCCATGCCTATGGGATGCACCGGCAGATTTGGGAAGAGCGCGTTACTTTTACCAGATCAGCAGAGGTGGATTTTGAGTTGGTTTCAGAGGATGGGACAAGTACGGTAACCTTATTAGGACTTGCCGGGACCCAGGCCAGTATGCAAAATTTGCGGGTAACCGGTGTACGTATAGAGACGGAGTCGCTTTTTAAACGCAGTATTTACACAGATCATGGGGGGCCATGGATTTTATATCGGTTGTTTTTTCAGGATACGGAGTTGACGGATACTTTTATCCCATATCCGGGACGTCCTCAGCAAGCGGAGATGTCCTTTACCATAGCCGATCACGATGACAGACCTATATACATTATCGGTATTTTGGTGGAATACGCCTCTGACTATGTGGTTTTTAGGGCAGAGGAGGGGAGGCAGTATGTTTTGCATTACGGAGGCACCCTTACCAAACCGGTCTATGACATAGAAAATTTTAGGGATATGATTATACAAGAAGGCTTTGACCGGGTAAGTTTACTGGGTCCGGCGCAGCAGCTGACCGTTGAGACAGATTACGAACAACGGGATTTTAGCCGACTTTTTAATATAGTGATTGGATTGGCAGGGGTGGTGCTGGTTGCGGTGGCAGCCGCCGCCATCTATCGGCAAAATAAGGTATAATAGTCTGTTTTTAAAGAAGCACACAATAGCATGAGAGGAATAGAAAATAAATGACATCACATGAAATGCTAAACCGGTACAACGAACAAGTCATATCATTTTACGGCCCCCAGTTAGGAGAGCTTGCATGGCATTCGCTCAATGTGGATGATCGTATAACCGCTGTAAGCGAGCAGCATGCCAATGAAATTTTGCGAGCAGCCGAATATTGCCGGGAAATACCGGGCTTGGCTGCGCGGCCTATACGAATCCTTGAGGTAGGTGCATATGCCCATTATGGCGCATGTAAAGCCGCCTCGATTTTAGGCGGTGTTTCCGTAGCCCATGATATCTCACCAATTTCCCTTCGTGCCGGACTAAAAGGAGCAAAAGCTGCCGGGATAGAACATACGCCTATACTAGTAGCAGGGGACTTTCACGATTTGCCCTTTAGCACAGGTTATTTTGATGTTGTCTTTTGCGCGTCGTCAGTTCATCACACCTATAAACCCAGCAAAGTGTTAAACGAGATGATGCGGGTACTTAGAAAGGGAGGCGTACTCTTTCTATATAATGAGCCTGTCGGCCGCATCGTTTCCTTTTATGGGTTTCATAGTAACCGCCCCGGCCAATTTACCGCATTTGAAAATGAACTGCACCGGCGGGGATCATTTTTTACCTTGGCATCTCCGTTTCCCGGTACCCGTCCGGAGTATCTTTTTGGGATGGTAGAAAATGAGCATATCCCATTGGATTTAATGCTTGATACCCTGACAAACAGCGGCGAGGTCATCAGCTGGACCCTGACACCCCAAGCAGGTAGGTTTGAAAATAAAATCCGCGCAATGATAGATGATACAGATCTCGAAACGCGTTTAGCTACCTTTTTAATAGAAGAGATACAATCGGTTAAGCCCCACCTTACAGAGCGGGACATGCTGCTTGGCATGAAACTGCCCGAAATTGATGAAGTATGGCAGCTGAGCTATAGGGCTGCCCCTGAGCTGCGCAAGCTGCGCAACATGACAGGGGGCGAAGTGCAGGATCATATTGCCCGCCTCTTTGGCGCGGCTTTACAGGCAATGGTCGTAAAAAAACAAGAGTGCAAAATGTCAGACGACTTATTTAAACGCGAAGCGTTTTTAGAGGATGACGTATTTAATGATCTTCCATCTTTACAGGGAGTAGATTTGCAATTACCCGCACCAACCATGCCTATGATTGAAGATGGTGATTTAAAGGAATTAGCAAAATTTTATGCTCCCACGGATTGGGAAGCACATACCGAAGCAATCGGTATTCGAGCATTTTTAAATGTAAATTCGCATTGTCGTATCGCATTGCCGCCTCAATCTTCGCCGGCCATTCTTTTGCTGCGCTTTCTTGCGGCCGAAGCACCGGAACCATACCGCGTTAATCTACACCTGCAGGATGGGACGATATTGTCCTCGTTTGTTGTGGCGCAGTCTGAAAGCATGTTATTTCGCGAGCTGGTACCGGAAGGTTGCGAAGAAGTATTTATAGAAACCAGTGATTTAGATTATAAGCAAGTCGATGTACCCGGACATGTTAGGGTTATGGTAGGCCGCTTAATTCCGGTTGTGTTTTCATAAAGAGATGCGAATGCCATAAAATGACATGTCGAGAAATGACATTTGCAATCTCTAAAATGATTTGCCGATTAAATAAAAAAAATATTTTTTATGGGAAAAATCGGTTATCTGTAACCGTATTAAATAGTCAAAAAAGGCGATGATTTAGACGGAATTTGTCAAACGATGACGATGCCGGATGAATAGAGAAATCATTTGTCAAACGAAAATGATGCTTGACAAATGATCACATATAAGCGATAATGCACGAAGGGATAAACTCGAAATGATAACTTAATATTGTTACCTCGTTTCCAAATTTTATCCCAAAAATCTAAATTAATTTAACTATCCAGAAGGGAGAGAAGTATTTCATGAACATTTTCATGAAGAAGAGAGTACTTTCAAAAGTACTTTCACTAACATTGGCATTTGTGTTAGCGATGGGGCTTATGGGTTCCGTTGTATTTGCCAATCCAACTAACGGTTGGTCGGTAGTTGAGGGTGGTAACCTTGCATTCTACCAAAACGGCGTTCGTGTTGGCCAAGGCTCCGGACCAAACGGTCACTTTGCTTTAGCCCTAGTAACTCCTTACGGCACAGCTGATTTCTTTTTTAACAACGAGGGACATCTTGTGCGCGGTCTTGTATCCTACGGGGGTGCATGGCACTATTTCGATTCAACACATGGCACCAGGCTGCTTTCAGCAATCGAAGGCGGTTGGTGGGGCTGGGGCCTTGAAGGTCGTTTGTTCTTCCTGCACGCTGACGGTACAAAAGCTGTAGGTGAGATGCTAACTGTTGAGTGGATCTGTAATTACGGCGACGGCAGTTTAACTACTGCTACGTACTTATTTGACAATGACGGGTTTTTAATCACAGAGTATGATTTTGACCTGGCAGGCGGCCTGAGTGTACATTCTGCTTTTGGCGAGTGGCACGTAATGGCTACTAACTCTTTTAACAGAGTTGCAAATTTCCATGAAGCAAACGGCGGCGGCTGGCTTCCAGCAGGCAACTCTCTGCGTTATCTTGTTGAAGACGGTACTTATTTAACAGGTCCTGCAGTGGTTGTTAATGGCCAAACAGTGATACCAGAAGGCATATTAAACGATGCTTTTACAACTGTACCAGACGTTCCTTTTGGGTTCTTCGCATGTGCTGAGCACGGCCAAGGCTTAAGCTGTGATCCGGATTGTCGGATTGCGGTAACTCCTGGCATAGCTGGTGTGGGATTCCCATCACCTGACTCAACTCCTGACGAGCCTGCTAATCCAGACGATTGTCACTATTTCCGTCGCGAGTTCTTGTTCTGCGTAGATGGATATTTGCAACTTGACTGGGTATTTATGGGTGGTACACGTGTTGCTTACATGGGTACACGTGGTTACAGAATATCTGGTGTATACACTACTGGAGATAATTTCGAAATCGATTTCAAATATCCAGGTGCATCTCCATCAGATTGGGAAATTCTTTCCCCATCACGTCCTTTCAACATGACTGTATCACTTAATCCTGCTTTAGTATCCACTGGTGCCGGAGATACAGAAGTAGTTAGCGTAACTGTTAACCGTGCCGGTTATACCGGAGCAGTGCGTGTTACTGCAGTACCAGATTGGATTGGTGGACCTATTACAGTTTTACCGGGTACTCCTTTCCATAATCAAGATGTTAATGTAACAGTTCCTGCAATGACAGTGATTGGTGATTACGAAGTTGTTTTTATAGTCACTCCGGTTAATCCTGATCATTGGTATTATAGAGCAAAGCAAACTTTGGACGTGCAGGTTACCAGCTCTCAAGAACATCACCTTTGGGTTGATGTAACTACAACTGGTAGTCTTCCTCACACAGCTAGTGTACAGCAAACGTTTGATCTTAGGGTTGAACTTTTGATTAACCGTGATGGATACGAAGGTGCTTTAGTTGTTGACATCGAATGTGACTGCGGTCAAGTTCCTAGTTGGTTACCGTTTACATCAGTACCGGTACCTGTTGGTGGCAGCTTCTTCCAAGTGTTTGCTTTTGACATGATGATACCACGTGCTGCAATGCCAGCTTGGAATCCTCATGGACTTACATTTACTGTAAGGGCTGCCAGCGGCGCATCTCATATACATGAGGCAACTACAGCTAATGCACTTTATCTTACTGTTATAGAATATGACCCATATTTTCATCTGTTTGGCCTGGACATAACAATAGTTGGCGAAGCAGCAGCTGTTGGAACTACTTGGAATAATCCTTTAGAAATCCGACAAAACACAACCAGAGAAGTAACATTTACGATTGACCGTGGTGCATTCTATACTGGTGCTGTAGATATTTTCCATAACGCAGCATTTTTAGAATCACCGATCAGAATCCCTGCAGGTTCTAACTCTGTTACCAGAACTTTTGGTGTACCTTGGTACTTTGCAACAGATTGGGGTGTAGGATACGGTCTGTCTAATCCTCCTCTGCTTCGTGAAGTAGTCTTTACTGCTAGAGCGGTTGATCAAAGTACGCCTATAGGTCCAACATTAACATCTCTTTGGATTGAAGTTGATGAGATTGAGGATGAGCCATATGATTTAACATTATCTGTGTCTCCAATCCCAACTTGGCCACGTGTTATAGTAGGTGGACATCCTTTCTGGGGTTCTACTGTTAACATGGTAAACAGAAACGAAACTATTCCAATTCGTTTACAAGTTAACCGTGGCGGTTATACAGGTCCATTGGTAGTTACAGCGGATCAAGATTGGGCGGGCGGTCCTTGGACTATTCCTGTAGGTTCTAGTCTGACACCACTGATGAACATTACAATGCCTAACCCAACTGGTCCTGACTGGACAGGTTTGGATGTTATGCCAAGTGGAGTTCCTATCCCTGTTAACTTTACTGTAAACAGTGCTACGGCAGATAATTTCATGCCTAATCCTGTTGCTTCTGACGCAGAGTTAATACCATTCCAGTTAACTTCTAGATTAACAAGAGTAGTGTTCCCAGATGATTGGGTAGGCTCATCTTTGGCAATGGATGTTAGAGTAGATGATGAATATGACATCATTGACTATCTAAGCAATTTAGCCGGTGGCGAAAATAACTGGGGCCCCGAAGAAAATATGTTTAGATTTATGAATGATCAAGAGCGGCTTGTTCCTGCGCATCATGGCTTCCCAGCAGAAAGCGGCTATGTAAGATGGGTATACATGAACCAAGACAATCCGGGTCATAGAGACTTTGACGATGCTTCTGGTGCAACAAATGTATTCCGTTGGTATATTCCAACTTATGTAGTGGGTGTGTATGGTGTGGACTATAGAGGACATTCTCTTGTAGTGCCTGCTGGAACTGTTGGTTATCCAAATCTTGGTATTTGGGGTCCAAATGCTGCATTCTTTAGCGGTACTATTACAGTGACTAACGCATTTAATCAGTTGGAAGGTTTTGGTATCGAATTAAGAGATCCAGACTTTGAAATCCAAATGACTAGATTAGCAGCAGATCACACAGATGCTATCACTTATTTGACTAACAACTATTCATTTATAAGGATCAACACAACTTTAGGTCCTTGGGGACATTGTCCTGATGTAATTGTTCAATGGTCATGGACAGGTGGTACCTTCAATCCAACTTCTGGTGCAACAAACACCTTAAGATGGGAAGTTGTAGATCTTGCACCAGGAATCAGCCCAGGCGGTATTCCGCTTACAGGTACGATTTCTGTGCAAAATATGGAAGCATGGCTTATTATCCCTGTAACATTCCCAACTGTTGCAAATGTTACTCTTCCAGGTGTAGCTCAAAATCCTGACGAAATTGCATACTACATGAACAACTATGCAGCGCCGATAATGGCTCAACTTGTTACTAATGTACCTATGTGGCAATTGATGGGTCCAACAGGAAATGTTTATGATCAAGCTGTTATTGAGTTTGTATGGGCATGGCCTGACGGAATGTTTGACTGGCTGCCAGGTGCGCCGAATAATAACTTTGGTTGGACTGTAGCAAATACTATGCATCCGGGTATTGCAATTGCTGGTCAACCTGTAGGTGGTACTGATACAGGCGCATTTAATATCGTGAACTTTGACATTTCAATGGCACCTCAACATCATTCTCAAATAGCATCTGTAATGCCAGTTGGTTTTACTAATCCAGCAGGTATAGCATGGGTAAACTCTTTGTCAGGTGCGATGATTTATCTGCAAGGCAATCATGGAACTACGCATGTACATGTTAGCGTAGCTGGTGGAGCTCCACAACCATGGGATCCGGCTCCATATACAGCTGGTGGTATGACGCTACCAAACAGTAGTCTTGCCGACTGGTCTGGTGTAGAAGCTGTTGAATGGGTATTCTTTGCTCATGATCCTATCCCTTCACCGGGTGGTCCTATTGCAACAAATCCTTTCCCTGCGATTTCCATTGATAGCACACCATTTAACGACTTTAATTTTGCTCCTACGCCTCTAGGGGATATGGGAACAGCAGAATTTAATAATCTGTTCCACTGGTCAGTAGCTAACCGTGGTACTATGGGTGCTCCTGTTAATGTGTTCGATCCAACCACGACTTGGACAGGTTGGTGGTGGTTAGGTGCTCCAATTGACACCGACCCATCTTGGGGTAATAATTGGGTTTTCGTTGCGTTCTATTAAAAAAGCATATTGAACTGAGCATCGTACCCAAATAAAGTTAATAAAAACAAAGAATTAAAGAGACAGTGTAGCCTTTAAGAAGGTTACACTGTTTTTTTGTCGCTATTAACTTTTTTGATTTGCTATACAGCCTTATTATAAAAACCGAATCATGCACAAGTCTTGACAAATGATGAAAAAAAAGCGATAATATGTTATTGGAGGGGAGGTACAGGTATTTTAAGTTAGTGGCTATCAAACATTTAGAAATATTATTAAACCAAGGAGGTAAACAGTTTTATGACAAGTAAAACATTAAAAAAAGCAGTTTCATTGCTTTTGGCATTTGTGATGTTGCTAAGCCTTATGGGCTCCGTCACACTTGCCAACACAAACAATGGCTGGACGTTAGTTGAGGGTGGAAATCTTGCTTTCTACCAAAACGGCGTTCGTGTTGGTCAGGGATCAGGACCAAACGGCCATTTTGCCCTCGCATTGCAGACCCAATATGGTACAGCAGATTTCTTCTTTACTAACGAAGGACATCTTGTACGTGGTCTTGTATCCTATGGCGGTGCATGGCACTATTTTGACTCAACTCATGGTACCAGGCTTCTTTCAGGGGCAGCTGTAACCGGCTGGTGGAATTGGGGACTTGCCCCCGGACAGTTACGCTTTTTATACGCAGATGGTACAAGAGCTGAAAATGAGTTAGTAACCATTACTTGGGACTGTAATTACGGCGGTCCAAGTGAGGCTGTGTACTTATTTGATACAAACGGCCTTTTAGTGACAGAATTTGATTTTGACTTAGGCGATGGCCTTAGTGTACACTCTGCTTTTGGTGAGTGGCATGTTATGGCTACTCATTCTTTTAACAGAGTTGCCAATTTCAATGTAGCAAACGGTGGCGGCTGGATTCAGCCACGTCCGGGCGTATTACGTTATCTTGTTGCCGATGGTACATATGTAACTGGCCCGGCAACTGTCGAAAACGGACGAGTAAACGTACCTGCTAATGAATTTGAGGACGCTTTTAGCAATGTCCCGGGCATTGAAGGGGTATTCCACTGTCCGGCACATCCTGCTTGTATTTGCGATCCTGCGGATCCTGCTGATGATTGCTTTTACTTTGACCTGGACTTCCTGTTTTGCGAAGACGGTTATCTGCAATTTGGCTGGGTATATGTAAATGATATCCGTGTTGCGTATATAGGCGCAAACGGTGTTAGGGTAGTGGGCGAGCATACCACTTCTGATGATTACGAAATCGATTTTGGTCCTCCGGGTGCTCCCTCATCAGATTGGGAATTTATTGATCCGCAACCTGACTATAATTTACGTCTATCGGCTACACCATCAGGCGTAACATTAGAAAACGGAGAAACTCAGACGATAAGTCTTACAACTTATCGCAGCCAATATACCGGCGCTTTGGTTATAACCGCTGTTCCCGATTGGATCGGCGGCCCAAGGACAATTACACCGGGTGGCCTGTCCTTTACTCATAATATTGATGTGACAGTTCCTGCATATGCGGCATTGACCGGTGGTGTGGACCCTCATCAAATTATTTTCACCGTAACTCCTTTAAATCCGGAAAGGTGGACTTCCAGATATAGTTTGCCATTTGGTGTTCATGTAGTTGGTGACGGTCCTAATGTATCTAATCTTTACTTAAGCGCATCCGGACCTCCGGCTACTATTGCACCGGATGAGCCTCAAATCGTTAGATTTTTAGTTGGTCATGACGGATATACAGGTCCGCTTACTATTACAGCGAGTCCCGCTTGGATGCTGGCACCTGTTACTATAACCAGGGATGGATCAGATTTTTCTGATGCGGTAGTAGAAATTTTGGTGCCGTCTACTGTGTTAGTGGAAGATAATCCTCATACAATAACATTTACTGTGGCTGCTGTTAACTCAGCTTCACTTGTTACACCGGCTACCTATGACCTTGTGTTTGATGTTGACTTTATTGGTTATGATTATAGTCTTTTTGCCCTCAGTGTGGCACCAACTCCGCTGACTATAGAGCAAAACAGTCAGGAAATGATAACTTTTACAATCGACCGCGGTCCTGACTATACGGGTCCTGTAGCAATTACACATACAACAACATTTTTGCCTTCACCGATTATTATACCTGCGGGTAGTGATTCGGTTTCTGCAAATCTGTTTTTACCCTGGAATGTGCCTGTCGGCCCGGCTACAATTATCTTTACAGCTCGGGGCGCAGCCGCAACGCCTGTGGTAGCTTCTGTTATGACAACATTAACTTTAAATGTTGAACCTGCAACGGATGATCCGGGTGATCTGGGTCTTAGCTTGAGACCGTTGCCTGCGATACCTAATAATCCTCCGGCTTCAAGGAATGAAACCTTCCCGGTACTCTTTAGTATCACTCGCGGAGGTTATGATGGTGAATTAAGACTTACAGCTAACCCAGACTGGATTGGCGGACCAATCATTATTCCTGCAGGCGCAACTAATTCCGGATTAGTAGATATCACTGTGGCTGCAAATGCAATGCCACCGGCTCAAGCAATGACATTTACGTTAGAACCGGTAGACAGCAATGCTAACGTACGCCCTGCTAGCGAAACATTTGCTATACCGATTGCCAGTCGACTGTTACAAATCGCTTTCCCAGAAGATGATTGGCCTCAGTGGGAAGCATGGCGTCATGTAGCGGATGAAGCAACGTTTATTAATGTTTATCTGCCTGCTTTGCATAGTTCATTGCCGCTTTATACCAACCCACCGGGCTTTATTGCGCCTAGTACCAGCGGTGCTTTGGTTTGGGAATTCTTCAGCCAAGATAATTCCGGAAGGCCGTTTAACAACAGTGCTGAACATACCAATTATTTCAGATGGACGTTGGTACTACCTCCGGGTGTGGCAAATCCTGATAATATACCGCTTACCGGCCTTTTTGCCGTAACTAATTATGCTTACGACCTGTTTGAAGTTCCATTGGATCCTGCAGGTAGGGCACATTTCAGCGGCTGGGGAGACAGAAGCCTGCAACCGGCCATTCACCTTGATAGATTGGTGAGAAATAGTGCGGAAGCGGTTGCAAGGCTAAACAGTTCAAGCGCAACGCAGCCGGCATTATTTGATAACAGCGGAGCCCGAACACCGGCTCATACCATATTTGTGGATACCAAAAACAGGGATGGAGATTTATTTACCAGATCTCATCCGGCCAGAGTTACATGGTCATTTAATCCGGTGTATAACGGTGGTGCTTTTGATCCTAGTTCCGGAGCGCAAAATGTTATGGTGTGGACAATAACCAGATCACCGAATGTTAATACACCAAGATGGTTCCCTAACGGATTTAGAGCCCTAAACATGGCTTCTCCGGATACTCCAACTAATCCAACAATGAGTTCCGGTATTCCGCTTACGGGTACGATAGTAGTAACTAATGTAGTGGCTTATTTGACAGCTGACTTTACTCTTACACTACCTGCAACGCTTTCAAATTTACCGGGTGTTACACAGTACGTGGAAGGCCCTCAGATGTTCTTGAACAACAGAAGCCGTCCGGACGAAATATTTGCAGGTACAGGCCCTGGAGAATCTCCATGTGCCACATTTAGAATACATGTGTCTGCTAATGTAAATACGGCTGCACTGCCTTTACATGCACAATCTGTTAATCCGTTGGATCCTCCGTTTGACAGGCCATCTCCGGCAGATCCGTGGACCCGTGTTCCGATCGGACCGGCTCCACTTGGCTGGGATCCTGCAGATCACCCGGGACCGGGAGCAAATGAACCACCTAGACCTACGGATACACGGCCATATTTTGGTGGATTGTATAGGGTTGAGTGGCTTCATGCGTCTTCAAGTCGTGGATGGGGCATATTTGACAACAGGTCATCTTCAGTAGCTCATCCGGTTGGACGAAATTACTTTAGATGGGAAGTACAAGGACTGCATCCGGGTATTGATCCAAATGGTCACCTTACTCATGGTTTAATTGAAATCACTAACTATGCAGTGTGGTCTACAGGGGTAACGCAGTTTGAAACTGTACCGGATTTGCCGTTTATGAATGTTCCTACTCATAATAATGCCGATAGTTTTCTTAACGGAGATCGTTTTTCAACATGGCAGGCTTACATTGCTATTCCTGCGGACACAACTGTCAATACTACTAATGCGGGAGTTACTCCAAGTGTTGGTACTATAGGCACACCGCAAACCCAAACCCGGGCGAACCCTAGAAATCGTACGCTTGGCTGGAGTTTTGTTAATTGGACTGGAGCATTTACTGTTCCGCAGCTTTACCAACATATAGGTCAAGATAGGTTTGCAATATATGTTGACGGACATCAGGCCGGAACAATGGTAGTAGAACCGGGTCACTTTAATGAACCTGGCATTACACCTGGAGAGGTTATAGGACCTATTCCTTTCTTACCAAATGATATTCCTTTTAGCGCTCACGGAGCAGAGTGGGTGGCAGGTCATCAGGATGGGGATGGTCCACTCGTACCTGATCATGCTATAAGAGATCGTGATATAACTTTCATCACGTCACAAGAAGTAACTGGTCAGCCGCTTAATGGCTTTACTAACGGGTTGGAAAATACTGCGAGAAATACGCATACCTTTACCTGGTATATACCGCAAACTCGCCGTGCTCTTCCGCCGTGGATGGCTTATGGGCCAAATGGTGAATGGCTACATTGGGGCTCTCAAGGCACTAATAATGTATTAAGGCCTACATTACCACCAACCGGACTGCCAGCGGGACCATGGAATCCGCCGTGGGTAACAATACCACGTTGGCCAGTAGCGATACCGGCTAATAACTGGCATGCAGCAGGAGACTTTACATTTGACGTGTGGCCGGATACTAATCAAGTAACGCGGAGGACTCTTCCTCAACAACAAACCAGTCCAGGAGGAGGATCGCGGTCGCGGTCAGTCGTGGGTACTGGCTGGAATGGTTTTAACTATACTGGTGGGGCTTGGAGTGGCTGGACTGTACCTGATGCTACATGGAACAGTTGGAATCCATGGACTCCGCCTGGTTACAATTTTATCAGGCGTCATCATGGAGGCACATTCATTAATGCACCAAGCTCGTCTCCATTCTCACCATTGTCACTGTTACTCTTTGGTGAAGAAATGTTAAGTGAGGAATACGATTATTTTGATGTTTTTGATTTTTGGACAGAATAAATAAAGTTTAGAAACTTAAAAACCCCCAGGGAATCAAGTGGTTCTCTGGGGGTTTTATCAATGTACGGCCTTTGTATTTTGCTTTCCGGAGATGGGTATGGCTCTGTTACAGAAAGCATCATTTAGAACCAAAAACTTCTTGACAGACACGTAATATATCAAATACAATGCATTTATGTTGTTTTATGTAAAAATTGGGGAGGAGGATTAATCCTGTGTGCTTTTAACAAGCATACATAGAAATTGCATGAAAGGATCGAAAATCAATCAAAGAGCGATATTTTGCGAAAGGAGAAATTAGACATTATGGGTAAAAGAACAAGAAGAGGTATCTTGGCATTTGCACTTTCCTTTGTGATGGTTTTCAGTAGTTTTTCAGTTGTGTTTGCCAGCGAGAGCAGTGTGAATGAAGGTGGCGAACATTATTATGGTGAACTTTTACAGGATGCTGGAGACACAAGTGGCAATGAAGTTGCTTTATTTGGAGACAATATTCTTGTACCGCTGACTCCAACGCCAATGCCAACGCCGTTTCCGACTCCACTACCAACACCGCCACCGACGCCAACGCCAACTCCAACGCCGACTCCAACGCCAACCCTAAGGCCAACGCCATTCCCGACTCCAATGCCAACCCCGCCGCCGACGCCAACGCCAACTCCAACGCCGACCCCAACGCCAACCCTAAGGCCAACGCCGTTCCCGACGCCAATACCAACCCCGCCACCGACGCCGACGCCAACTCCAACGCCGACCCCAACGCCAACCCTAAGGCCAACGCCATTCCCGACTCCAGTGCCAACCCCGCCACCGACACCAACCCCAACCCCAACTCCAACCCCAACGCTAACCCCAACCCCAACGCCGACCCCTAATCTAGAATTTTGGCTTACGTTAAGCAATATAGGCATACGGCATGGAGAAGGAGCTCCGATAGGTCAGGCTCCTGGTTCTGGTCTACAAAACGTAGGGTCAGCTCTGACTTGGCATGAAGGAACAGGACCGGATGGATGGACATTTGCAGGTTGGGCAACTCCTTTGCAAGTGTCAGCATTGCCGCCGAATACGGTAATAGCGCCGGGTACTCTAACGTACGCACCACAGACAATGATGCCATTTGGTAGCTACATGGTTTTTGCAGTATGGGTACAATATGGAACAAATATCTTTATGCCGACGATCGTAGTACCGACGCCAACTCCGACGCCAACCCCAACTCCAGTAAATATGCTTACAGTATCGAATCTAGGTCTACCACCAGGAGTATCGCCAGAAGGTCAAACTCCGGTTTCAGGTATGCGAGCTGCCGAGACAATGCTTACCTGGTTTGAAGGAACGGCCCCAGCAGGATGGACGTTTGCAGGTTGGGCAACCCCTGTGCAAGTTGTAGGATTGATGC
>Ga0131853_10007970_pt1 | contig 19239 bp, 7 predicted proteins | sample TergutLab28metaG_FD_92764 | JGI IMG/M metagenome (GOLD analysis project Ga0131853, IMG submission 92764) | Labiotermes labralis P1 segment gut microbial communities from Petit-Saut dam, French Guiana - Lab288 P1 (version 2) (version 2) | ecosystem: Host-associated > Arthropoda: Insects >...
AAATAATTAAGCACTTTCATTATTTCATTAAAATTTACAGACACTTGGGTAGCTTTTTGTCAAAAGATTATATATATATATATATATATATGAGTGTGTGTGTGTGTGTCTGTGTGTGTGCGTGTGTATGTGTGTCTGTGTGCGCGTGTTTGTGTGCGTGTGTCTGTGTGTATCTCTGTATGTGTGTGTGTGTGTGTGTACAGGAGTGCGCACATTTTCCAACAATCTAGAGAGCCACCTCAAACTGCTGTTGATATGCAGCCAGTTCCATACTGACTACTCACTAATAATAGGCGCCCCTGTTTCCATACGCTGTACTGTAGAAAAGCCCATGTATGAAAAGCAGAACGCTGTCACTGTGTGGTAATTTTCCATAGATAGACAGGCAAGTGTCGTACGTGGGAATGAAACATTTTTAATGTCACCCATAAGATCTCTTACCCTGTCTTCTTTTATTACCACACAAATCTCATTTACACACATACATACACACACACATACATACATATATACATACGTACGTACTACGTACATACATACATATATATATATATACGTACGTACGTACGTACAAACATACATACATACATACAAACACACATACATACACACACACACACATACATACATACATACATACATACACACACACACATACACACATACATACATACACACATAAATAATACATACATACACACATACATACATACATACACACATACATACTCGTACATACATACATACATACACACATACACATACATACACACATACATACATACATACACACATACATACATGCATACTCGTACATACATACACACATACATTTTTTTTGTGGCGCTGCGACCCAACGCAGGCCTTTTCATTCTTGAGGTTTCTAGATCACACACAGCGACGCATCACATTCTGTAGGACTCCTCTGGACGAGTGATCAGTTCGTCGCAGAGACCTCTGCCTGACAACACACAACACTTACAACAGACAAACATCCATGCCCCCGGTGGGATTCGAACCCACGATCTCAGCAGGATACATACATACATGTCTAAATTTATATGATGTTCATAACAAAACTAAGCTTGAATCAAGTCTATAACCGTTAGAATGTCATGCGTTCAAGTTGATCCAGGGAATCTGCTAATGAATTCCACACATTTATATCATAGTCCAGTTTCATTTAAGTCACCACATAATTTCAAAACATTCACCAATAATGTGACAACCAGTCATCCGATGTTTACACAGTGCTTCAGTCTGACTTCGTTTTCTCCATGATTTGAATTTACCGTTTCTGTGCATCATTTCCCTGCTCGTTGAACGTAACAACTGTACTTTTGTCGAAGGTTCTTATTATTTCCTTCCAAAAATTAATCACAGTGATACCAAATTTATGTTACAAGGAAGGGTTTATGTCTTCTTTTGTAAAGTGCACCAGGGGACAGGTTATTGTCCCCAGAGATAAATTGGCCGGGGCGTGAAGCAAAACGTCACTTCCATCTAGTTACGAGGTTAAGAATACGGGGATCTGTAACTGCACTCCCCCATATGCTTTGTCGTGGTGTTTAAGCACAAAGGCAACATATCTCTCGAGATGGTCTAGTCCCTTGAAGTAAAGAAAGCTAAACTGTTTTGGTCGTGTAATAACTATATTCGTGGCAAGAATTCCGGGAGAGAGAAAATACGTAATTAGGATTTTTAATGAAGTTGCTGACGCTACGTCTGGAGCTTCGATTTGTATGGAAGGGATAAATGGCGTCATTTCAATTAACTGTACTGTACATCTATGCCTGTGTATTCTTGTTCATATACTCGTACATGAGAACAAGAATGTCAGCTCAGGTTGACCATGAAATTGGAGACTGTGGCTGCGTATTCGCCATGCTGTTGTGGTGTGTGCCGTATTGGTAGCGGCACTGCATCTTCATTAATAACGTTTCCTCTAAACGTCGGATACCGGTAATCATGCAGACTGTGACATCCCGTCATTTTAGGACTTTACATGATTATTTTGGAGTGTTTGCATCTTGTCAGCTGATCATGAATTTCGTGAAATGAGTGAAGTTTTAGAACCAGACCACGTGATTTAGTCTGCATAATTGCGACAACCGGTTTATGAGTGTTGGAGGGAAGTTGTGGAAAAGTTTCCTGTTTGTGGTAGAGTGTGGGTTGAGTGCAGGCGAGTGTAACTGATGATGTTCTGTGGTTTGCATCACCGACATCAGGCCGTGACAAAGGAATCACGTAATCGGCTTATATTCTCAATTTCACATATCAAGTAGCAGTGGTCACCCTTCCAGGAACAAGAGGGGAATGTCGGCCTGCGAAGGTTACTGTTGCTTTCACATTTCGGACCGCTGTACGTAGGGAAAAACGTCAACTTCTCCTGTGTCTTTAATGCTCGTTGCAGAACGGTGAGCTGTCTACAAATGCGCGTTCCGTTGGGATTATTTACAGACATGCTAAATACCTTCCCAAAGTTTAAGTAACAATTTTGTCATTAATACAGAGATACTCTTTAAAGCTTATAGTTTCTTATCTAGCTAAGTTCCCTGCGTGTTATAAAACTAGAAGAGTCATTATCGTGTTCACAAGATCCGGGCCATTAGTTTCTAGCCTGAACCGTATATATGAGCATGAAGTTCACCTCAGAACAGGCCATGAAGGCCCGGAGGGAGAATAGAAGTGCAGGTCTCCTGTTTCTTTAACCTTGGCGCTAGATGGGGATGGATGGTCAACGTCACGTCCCGGCCGCTTTATCCACAAGAAAGAGACCTGGTACCCATGGTACAGGAGGCTGGGTGGGCTCCATAGCCTGTCTGGACGGGTCTGGAAAACCTCACCACCACCGGGATTCGATCCCCTGACCATCCAGCCCTTAGCAAGTTGCTATACCGACTGAGCTATCCTGACGCACCATGTATACATGTGTGTGTATGTATGTATGTATGTACGTATGTACGTACGTACGTATGTATGTATGTACGTATGTATGTATGTATGCTCTCCATCCTATACAACATATCAAGGATTCACAATATGTTCTGACACTCGGGGACTGTAAAACAGCAGTACATTTTTCTATGACCTGTCTCACCCATTACGCAAATTATAACCCGCGGTACATAAGCTAGCAGCCGGGATATCGTAGTCAGTATACTGATTAAGCTTTGGGCTTGAAGACCCGCGTTTCGATTTCCGAGAGAGCTAGGAGATTTTTTCTTTTCCGAAACGTCTGGACCGACTCTGGGGGCCACCCAGCCTCCTGTTCGATGCGTACTGGCGTTCTTTCTCCGGTGGTGAAGAGGCGGGGGCGTAGATTTGACCATCCACATGCACCTAGTGCCGTGGTTAAGAATAAATGGAGCTATACCACTACACCCCCCCCCCCCATATGCCTTCATGGTTTGGATGGTGTCTACTAACCAAGTGGTTAGTATGTGCACTACCAAGTTTAACACTGCAGCTCAGCATCGTGCCCACAGAATGTATATGTGTCTCGTATGGTTCTCGCAATAAGCAGCTATTACTTCTGTAAGTAGCATTCACTGATTGTGTTTCTACTGGTTAGAGACTTCGTTCCCTGTAATTTACGAGCTGAATCGTTATGTATAATGCAGATTAATTTTAGTCTTCAAGGGGGAATGATAGTAGGGCATTAAATACATTTCTCATTATGGTTTACATTTTTTATTATAAAAATGTTTGGTTCGGTGAATGTTCAAATGGGGGCCCTAAAAAGAATGTAGTTCACCAGAATTTTCACAGTTTTGCGAAATCCTGCTGAGCCATAAGCTTCGGATTCCTTAAAGCTATACATGCCCCTTCCACCACGTGGGAGTCAGGACAGCTGTGACTCTTCCGTACGCCTGCTTCCGCTGTGCTGTTCTATTGCAGGACTGCTTTAGTGAAGTAGGCATTATGGCTTCTACCATACTGAACCGACTTGTTTTCTAATGTTACAGGTAGGTAATGCAAATCTGTAATTGAAGAGTGAAATTCTGACCGAGCAATTGTGCTGATATAGCAGGGTTATTCGAAATGATTGTCAGGGTTTTAACAAATGCCAACCTCGTTCTCCAGATGCAACCCCGTGTGATTTCTCTCTATGTGGTTACGTCAAGGATCAGGTTTATGTTCCTCCTCTTCCCGCAAGCATCCCGGAACTGAAGGTACGAATCAGAACCGCCATTGAAACTATCACCGCTGACATGCTACAAACAGTTTGGAACGAACTCGATTATCGTGTTGATGTTTGTAGAATCACAAAGGGTGCACATACAGAACACCTGTAAGGTACATAACAAAACTTGGAGTGTTGTTCTATTAAATAAAAAAAAACATTTACTCCTATCTCAAGCGTATTATGTATGACAAGCTGTTAAAACTCCGACAATCATTTCGAATAACCCTGTATACGCTGTGACCACGGTCAGAACGCCTACCATAGTGAATAGTGTTTCATTCGTGATTTCCTTCATACCATCAAGGTAAATGTCAGGATAGTACCTCAGTTAGGCCACGACCACTTCCTTGTATTTCCTGTCCAATTCGTTACTATCTTATCATTTTGCCATTTATGTTTTTCCATGACACCCTGTTTGTACAATCAGCTTTATATGTGTGCAGGAGGATTGTTCAATGGGTCCGCTTGCAGTTCCCGATCTACAAGTCCCTCGTCTTCGGCCCATTCGCTGATCCCGACAGTTGCTCGGTCGGGAGGACCATACGACAAACATTTTCCAAATACCAGGTAGTATGAGAGAACAGTGGCTTTCAGATGCTTGCGATTTTCTAAGATGTGACGCCGTGTTTTCTGAATGAATGTTAGAGCCTCCTTACCCACGAACGAGTAGGGCCTTTCAGTTTTGCGAAGATGCTTTTCTTTTGAAAAAATACGTGTAGTGTGGTATATTTTGTAACGTCTTCTGCCAGATAAATCATATCTGATTAAAGCAAAAATAAATAGAACTTTCAACTGCAATTTTAGAGGGCAAAATATTAATGTACAAGAGCGTTGGCAGCAGCACTCAGCTTGCTTGGCAATTGTTGCTACAGTAACGCTGACAGTTCTGTCTCCTTTATGACGCTTCCACGGTCTGCTGATACCAACAGTGCTTTAGGATGATAGTTTTCGTTTACTCTTCCGCTGTGTTCTGTCATACACGTGCAAGATCAGTCGCGTATGAAATTCATTGCCGGATTCGTGCAGTGCAAGGCCCTGGCCCATACACTGCAGACACTTCCTGTTAATATATAAAATAATGGTACCAATAAATGTATGTAAGTGTATTAAAATTGGTTTACATATGTACAGTGAACTCCTACATGTTTCGGCCAACCATGTGGACACATTTAGGTATATAAAATACAAAGTTTAGAAACATGAAAAGCATAAAATTAAATTATAAAATTATCGGAACCATTATTGAATATCTTCGAATAATGCGCAGATCACTGATCATACAGATCTCTCTGTTAATGTTTAAAATAAAGGTTATCTCTGTTGTTTGTTTCTACGTGCAGATGTACATATAAGAAAAGCCGTGGGGTTGAAATACAAATTAAATCTAAATATGTGTAGTTTATTATAAAAGGTAATAAGTTCATATATGGGCCTTGGGGCAATTGCGTCACAGCTCTGTAGTTAATCTTGCCTATATTAAAAGAAATGAACGCCTCGCGGATAGTTCATTGAAATAGACAGTACGTATTTTTATTTCATGTGTGAAATTTGTTTTTTTTAATGTTTTTTGTACCGTGCATTGTGATACAATTATGTAATGTAAAACAACAAAATGCACACTTTTTAAAATTAATGTACAAATGATCTTCCTGATGATGAAAACATGATGTTCGAAACATGTAGAAGACACGAAGAATTAAAACATTAATTTCAAAGAGTGTGCGTTTGTTGGTTTACATTACGTAAGAAAATTTGTTTGTATCGGCGTGGATGGTTTCTGTATTTCGATGGTCATCAACGTGATTATGTTTATCGTAACAAAATGCAGCCTGGTGACTTGGATAGTTGCGTACTGTGTTCGCTGCTGTTTACGATACGTGGGTATCACAAAGAAAAGAAATTTTTTAAAATCCTTGCTTGTGATTACTGACTCTGATTTCAAAAGAAACGTTCTTGCGAGTGGATACTATCCTATTGTTTTATGGATATCACTGAGCTCTCTGTTAGAAGTCTGTTGAATTCCACTGTCACAAACAGTGCTGGGTGGTTTGAGAGTGCAGGCTTCGACCTTGTGCTGTTACACCAGTTTATACGTAATGCATATACCAGTGAACTAATGTAGAAGGTAAACTTGTGCACAGCCAGACAAAAGAACTAGCAATCAGTCACGAGTGTGTTGGCGTTAACAATAGCTTGGATGTTCTGCGTGATGCACCAGTAAATATTATGATAATTAATGGTTGGTATTTCAGCAGCCATGCTGTCACTCTGTCACCTTCCACGTTCTTTGTATCACTTCCTCCACGAATCTAATCGTCTCCGCTCTTGGGCTGGCCAGATGCGCATGCTGATTCTGTAACGTACTGACATCAATAAAATTCGTTTTTCGTCCGATTGATAAAAATAATGTTAATTAATTATTTACTTGAAAAGTTGTTGTGATAGAAGTGAGATAAAGTAAAAATATTTCTTTCCCCGTATTGTAATAAGTACAGCTTATCAAATTAGAATCTCATGTCCGATGTAACTCTCTTGACAAGCCGTTTTAGTGGTTTGAAATTATTCATTCCGAGCATTTTATTAATTTATGCAACAAACTTAATGCACAAGTCACAAACACGTTTAGAAGTGTGGTATTTTACTACTCCTACATGTTTCGGCATGTCTGTAACATCTTCAGGGAGTTTATGCGCCAAATTTAAAACTTACCGGTGTGTGATATTCTGTGAAGTGTATGTAGGAGGTCACTGCACAGAATGTAATACAAGGACGAAAACTATAATGGATCGACGCAACACGGTGTGTTTGTATAAGCAGACGAATGCCGCACTAATATGGTGAATACAGAATTTCTACCGCCTGCTGTAATTTTATTTTTTATATATATTTTTTTCGTCAACTGGAAAAATCCAAATGATATATAAGCAATGCTTTGTTGTATGTTATAATATGCTTGTATGTTAACCACCCTAAAACTAGAGTTTAGCTTTTGAATGCTGCATTCATTGAATACTACGGTTGTTGTTTGTTATATAGCAGCAAGTTTTAAATGCCACATACGTGCCGCAACATGTAGGAGTAGTGAAAGGCAGTACTTTTAAATGTGTTTGTAACATGTGAATTAAGTTAGATTTATAAATGAATGTTAAGCCATTTTAGGTCATGATGTAGCAGTTAGCGCTGTGCCGTAGCAGTTGTTATCCCTGCTTTGGTCCTTGAATAATGACTCGTCATTTCCTATCAAGTCTGTAAGACCAAAGCACGCTTCAGCGAACAGTTGAATTCGCCCGCAACAAATAAGCATATTTGTATTCACCAGATGTGTGTGGTGTAATACAAGCATACGTACATATTACAGGCATTTACAGTAACAATTTAAAAGGATATATAGCTCTATTTGCGGTTAATTATGGTATAATTTTAGAATTACGTATAATTCGTCAGCGTGGTTTGTTTTCGACACATGTTGAGGGCCGCGTTTGCGTGTAGATAGTCCATGTCTTTTTTTAGAAACAAAACAATTAAAGCCTCGTGTCATGGATTCTTATTGCTAAGACTGTCTTCAAGACGTTTTCAAGTTTGCTCGGCGGTTGTTGGTCAAATTAATGGTCTTATATTGAGTTTCTGCGCCGTTTAATGGCTAAATGTTTCGACGTTTCGGATAGAGACCAACACCTGTGTTGGTTTAATAATATCGTGGAGCACAGAATAACACTTGTGTCAAGATTACGATAACCTGGATTACAGAATAACACATATGAAGTGAGTGTTGGGAGAAGATCTGAAAGTGGGAAACAGAATCTCATAATTGATGCGTAGAGAATTTTTGTACGGAATAATGAGTCCAGAGTTTCCGAGCGGTTATTCCGTTTTAAAAAGGAGGTTATTCTTTTTAAAAAAGGACGATATTGAAGAACAACTTGGAGGCTCTTCAACCACTAGAAACAATGAATCGCTAATCTAAGATGAGTCTGAGATAGAACATCTCTCCTTTGAATCTAGGCAGACTTATTAAAGCGCTTTTATTGAATTAGATTCTTTTACAAGTCCTAGTCCGTTTACAACAAACGGCCAGTCAGTGTGCCGAAACCCTACTGGGGCTTATGACCAGATTTTTGTTTTTTTGTTTGTGTTGAGCGCCCCGTTTCACGTTACTAACTGTTCGCGTAGAATGACTCTCTTCTTTTTTCTTTTCGGAATCGTAGATCTACATGGCCGTCAGCTCAATTGTTTCTCCGGTGGATTCCATTTCCTATGTTTAAAATATTATTGATAAGGTCGCTGTCGTGTGTTCAGCCGTCAATTAGGCCGGAACTTCTTTCCGAACTCTCCTATTATCAGCTTTCATGTATTTTGTGGCGTCGATTCCTTCTTTTCCTTTCCTGGTCTACTGACAATTCGAGCAAACGTCACTATAGAGCGGATAACATTCCTGCTTAGTAGGCTAGAAGTCCCGGGTTCAGATATCGACCTAGAGACCAGCTATTGTGACTGAGATTTTACTGTTTCTTCAGTTTCACCTGGCAAACGAGGCGACGACCTCTTTGTGCCACGACACCCACAATTTATTTCCATTAATCAACCTCTCATTCCATGCCGCTTAGTTATATAAGGAGTTTCTATGTAAACCAAGAGTAAATGGGAATGTACAATTTGGTTAGGGTACGCAACAGTGCCCCCCCTGCGGGGTCGACTACCGGTCCGTCTTCTCCCCGTGGTAGCACCCAGCAGCAAGCCATACCTGAGAAAAGTGGCGTCCTAGGGGGTCTGAAGTTCTTCTACAAGGAGAAAAACAGTGGCAGCAAAGTAAAAGGAGGTAAGATTTTTTTTATTCTTCATGTTCCGTGTGCTAAAAGAACATAAGTTTGTCTTACCCCTTGTTCACCCAGGATATGGTTACTTTCCTATTGAGTACCCATCCATCTGCATGCGTATACAACGTCAAACTCTCTGTCTGTCCGTCCGTCCGTTCCACATCCGTTTCCTCCACATGGCGCGTTGTAGAAGAACGTAAAATAAAAAAAATGATCTTGGAGATACAAGCCCAGGCATTTTTTTTTATTTCAAAAGTTAAGAATACGACGTTGGTTGGGCCCTAGAGCCGGACTGGGCGCTTGGGAGAAGAGAAAATATTTGGCCCTGCCCTGCTGAGAATCGAATCACAAGTCCTTGATCTTTCACCACGTAGCCTAATCACTGTGCCGAATATGGGTCGTTCGTGAAAAATGAAAATTTACCTTTCCTATTCGGTTTTTATAAATGACAAACTAACAGGTATATTGCCAAGTCAGTGCGTGTTTGTGATATATGTATATAAGTCCGTTTCTTGTTGTGTGTTGCAGGAAATATGAATGTGTCAAAAAGAACCTCCAGCTCGAGTGGATTTAGCTCTGCCCGATCAGAGAGGAGCGACTCTTCTACCAGCTTATGTAGCGACGCAAGGCCTTGTCCCAGGTAGGCCCATGTCAGGCTGAATGCGCATATTGTTGGGAATTTTTTTTAATGAAACGGCGGTCTTCCGACTGCTAGCGCTGAACTGCATTGTCCTGCAACCATAGTTGGATGACACCATGAAGTAAGCCACGACAACTTTCCCGTTGCTTGCCTACTCGCATCTGTGATTCCTCGCAAGTAAAATTGTCGTAAAATAAGTTTCTGAATCAAATAGCCTGGTCGGTACTCGAATGTTGTCTGATTACTAAACCGTAGACTATCTCTGTTTTCGCTGATCACCCTGCACGCTCTTCGCAGTGAACCTCCATCTTAAACGTTTTGAGGATGTACTCTTACAGGATTGGAATCAGGCAAATGTAAGCGTCGACTGATTGTGGTTTCCTGCAGTTCTTAAGCTGCTTGCGTAGTTTTATGAGAAACTGTAACTCACGTGCCATTGTGGCCGCGTTTTCGTCACCAACCCTCCGTCATAACTTTCGAATTATATGACGGGTCTTCTTGGAGCTTGGAATTAGCATGATGGCACTAGAAACCACTACAGGTTTGTATCTTACATTTTAGTACCACCAGTAACTCCAGCAAGGCGATTATGCGAACATCGGTAGTGCGAGAAAGACTAGTGTGAATTAACAAAGGGTTCTTGATTTTTCTGTTGTTGTAGATTCTCAAAATAATGTGAAAATCTGGTCAAGTTAACTTTTTATTATGTTAAACGAGGACGTGTGTAGCTCCTTAAATCTTATTCGTCGTTCTGACGACAAGAACTAATGGCCCACGTGAGATGTTGTATATAGGCAGGCTAGCTCTTAAACATGGCAACAAATTTCGTTGGAAATAATTTTCACTGTTATGAACTGTAAACAGGGAGACAGTGCGATTTTTTTTTGACTTTCTGTAGTATGTAGCCTTTAAAAGCGTAACTTCGAAGTTTGATGCTCCACTAATATCCGAAAGGCCATATCTTTGAAAGTCTCCAGGCTTGCCCGCTTGTCCTTCTGATAAGGGTAAGATTAAAATGGAGACGAGTTTGGAGCATTAGTGGAATGATACTGGCGAGGGAAAACGGTACTACTCGCAGAAAAACCTGCCCCAGTGCCGCGTTGCCCGCCACAAATTTTACATGGACTGGCACAGGGTCGAACCCGGGCGTCCGCTGTGAGATGCTGGCATCTAACCGCCTGAGTCTCGGCATGGCCTAAACTGGTCGTGAACTCTCAGATATGTTACACACTCGTATTCTGCAAACTTGCCACTCTCCCGCGTAGTCCCTCCTACTCTGTGTCGTGACTGACCCTTTAAAGCATAGTGGTTACTGTATGTAGTAACAGTTATAATATTTATATTATAACTGTTACTACATACAGTATTTATAATATTAATTCTCCAGTCTGTCCACAGAGCGTATATGTGTGTCTTGTATGGTTCTCAGAAAACACAGCGATTATTTGCCTGTGCGCCATAACTTATTTGCTTTTATAACCGAGACGGGGAGTAATTACTGTGCAGTACGAAGTGAACCTTTGAGTGTAATTCACGTTAATCAAAGCGGCACTGAGACAGTTTTTCTCCGAATACTTCGGTTTCCCCCTTTCAGTATCATTCCACCAGCGCTCCATATTCATATCCATGTACACATTACTCTTACCAAGACAAACGGGCGGAACCTCGAAACCTTCCAAAAAACAATGTTCTGTCGGTAATCGGGGAGCATGGGAATTAAGTGAAATTTCAGTTTTTAGTCTTTAAAGGTTTAGAAGGTTTGAAGAACAAGTATTTCTGTTTATATTTAACAAACGTAAGGTATTCGAAATCTATAGATACTATTTTTTTTTACCATGGCGCAACAGCCCTAGTGGACCAAGGCCTCCTCATTATCGAGGATTCACGATCACACTCAGACACACCACAGGCGGAAGAACTTCTCTGGACGAGTGACCAGCCCGACGCAGAGACCCCTACTTGACAACACACAACCCTCACAGGAGACATACATCTAATGCCCCGACGGGATTCGAACTCACAATTCCAGCAGGCGAGCGGCCGTAGACCACGCCTTAGACCGCGCGGCCACTGGGACAGGCATAGATACTACTACAATTGTGAAACAGATCACTAAATTCCATTAATTATGTATTTTTACTTCCTACCTTCACCACAGAGATTGAAATATTTGAGAAATAGGTGCCAGAAATTTTCCCAAATTCTCTCGTCTACTTTCTACACTACAGCTAATCTCTGCTTTCTTCATTTCATTTTCCTTTGATTGTGAACCAGCCATGTTCAAAAGTAAATTTTATTTGAATTTCAGAGATTTTAGGTTCTCAGAATGATGTCTGTGAATGCTTTCTTCTGGGACGTGACGACGAGTCATTTGGTGTAAATGAGCCACCGTTTCGGAGAAATGTGCTGCCAATCTATACGGCGTCATATCCCAAAATACAGCGATGAGTTATTTCATAAGATTGGAAAGTTTCAGATTTGTCTGTAAAAAAGAACCGTATTCTCAGCTGTAATTTGTTTCGAACCTTGGACTCCGGGAGTTTTCTAAATCCTACTGAGACTGAATATCTGCGCATCGCAAAATTCTCTCTGCACAGGACGACGAAAGAAAACTGCGGCTAGACGTCAGTTACACACGCGGTATTTAAAGATATCAGACGCAGAGATGGAAACGCGCGTCAGGGTTACATTACACATACGTTTCGTATTTTGTAGAGCAACCCTCCCACTCCCGAAACTAAATCCTGGGTCTGCGTTTCTGCATTACAAAGGGACCATGAAAACTGACGGAGTTGGAACAATGAACGCAGAATCGGAAGTGCGGTTCAGGTTTCAGATTTCGTCCAAATTTTGTAGCGTTACAATGCTCTGATTTTATTTGAATACCACAGGGCTTGTATAGAATGGGTTAGACACCTGAGGAGTTAACCATGTGAGATCCGCCAATCAAAAATAGATGTTTAAAAATCGCGAAAGAGACGAAATGTCATTAACCGTGTCGTTCTTTGTACTTCCGATAGATGACGACAGTCGCTTGGCTAGACATAGCCTCGCACAAGGTCCCAGAATGTGACTTTTGTGCGTATTCGGATAGGTAGAAACCGTAAGTGAATAGTGTTGTCAGGGTTCGTAATTTATAAATTAGACATGGGACAGATTAATTTTGAATATTTGTGTCCGTATATATTTACGTGCACATGAAGCATAGGTATGTTGGTCGTGCTGTTTCTCATTGGTGAAGTGATTGACTATCAGCAAATGCGACCCACCCCTGGTCATGTGTGATGCTTACGTCTGGTGCGTGCAAAATCGAATGCACATGACATGTTTATGCGGCTTGTTTGGGAATTCGTATTTTTTGCAGTGATGTAGAACGGGACTGAGGTTTTGTGTGCATGAAGGCGAAGTGAGGAGAATCAGAATCAGTTAAGAGTAGGATCTGTTTTCATTGTGATGTTTACAAAGTAATGAACAGCGAATACGAAAAAGACAGGTCCTGTCAAAGTTCAACGTGCTGTATCCAAACATTGTTTACATTTGTTGATGTTATGTTTACAATGTAATTACTAATAATTATCAGCTCTGCTCATGTGTAACTAAATCGTGTGTTGTATTTTTCTTTCTAGTTCCATATCTCAAGATGAGAGACCTGAAAATAACCCCTTATTTGCGTTCAGACACGATGGCAGCGACGATTCAAGTTCAAAGGATTTGTCACGTGGATTTAGGAACAAACTAGTTAAGGGTATAAGTGTAGGTAGTTCTAAGGACGTGAGCCAGGTTTCACCAAAGAGTAGACCCAAGATCCAAACCAATAAATCGTCGCCAAAATTGGTGCGTAGAAATGGAATTAGCAGTAGAGAAATTAAAGGAGTAGTAGTTGAGCAGCACAGGGTGAAGGAAGACACTTCCCTAGGATTGATGCATCGTGATCCAAAAATGCATGGGAAGGAAGTGCTTCATAATGACAATTGTGGGTATGTATGTGAATCTATAGGAGATACAGAAAATGTTACCACACAAGGAAAACTGTTAAATATGAGTGTGAGATCTGACCATACAGTTGCAAAAATAAGAGGCCAGTCATCATTGAAGAGTACTAGTGGTTCTGTCAACAACATGTCATTGCGACCACCATCTGCAACTCCTTGTGCCCTTGGAGTGGTATCTGGCAGTAGCATTCCTAAACCCACTGCTGCTGTAAAAGGTACTAGCAAACCAGCCAAGGAAGAGCAGAACCAAGTGGCTAGCCCAATGAAACAACCCATAGTGCGTGATGGTTTGCCTCGCCAGAAGCAAATGGGAAATCGGGACAGTGAAATTGTGGGAAGCATCAGTGTGGCCCTTGTTTCTCCAATGCTTAGTGAGAACAGTTCTAGTATGAGTGAATCAACTTACTCCACTTCAACAGGACAGTCCAACTCCAATTCTTCTGACAGCAGTGTTATTTACAAACCCAGCTCAGAAAGTGGCAGTGAAATGGGCAAGCCTGTATCTAAGAAGATTGAAACAACCTTTGATAACTTGGATAAGGTAATATAGCATACTATATGGCCCCTAATGAGTTTTCCTCTTGAAACAAGGTGACCACTGTAACAAGTTATGAATGTATTTGCAGTTACAAATGCCAACATACAAGTTCTGTCTTGCATAAGCTGTGTATGCTGTCACTGAATTTGGATTTTACTGACAGTTTCTAGTTCAAACATTCAGTCTTCCCAGATCTTTAATGATTCCTATAGCGAAACATGCTTAGCTGCTTTTCAGTTGTGTTTTTAGAGGAACTTTCTGTTTTCACCTTCAAGGTACTGGAGGCAGCAGGCTGCTCTGATAAAGTGTGTACTTGTGTACTATATTACATATTCATTGTCACATTCCAGACTATAATTTTATTTTCATGTAAAAGTATGTTCTGTATTTGTAGCACTCTTATTTATGCAAAAATGTTATACATAATTTAGAAACCTAGAAGTAATCCCCAATTGCCTTGAAAACTCATACTAGATTAATTTTTTAAAATTCTTGGTAGGTGCGTAAGTTTTATGACAGTATGAATGAAAGTGCTTTTGCGAGTTTTGAGGTACTCACAGGAGTTTTAATAGAGTTTAAATTTTTCTGGGATATGGAACCATGCCAGTTTGTAAATAGTCACTGATGTATTTGAAGAGAGTGTGATTCAGGGCTGCCTACATCCTGAAGAAAGTTTCTCCAAAGCATCAGTCACTGTTTTGAAATTAACATGGTGTCATATCCCAGATGACTTTGATCTTAAAAAATATATGTGGTTTGTACAGGAATTTTTGTTTATTAATTACTACTGTGCTGCAATGTAGTGAGCACTTAGAAATTAATCAGTTACCAGTCCGCACCTCCTCCCTTAAAAACCATCACAGGCCATCTTAATATTGTACATATCATGAAGGCAAAATAAGCATTACAGACTACTTTTGAACAATAAAATCCATTTCACCCAAATCAGACAATGAATGTGGAGGGTATGGACATAAATTCATTCACACCCGCACTGAAGTAGGCTTGCATGGCACTGAATTTCATGCAACTGGCCCTGGAATTTGATCAGAATCAATCAGAAATGTGCAAAATACAGAGGACATTTCATTTATACCCATAAAGTAAAGTATGGCTTTTGAACTGCACCAACAACTTTCACAAAACGTACAATTGCTCACCAGCACTAAATGGAAGTCTTCTATATGAAGTGTATACAGATTTTTTAAAGATGCAGGAACCATCTAAAAATTCTGTGTTCCAGATGGGTGACATAAAGCAAGTTGCATACTGGGGACCGTTGAACATTAGGTGCTGCCATACAAAATTTAGTTGCCTGGGTGACCTGGCCCCCATGATTTGTATATCTCACTTCATATTCATAAAAGAATATGGAAATTATAGGTAGAAATTCATTTACACCCTTAAGTAAAGTTTGACTGCTCCTGAGCCACATTTTGTGTAACTCAACTTTCCACGAAGTACTCCTGTACCAAATTTCATGAAAAACTTCATTGTATAGTTGCTGATTCTGGACACAGTCAGATGGACATGTTACATAGATAAGGCATTTTTGTTTTTACATCAGAATGTGTAAACAAGTTCATGTTTAAATGTAATCTCATATTGTTGTCCTCTACAGGTAATCACACAGGAGGCTGCACTTGTACATTCTCGAGAAACATCATTTGGAGGAGGAGGAGGAGAAGAAGAAGCAACACTGAACATTAAGCCAATGCAACCATTACTGCGTGGTTATGCATTTTCTGGACCAAGTATACATATGCCTTGTATGGGTGAGTCATATTAATTAATTTATAATGACCATACTTAGTTGAAACAGTAAGAAATGTATTAAAAATTTTGGTTACAAAACTGGAAAGAAAGAGACTACTTGGAAGACCAAGGCATAGTTGGGAGGATAATATTGAGGCAAAAAATGTAGTAAATATATTGTGGGGTGAGAACTGGAGTCATCTGGGTCAAAATGGGGTCCAGTGGGGGGTATTAACAAGTGTGTTAATGAATATTGTGTTTTGTGAAGTTCTGGGAGTTGTTGACCTAGATGTTAAGACAGTATGGGTAAATGAACTGCAATCATCTGTTTGCATGTAGGACTCCCTCGTAACAGAATTAAAAAATTTTGATCTACTGGAATATGCTGCCTGACAATTTTTTTTTCTAGTGTGAGTAAAGCTTTACTCATTGAATTGCTAACAGGTTTTTAGGGCATAGGTGTCAAGAGTGAAGCTCTCCTTGTGGTGCAAAAACGGTTTTGACCAAGCAGTCTGAAGTTACTAAACATAAACCAGTCTGTCCATAATATAATTATTTGTCATTCTTTCACTGCAGGTATGCAAAATAAACAAAGTATAAAATGCTTTAACTATGCTCAGCATTTGGATCCTATGCTGGATATCAAAAGAGGTGTGGGAGATGGTGGCTATGGAGATCCGGACTACAGCAACATAGATGATGTTTCAGGTAACTGCAAACTGTAATGGCTAACACATCAGGCACAAAGTTCAAAGTATAACATAAAATCTCCTGTGCTTTTCCATGGATTTCTTTGTTGTTATTGTTTAAGTACATTTTTGTAGAAGAATGTAGTACTTAAGTACAGATTCTCTCTATGTTAAATTGATCATATATAACAGTAAGGTTTCACGTGAATAGCCGCAGTTGTTCATTAGTTTTCACCATCAACCTGAAAGCTGAAGAAAATATTCATGCAGCCACAGTCTTGTTATTTTATGTTTCATGGCAGTATTATCTTAACAAAAGACACATATTCTCCAAGATATATTACCATATTGTTCAGCATACCTATGTCATTTGCAGGTTTTCACATTGCAATTTTGCATATTCAAGGAAGAATCATTTTGGCAATGTGACACATTGTAGTTCCTTCACTTATATGTATTTTTGCTTGTGTAGAATACACTTTGTGCAGGTCTGACATGGCATACCCCTGTATTGTATGATACAGATTGGACTCTTAACTCTATTCGCAATTTGCTGAACTAATTGTTGCCCATGTGTTTTAATTGTGTCTAGAAAGGGTGGTATTTGTGCTGATGAAGGGCCTAAGATTAAGAAGAAACGGAAAGTGATGTATCTGTTAGAGAAAGTGGAGGTGTTGTGTGTAAGTTGGACATAGGAATGAGAATTACTAGAGTCAGATGCCATTATGGTGGCAAAAAATTGACAGCTTGTGTCATCAAGAGAAAATAAGGCTTGATCAGAAGAGGCATTAGGACAAATGCTCCATCAAGTATGAAGATTTCTTGTCATTGTTACCTCAGTCTCAAAAAGATAAAAGGGCCTTCTATGAGGCATAGAAGGGGTTGTCGGTGCAGTGAGGGAGAAGGCCTTTGTTTTGTTACAGTCAGTATGCAGTATGAAGATGAGGAGAGGTGCCAGGTGCCATGTTAATGCCATTGAAGTGTGGTATGAAAATATAAGAAGATGAGTCTGCACAATGTGTAGAGAACAGAAGAATCAGCCTCTGCTGATAATATGGCTATGGCTAAATACCAAAAGAGCGTTTCAAGAAGCAAGGAAAAGAAGTACTTATCACAATAAGTCTTTAACCTTGATGTGACAGGCCTGTTATGGAAGGAAGTGCTAACCCTCACATTTGTATAAAAGAATGAAAGGACATTGCTGGGTTAGAGTCTGAATTAGCTTCGTGTGTGATGCTTTAGGGCAATGTTTGATAAAACCTGTGCTAATATGTTTAAGTTCTCAGGCTACAAAGGCAGAGAAATCAGGCCTTTGGCAGTGTTTTTGAGCAATAATAGGAGGCTTAGTTGATGAAGCAGTTACTGCTGCATTGTTTCAATATTGCCTTTGTCCCTAAGGTATAATTGCATCTGAAGTCCAAGAATCTAGTATTCAAGGTCCTTCTTGTTTTTAATAATTCCTCCAGAGCTACTGCAGATCTTGTTCTTCCCCATTCAAATATCCAGATATCCAAGAACACCACTTCACTTCTGCAGCTACTCAATAGGGAACATCATGCCCTTCAAGAGCCATGAAACTCTGCACCTCCGGTCATACCTTGGATGCAAGTGAGGTGGAGACCTTTGTTAGCATTACTGAATGGTGGAAATTTTATAGCACAGCTGGCTGAATGGTAGATATAAAGGAATCCAGGGAATGTCTGTACTCTGCAGCTTTGATTGGCTGCTAGAGGAAGCTTTGACCTAAAACAATTAATGACTTACAGTACTTCCCCAACCAGAAGAACAAAGTAAGGATCATCCTCATATTCACCCATAAAGTTCCAGGAAAAGGATTTTCAGATTTGGAGGAGGCTGATATCCCATAAGTTCTCGACTCTCATGCTACAGAGTGAACTGAGGAGAACATTACTTGACAGTGTACAGTGGTCCAAAAGATGAAGAACATTCTGCTGCTTGTGGAGAAGCCTTAGCTAACTACCAGTGCTCTGAAGAGAGTAATCTAGGTGACTGAGGACATGGTATGTCATTCCTTTAAGGTCAACTGTTTTATGAATAGATGCCTGAAATTTAAGCATGACTTGGAGAATATCATGGCACCATACAGAGAGGTGTGTACAGATATGCAGAAGAAGGCAGTGTCTTTCTTCAGTGAGCTTTCAGTCTCTCCCGCTGTTCTTTGGTCTTTCATTGCATCAGTGTGGTAACTTACAGCCACAGACATGGATGTCATTCTAGTAAATGCATTCACAAATGTTGACGTGCCTGTTCATCATCAGCTTACAGGTAATGTTTCATATGTTCTCCAAACCTCATTTTTTGTGTAAGGTGTGAACCGATTGCAGTTTTACTGTTTGTGGGATTTTTTCAAGATCCTTACACTGTGAGGGGCAAGGGTTTGCTGATGTTGCTCCTACGTCACAAGCATGTGTATCATATTATTACTGATTGTAGGAAACTTTGAAGTATGACCTTGGGGGTTGTTAAGATGTAGTGCCTTTGGATGTCATCTGGTGGCGTACTCTTCCTGCCAAGTTTCATGAAAACTGGTCAACTGATACGAAAGTTGAAATGTTAGTGCACACACCCGCATTGTGTGCGCACTCTCTCTCTCTCTCTCTC
>Ga0131853_10007971_pt1 | contig 19237 bp, 16 predicted proteins | sample TergutLab28metaG_FD_92764 | JGI IMG/M metagenome (GOLD analysis project Ga0131853, IMG submission 92764) | Labiotermes labralis P1 segment gut microbial communities from Petit-Saut dam, French Guiana - Lab288 P1 (version 2) (version 2) | ecosystem: Host-associated > Arthropoda: Insects >...
GATCTTAGTAACTTTAGTCCTACATTATTTTATGCTCCCTGAGGATGATCCCATAGAGGGATTGAAACATGTAGGAGATATTTTAAATCCATTTTAATCCAATAATGTGGTTTTAAATGGTTTCACAAGTATGTGCAATTAGTTGGTTTTAATAAATATTGTCTGCTTATCTGTTTCTACATCCCTCTTGCGGTGACATTTTTTTTTTAATTTATAAATTTAAATTGCAACTTACAAATCTAACTTGTATTAATACGAAAGACTCTAGGTTAAGAAGTCAACGGTTTGGATAAGTGTTAACTATTCACGTCACACACAGTAATTCAGAGTGGGAAGCAGCTATGGCTTATGGAAACCAAGCTCAGTACACACATATCACTCAGAACCCACACCAGCAACACAGTCTGGTCCTCCTCTTTCAAATCTCAGAGCCCTTTCTTCGAACTCGCTAATGTTGATTATTATCTCCTAATAAGTTTCTATACTTTCACGCACCCTGATTACACCTACGAATGAAACGGCCATATCAGACGTGTTACGGTATTGCGGTCTAAAATCAGCGTCAAAATACGCCACAAATTTCTGTAAGCTGTCAACATCACAAAAATGTAACGTTACATAACCCCACGTAGATACAGAGAGTCGTTCTGTGACTTGTGCGGTTTTCTTAAAGATCGCGGGTTCCAGAACGAGGCAAGAAGCATGCAAAAACTGGAAACGTTACCGGCAGCAACATGACAAAAACCGTAACCGAAACGTGATGGCGGGTATTCAGAACTATGTACGACAATTTCAGCACATTTTATAAAAACTCATTTATGTCTTATATTCGGTGAGATATGCCGTATACTAAAGGTGGGATATTAATACGATAAATGAGTTGATAGGATGAGACTGCCGATAGTTTTTGGATAAAATAAAGACCCTGTAGAATTCAGTGCTATCTACTTATGTGCGGATTCGAATTTAATTTAGGTAATTCTGTCGTAATATAGCAGCTTGCCTTTTCTACAAGGTTATTGAATTTTAACCCCCCAAAATTAACACTTTTTTAATTTAACATGTTAGGGAAAATAAGAAGAGAGTGAAAATTCTAAAGCGCTCTTTCTTATGCATTGTCTAGATTTGCAATAGTGTACGGCAACAAACTTTTTGTTACCTCCCATAAATAACAAACGAATGAAGATTTTAAGCAAAATTCTAAAGAATCTGCTCACTTTAAATTGGCCAAATTGCCGACGAATTTGTCAAATTAAGTTTAAAAAACAACCAATAAAAGCTGCAACACTTTCCAGAAACTACAATTCTGCGATGCAATGTAGCCTCACCTCAGTAATTCGCATACCGCTGTGGCACTGCTCTTGGTACGTAATTTAAAAGGCACTTGCTATGTAGCCTTAGATCAGGGGTGAACAAACCCCGGGCAACTGAATTGTGTACTGTGGCCCCTTATATTGGTGAGTCCACAGTATGTAACTGGCTCCATTTCATCCTTCTGATGCCTAGAATTTTTAGGTGACTCCTAGATTTTTGGAAAATTTGTGCACCTCTTTATTACACAGACAAATGTGATTGAATTATCATGTATAACCTTAATAACTGCTTCCGTTCGTCATGTAGTAGCCCAAGCCCACCTAGGTGTTAAGCAAAAACAGTTGCAGATGGTTCAGTATTGCTAAGAAAATAATTTGTACATTACACAGATAAGAGTTACTCCAACTTACGGCACGCGTGTTTATCAATATTAAAATAAAATACAAGTAGTGATATACAACTGTGCTATAAGGTGCAACACATCTTATCTGCACAATGCCAGTTGCAGCACGGAAGACTGCCACGTAGCTATAAAATGTTCCCGAACATGCAACTGGCACTAAAGCACTCTTATCCACAGCACTAAGAAAGAAAGGAATATTGTCCACTGACAGAAAGTGTGAGTTCCGCTAGCCAGTCTGGATACAACAGCAAAGAAAACTCTTTGCAATTCAGGGACACCCAATGCCGGTCGAAGAAAGACAGAAAAAGTAGGCCTGAATTATTCATGCCTATCCCAGTGACCGCGCGTTCTAAGGCGTGGGTCTGCGACCATTCACTTGCTGGGATTGTGGGTTCGAATCCTGCCGAGGGCATGGATGTCTGTCTCTTGTGAATATTGTGTATTGTCAGGTGGAGATCTCTGCGCCGGGCTGATCACTCGACCAGAGGAATCGTATCGAGTAATCTGTCTGAGAGCGATCGTGAAACCTCGATAATGAGGAGGCCCTGGCCCACTCGGGGCTTTTGCGCCATTAAATTTTTTTAACCACTTGCCATTTGCTCCAACAACATCTAGGTCAATCTTGATTACTAACGAGCATCTCATGGCTTATCGGCTTTCTGCTTTTCACGGTGGGTAGTTTGCAAAATATTTCTGGGTTTTTAAACCATGTAAGTTTGTAGAGTTGACACCAAGCTTTAAGAAACACGTTTTGCCTCCGCCTTCAGGCTGACATATTTGGTCTAGTTACACACTAAAATATCAGGAAAAAAGGGCCTACATAAATACAGCATGATCCGAAAAGTGCCTGAATAATTTGGTATAACAAATCTCTTTTTTCCCCCCTAATGAATTGAAAAGGCCCATAATAGGGCTAGAAATGAGGTTTAGAAATTAATACTATCACGTGCATTTTTATCATCAGCACATCTTAAAATAAATTTGGTCAAGCAGCCAACTCCATAGTACAGAGACCCCAGGAGAACCTAATAACTCCTGATCTGTTTAGTACATTCCTCTCATTTTACGGAACTCGACTGTCCATTAATTTTACACTGAAGATCGGCTATCCGGCTGTGTTCTAGAATGAAGCAAGTCATACTTCGCTGTTTCACGAGATCAAGTCTTTGGTTCCTGACTCAGATAAACCCAGGTCACGCCCTTCCAACCCATTTCCTTATTACGAAATCCTTTGTCCTTATTACGTTGCATAGGTCGTACCAAAGTTTCCGCCCAATTCCCGAAACCCTGTTTAGCGTCTGTAATATTTCGTTTTCATAATCTGAAAAATTATTTGACTCCCCTTCAACAACCAGGTAGGAGATCCACCCTTGTTACCTACTAGCGAGTGCTTATTCCGGAAGTTTGCTTCTACCCTCCACACGTAAAAGCCTTCACTGCTGTACGGGATCTGAGGGCTCCCAATGCCGTGATGAAAAGGGACCCACTTAATATGGGAATTTCTATAATTGACTCATCAACATATTATGCGAAATTTTAAAAATAAAATTACTAGCTAATTCGGTCGAATTTTTTGTTTCATTTGAATTACAAGATTCATTTCATTCAGTTGCACTGAATACTCACATATACATACACCCAGTCTAAGGGAGCCCTGTAAATGTTCCAGTTGCTGTGTTGGGCTTCAGTAAGTGTACAGACCAACTAAACTTGAAGAAGTGGTGATGTACTGGTGCTTGTATAGTTTCTAGTCGCTTCTGTTTTATACATGACAGAATATAGGTCTCGCTTCTATTTTATACATGACAGAATATAGGTCTCGCTTCTGTTTTATACGCGACAGAATATAGGTCCCCAGTGCCTACGATAGGATTTTCGTCCTTAAGAAAGAAACAAATTTGCGTCTCGCACATGCTGTTTATCATACATCAGCTGTGACCGAGTTGGCTTACTTTAATTTATGGAACACACGTGCATATTGGTTGTATAACTGAAGTATCGCTTTCTTTCTACGACCTTCAGGTGGGTAGAGAGTGATTGGAGGGGAGGTAGGTCTGCGAAAGGGGGAAAGCATAGAATGAAGGACAGCGTCTGATTCTAATGGGGCAGACCTAGAAATGTGGGGCAAGTGGCAAAAGTTAACCTGCAGACTGATCCAAAACTCCAAAGAAAGTTTAGTATTAATTTTTCTAAGCACCTTTATTGCGCATTCACCTCCAAGTAGTGCCAAGGCTAAAAACAAGTGGAGCTAAAAATCCAGTCCCCCATGCGCCTGTATGGCGTCCACAGTGACTACTTGCCTTTACCTCTAAACGTGCCTGCTTTAGGTCTAAAAAGGGAAAATATGAGAGACACAAGGGAGAATAACCTGCAAAAATTGTGTGCTAAATGGTACCTTGGAAAAACCTCTTATTCTATAAAAATCCGTAAGGTTCATTACTGTGATCACAAAGTCCGTCAAATATCCCTAACCTGAGCCACATAAATCCAGTCCATTCCCATTGAATCTTTCTTTGGAAACCATTACAACTGTGTCCTCTCAGCTACGGCTTGGTTTTCTAGTTTTCAAAAGATTATAAACTTCAAAACTAGCAATTAAAAAAAGCTCAACAGCAATATCCGTTAAAGAAAAGCTAGGGTCAAAACAGTCAATGTCCGATTAAGACAAAACCGTAAGCAACTACAGGCTACAGGTATGAGTTTAATACGCTCAAAAGCAAGGACTTTTTAAAATCTCGTAATTTGTTCCTAAGTATCGCGTTGCCTAGCCCAGAGCACGTAGTTTTAATGTCACATAAATAAGCAGAAGTTTATATTGTGAAAGAGCATATTTCATCATGGATATAGAATATCCGTAATCTCCACTAGCAGTACAATAACAAATTACAATATTGTTAAGTATATTACAAGAACTCTTACCTCTAATGCAGTAGACAAGCTTCCATAAGTCGCCATAAGCTTCTACACATTTACAATCCCAATAAACCAAACACACCTAAACCTTTCATCAATACACTCTTAACTGTTGGTTCGAAGCACACCTGCTTCACCTGAAGACCGAGCGGGTAGAGTGCACGTCGACAACTACATGTATCGTCATTCGGATGCATGTGGACAAGCCATCCCCACCCTCTCTCATTCAAGACAGTTTCTGTCTTTAAAGTGGCCCTCACACAATGAACATTAGCCTACAGAAACGTGTCTAATGCTATTCCAATGCTGCAATCTCAACCGCGAATCATTTTGCATATACTATGTTCCTATGTTCCTATACAGCTTGATGATAGTTTGTTAAAAACCGGTACATATAGCTGTTTGTTATATGTACCCCTATATATATATATATATATATAAAATCAAAATAAACTAACGTTTATAATGTATTTATTAGTTGATTATATAGGCTACGAAGATAACGAGATGAGTCACGTAAATAAGAAGCGTAAGTTAGAAAAAGAAACAAGAGTATGATAAGAGCAATGAACAGAGAAGTGGGCCTACTGTTCTTTTGAGAATAAAAGTAGACAGATATGCGTAATTCGTAAACAGACTGTAAGATGTCTAAAGAGTAGGCCTAGAGACGGTATACTGACACTAAATATACAGATTCTTCAGGGCAATTTAGGAAATAGAAAGATGCTCCTGTATCAAAGCACATCATCTCAATTGCGCAAATATGAAGGTACATTTGCACGTGGCCGAACAAACACTTTAATGTTTCGAGAGCTTGTAGATTTCCAGTCAAATCAAGGCCAAGCAAAATAACCGAAATCGTTGAGGTATTACTGTGCAGTTCTCAGAAGCATAAATTGATTTCGCCTGAGCTGGTTGTTACTGAATATTTACTAATAACCCACCTTCTTTAGAAGCATGTGGTCTATTCTGTTTAGGCAAGTAGAACGAATTGATAGAACAAAAACGCATTATCCAACTATAAAACCGAATTATCAAAGCTCTGAGATTGCAAGAAACTAAGAAGAAGATCATCTGTTCGTTTAACTTTTTTTATGTATGTGATACGGCTTACTTCAAAGAAATGTGAATAGTGGTAGTGAGTACAGCTTGTGATACTCAGGGCATGTTGAACTTCACTTCCATCACGGTGTCTTGGTGGGAGGGAGCCATTCAGTTTTTATATGCACTATTCACCAGATTTTAGGGTAAATTTTGGTATCGTCATCCCGTTGTGTTTGTTGACCGATGTATTTTTATTATCGGAACGAACACAACGCTTTGAACACTACGCATTTTTTTATCTTCCACAACATGTTTCGGCCGAAACATGTGGATGATAAACGAGTGCATAGTGTTCAAAGTGTTGTGTTCGTTCTGATAATAAGAACAATCACATGTATTGGGTACATTTATGGTGCTGCTAAGCTGAAAAAAATAATGCTCCAGAATCAATATCATTTTCACATAACACAAAGCAAATTATATGAACATCAATACGACCATCAAGTTATCTTAATGAACAGTCCCCTTTCCTCAAGCTGATAGTTTTGTAGCGTCATTGAAACAGAGTCTAAATGAGGAATTAATTGTAAATACTGTATCAAAACAAGTAGTTATGGTTGACAAAAACGATTTACAAACTCTTACAAAATATATTGATGTACTTATGGAATAGTTTTCTCACCAACCACATTCGTTCAGCAGCATTATTTGATGATCTACAGGTGAAATCTTATGCTTCTCTCATATTACAAAGATTCAAGACCATAAAGCTGTTGTAACTCTTCATTTTAAAGAAAACTGTGCATTTATATTACAGAACATGGCCCATAAAGAATATTGCACGGGCAAACACAGTATATGACTGTTTTATACCATAAGGATTGAAATGGGTTTCAGCAGAATGGTTATTCACAAGTACTGTCTTCAACATAACGCCTCTACATACATTTCTTTAAGAACGAGATTATTTCACTCCTGACGTCCAATCTTAAAGATTAAGTATTCTTTTTTCACATGGTGCAGATGTCTATTAAAACAAAGGAAAAATTTGTGCCGTGTCTGTTATTAGGATGAGAATTTTGAAATACAAATTGAACGATGTCACTGTTCGTGGCCAAATGATGCATTTGTGTGAGTGTGTGCTTGCGATTTTTTGTAATTAAGGAAATTAATATGTCATACAAAGAAGAACATAATTATACCACCCATATAAATGATTGTTGCGCGAATTAATAACAGTTATAAGAAAACATAATACAAGAACGATTTTTCCAAATATAAAAAAATACATCACTTCATACTTTTCACAGCTTCATAGTTGGAACGCTTCTCTCATAAAATGTTTAGACACCCCTTCATAAATCAAAACCTCATATTTCTCTAGATGATAAGTACAGACTAGTAAATTGCCAATGGAATACATAGGCATAATTTCAACCGTTAATTAAATAAGGAATCTCTGAATCCAACAACTCAGAAAGAAATTTCTGCTACACTTCAAAACCAGATATCCACAGAGTATTTAGACACGTAATTGTGACTGGAGTCATCCCCCCCCCCCTACACTAATGATTAGCTACTTAATAAATGGGGCAAATTAACGTAAATGTTACAGTAAGGGACGAATTCTATGTAATGGTAAGTTACTAAGTACATTAGCAGCAAATTAGTACAAAGGCAGTATGTGGATCTGTACAGTGCAAACGGTGAAGAATAATCTTTTGATAAAATATGGTAAAACTTAAATTAAAACTCTCAGGTCATAAAGTAGAAAATATTTATTTTAAAGAAATTTTAGCGTATAATTTTTTTATGTAATTCAAAGAAAAGATCAGTTCCTTGAAAGCCTATTGCAACTTTAAAATTACATAGGTCCGTTCTTTTTAAGTCTTGTATCAGGTGTTTAAAAATGATATATTAATGCATCTTTCATAGGTTAACACTATTGGAAGAATATTCAGAAGATGAAATTATGTTCATTTCTCACGTTTTTAAATCACTTGAGCTCAAAAGTTCTGTCCCTGAGCCATAACCGTCTATATACACAACTAATTTTATTACCTAATATCAAAGTGGCATCATCATTACCTTTTTCAGCATCATACTCCAGCTTACTCATGTTTACAACTCAGAGACATAGTCTAGTAGGATGTTTGAACGTTAATGATATATGGATGGACTGGGAATTAGAGTAAAAATGAACTCTAGATCTACATACGGATTGTGTTACAAAGATCCCTGAACTCTGGGTAAATTTACCTCACTACACTCACCAAGGATAGCATGCTATAAGAACATGAAATTTCAAAATCTGATGGTATATAAAATTGCAGTTCAACTGAGTGCTATTACATAGAGTCACCTACGACTTACCATACGAAGCTACATGACCCATGCACCTGCAACACAGCAGTTAAATACCAAAGAATTCAGTTCACTCATTCAAAATACCCGCACTTTATAGTGTATCTTCACACTGCCATCATGGCTGTTCAACGAACACGACTGATTATACCGCCGTCTAGTGGGTAAAATTGACATTAGCCGTACGCAATGTGCTCTGGTGTATGCGCATAGTGTGCTTTGGGTGAATATGGAGTGATAATTACCGTTACAGTCGACGTTAATTTTGGTATGCTGTTGTTTTAATGTAGATGTTGAAATCTATTAAATTATGGTGACGTATTTATGAAAATATATCGTTAACCAAATGTAGTGTACGGTCACAAGTAAGAGAATATGAGTTGTACTCACAATGTGTTATTACCATCACGTTCCCGTGGTCGATATTATGGTATTAGAGTAAGGCAAGAAACTGAAACTTAAGAATGAACGTGCTGGCACTTTGTAACTGTCAGTAACATTGACATATTAACTCAATGTATTGGAGATGACAGTTGATATCTTTTTCCGGATTCGTACATAACCTTTATCGGTCTAACTTGCATTTTGATTTAATTGTAGGCATTGACCCTGAGAAATTACAAATATGGAGGAATATGCCCGCGAACCCTGCCCGTGGCGTATTGTGGATGACTGTGGAGGTGCATTTACAATGGGTGCCATTGGAGGTGCTGTATTCCAGAGTATAAAAGGCTTCCGAAATGCACCAAGTGGAATGAACCGACGTCTGATTGGTAGTTTAGCAGCCATTAAACAACGTTCACCCATAATCGCAGGCAACTTTGCAATATGGGGAGGGATGTTTTCAACGATTGACTGTACTTTGGTACATTTCCGAAGGAAAGAGGACCCATGGAATTCTATAATCAGTGGCGCAGCCACTGGTGGTATTTTGGCAGCAAGAAATGGTCTGCCAGCAATGGCAGGTAGTGCTTTAATTGGGGGTGTTCTCTTAGCAATTATTGAGGGTGTAGGAATATTGTTTACACGACTTTCTGCAGACCAATTCAAGCCTCCAATCCCTACCATAGAAGATCCTTCCCAATTAGGTCCTCCACCTGGTTTCCACACTCAGCAACCTAATTATTAATTTGTGATAAGTTATAAACATAATTAGAACTCAGTGCAAGAACTTCAGTTTATAATTGTATATTTGTAGATAGAATATAGTTCCTTTGTCTCCATTTTCACCACATTTTAAGAAACACACAAATTTGGTACTATTTTTATCTGTTTGTTTTCCTGTAGTACATGAATCTTCACTTGTTACACTCACTGTCATAAATTGTGAATTATAAATTTCAGAGCATTAAAGTTGATTGTGCCAGGAGGCCCCCCAAACTTGTCATACCATTCCATATAATAAATTTTTTTAAAAAGTCTGTTATGCCTTTGAGATGATTTTGTTGTATATAGCCAAACCTTTTGCATGTTCTTGCAAGTGTTTTATATTTAAAAATTGTAATGATTATAATAAGATGTTTCTTGGCATATGAACTTCAGGCTTCAAAATATGGTAATGATAACACAAATATGTAATGCTGAAATTCATAGAATTTCGTGAATTATGAAAATTTGTGGAGGTATGGTTAAGTAAAAATTGGCCACACTTAATTTTACTTGCTTTGAGGCTCTCATTTGCCAAGTGTGAGACAGTGGCATGCCAAGTCATATTTTGTATATTGGACATTACCAGTTCGTGGCTGTAGGAGTTTCCCTCTTGCTTGCAGACAGAAGTGGAACCAGTTTCCAAACACAGTGATTTTGATACAGAATCTAGACAGTAGGTGGGTCCAGTGGAAAAGGTACAGTTACTGAGACTAGTGCCCCCATTGTTGTCTGAAAGGGGAAACAGAGCCAGCTCCCAACATGTATTTTTAGGTGATGGATGAGGCCCAAGGTAATAAAACTAATTGTGATCCACATTCATCAAAAAACTTTCAGAAACGAATAGTATTTTGGTTGGAAATGTGTTAAATTTTTATTATGTCTAGTGCACTGCAATTAAAAATGTTTAATGTGAATTGTGACTGCACATTACAAAAGTGGAGTCAAAAAAGTGTCATTACAGTGACTTGCACATTTGTCTGCAACATGGAAGGTGCAACTACCAGGCACTAAGGACTTACTGATTTTGTATATGTTGGATAGATGCAATTATGCCCTTGACAGAGAACAGGGAATTCAAATAGATATGAATCAGATTATCAGTGTGACAGCTACACATCTTTTGACATGAGGATCCAACTGCAGAAATTAGGAACAGAGAAGGAAGTGTAACCCTTCAGTCCAGTAGAATACCACTTGCCATAACATCATGAAACACCACATTGTTCCATAATTTTCATTTATTAGTTCCTACAGGAAAGGGACTATGTCCTGTGTGAAGTAGAAACTTATGTCTGGTATATAATTTAGATGAATGTCAGTCTTCAAAGAGGTAAAATGTTTCACATTACATTTTTTAGTTTGATTATAAAATGCATATTGCTTTCACCAGTATTTCATACAATGAAGACAAAAATCTTTGAACACATAGTACTGCGACAGCAAGTCACGTTTCTGTTTATCAGTGTGATATGCAGTAAATTTCAACAGGCAGTGGCTTTTCAACATAAACTCAAGCACATCGAGAGCTTCATAATGGAAGGGTGTAAAAGGTGAATTTCCTGTTCACACCATGAGGTCATCAGGGAGGTGAATGTTCATCTTCACACCCCATCTGTTTTCCCACCATGAAAGAGCCCCAGTGCCCATTGAATAGGAGGGTGGGTGGGCCCGGAGCCAGTCTGGATATTTTGAAAAAGAGGAAAATCTTTTGTCCCTGCCAGGATTCAAACCCCAGACCATCCAGCCCACAGCGTAGATGCTATGCCAACTACACTACTTTGGCTTCAAAAGAAACAGCTTCATCCATTTCACATTGTGTATATTTTCTCCTACCAACTGATTGGGTTTTCATCATATCACAGTATGTATCATGTTATCTAGTGATTAATCTGTGTTTAATTTTCTGCATACACAACTTTGTGGTACATTGGTAGAATAGGCTAGAGGACAGCATATTTTACTTATCTGAAGGTTGTATCAGTGCCATAAGTGAAGGACATATATAATGCTGTCAGCTGGAAATGTTATATTTGCAACACAAATAAGTATGGCCCTTGTGCTTAGTGACAGTAATTGGAAATACAAGAACACTGTTGCTTTTGTGTGCAAAATAGTTAATGTCCTCCTTGTTGCAATATAATTTATTCCACACTGCATGTAGGGATCTTCACGTCTGGAATCGGAGGTGAAATTACATGAAGTTTCTTGTAGTAACTGATACTGCGAAGGAATTACTTTGGTCCTTCACTTTGACGTGATGGAGATATTGTTTGTAATGTGGCCTTCAAAGTGCTGCAAGTGTAAATATTTTGCTTTGTTTAAGAGAGAGAAAAACCACTGTTGAGCTGTTGTAAGAAGGTAGAATAGAATAGCATAGTAAACTGGTTCGAGCCCTTTCAGTCCTGATGCACATAGGCCTTTTGGGCAGGCCCTTTGTGCCCCAGATTCTGATGTCCAAGTCATGGGAGCCCCATTCCTTTACTGAAGTTCCAGATTCCCCAGACTTAGACTGGGTCCAAGAATAGGAGCCCAAATAGGTGTGTCTTGAGTGAAGCCAGGGCTTCACACTCAAAACATGGACTGAGATTTCCTCCTCAGCTCCACACCTCCTACATAAGGGACTGTCGATCAGCCCTGTTATGTAGAGATGTCTTCTCAGGGTATTATGTCCAGCAAGAAGGCCAATAACAACCCTTGATTGTGTCATGTTAAAGGACAGTAGCCTGGTTGTAGCAGTCAGACTAGGACCCAAAATCAATTTTGGAGCCTGTCTGTGGGTGCTGATAAGACCGCGCCACATTGCCGTATGCTGGTTCCATCCAGCTTTTTATCTTGGTCGTATATTCTGCCTAGAGACCCCCAAAGCCAGTTCAGGTCCAACAAATTGGTGAACGGTTTCCTCTCTTAAAAGCTGGATGGCAATTTTATTTCCACATGCCCTAGAGTCACACAGAATACCTAGTGGAAATGTCATGCAATGCCTTTTGGCACTGTTGTACCAATGGGGACATTGTTTTAGCAATTTGAAGGGCTTTCAAAGTTGCCTGACTATCAGAGTAAATACTAATGTATTTCTCTGGTTTAACATCTGTACAAATTTCATAGGGACGGTCCAGGATGGCATATATCTTGACCTGGAAAACTGTAGCATGTTTTCCTAGAGAAATACTGAGCTTTCTTCCAGAAGATTGCCCTTAGACTTTGGCCCCATTTCTACTCTATGTCCTGGAACCATCTGTATATCCTATTAGCCACTTCTGCAGGAGTCCAAGGTCCTTGGTCTCCTCTTCTCTAGTCTTGTAAGAAGGTAAGTGAAATTCTGGCATAGTGTTATGGGACTATTGACTAAGTATGTACATGTAGTTACAATGGCTATTTGTTGTGAGATTAGGTTGGTTATGATAAAAATTGTGAAGGCATATTTAACAACTTTTGGGTACTGGAAGTCTGTTTTAGCATAATTATAATAATTAACCCTAAGGGAGGAAATTGTGTGTATATTCACGGGGCAGAGTAGTCAAGTTTCACTGCTGTTATTCATTTCCATGGAAACAATTTTTCCTGTTAGTCACCTCTGTGTATTCCAACTTGCATAACCTTACTATCAGATTCCTAATGATGATAACAGAGATGGTTCTCAGAGTGTTGGCTAATTCACAGCTGAACCACATGACAACAGCTGCTGGCTTGAGGAAGTCTTACTGAATTGGGTCATCATGAATGCTTCAGATTCTATAACCCTGTTACTGGTTATTATATATTGATTGTGTGGGTTATGTGTGTTAATAATTGCAACTAGATATAAATGGTGATGATTGACTCTCAATACTAGTGTCAGATACTGACAGTTTTATTAAATAAACCATAAATAAATATTACTGACAGACTAAGGAAGAATAGCCAGAGTTTTGATACCCAACAGGGGCAGAAAAAATTCTCTCTTTTCTGCAGTAGTCAGATTGGCTGTTAGGACACCAAACGTGCTATTCAATGAGTAACAGATGCCTTCTTCACAAGAACAAAGTGGCCAAAGCATGACACTGACGACTGTCTAGTACCAAGGTTGGGTCTAATAAATCATGGGTCTTTACATCCATTCCAACATCATTCAGCAATTGAAATTAGGTTGGAACATAATAGGGTCATTTGGTGGGGGAAAAAAACAAAGAATTAAACATGTTCTATTGGAATAGTAAAATAGAAGATACAAAACTACTGGATTAGATCTCATATTTTTAAAATGCAAGAAAGACGAAAAAGTATATAACACAAACCAGAAGGGATTTAGACCATTAAATAAATGCCCAGATAAGGGTATTAATTATTAAAATATGTTGCCTGAACAGTTAAAGAGATGCAATGCATGACATTATTATTATTATTATCATCATTATCTCCTTTATGCAGGGTATTTATACTTATATTCCTGAGACAGACTATGTCCCTAGGGAATACAGTGTTGCAGCTATTCTGTCATGGTGCTTATATAATTAGTTTCAGTGTTGAATCTATTGTACTTTTACATAAGTACTTTCTGAAGTATGTGTGCAGTGCCCAATATGTCTGTTTTCTGTAGTTCCTTGACTTCATGGTTTCCTAGTATGTTGCTCACGTATTTTCTAAATGACTTTGAAATAGTCCCAGTCGCCCCTATTTTTACTGGTATCACCTTTGTGTTTACATTTTGGAGTCTTCTGGGCTTCCTTTTTAATCGCATTTCTGTCTCCTAAGATTGCAACGTCTATTAACATACATGTTCCCTTTTCATTATCACAGATTATAATGTCTGATTTGTTGATGGGGATAGTTCCATCAGTTTGTACATGTTAATTACACAATATGGTTACCTTACCTCCTTGGTTTGTTTCTACTGATTTTGGCACATGTTCATACCAGTGTTTTTTGTCCAATTGTACCCCTGTTTCCTTGCATATGTTGAAGTGTAGTTGTGCACACACACATTATCATGTCTTTATGTACTGTTCTTCTGCCAGTATTGGGCATGCTGATATTTTGTGGTCTATTGTCTTGTCAAATTGTTGGCAAAGTCTGCACTTGCTGTCTGCCTCTGTGTTCAATATTTTTGTCGCATAATATTTTGTTTGTAGCGCCTGGTCTTGTGCTGCCACCATTTCACTTTCAGTTTCTGCTTTTAGGTCTACCTTCGATAGCCAGAGGAATGTGTCTTCTTCACTAATAAGCTGTCTATCTATATTTCTAATGTACTGCCCACGCATTACTTTGTTTTTCAATTTTTTCTTTAGGGACTCAATCTTGTCTTTGTGTTTTGTATTCCCTGTTTTGCATCACTCTTCTCATTTGGTTGACTTAATTCTTCTGTAATCTTTGCTGCTGTCTTAATTATTGAGTTCATATTATAATTTGTGTTAAGGTATTCTGCAATATTAATTACTATTATTAATTCCTGTCTTGGGATCTGGGTTGGTACAATGGTTAAATGTGTATATTTGAGGGGTTTGTGTCTTAGATAATTTGACATCAAATTTCACAAACACACGTTACTTCTATGCATACAAAATACCAGGATAGGCCTTTTAATTTTCGCTGTTTACTGTGATTTGTAAAGAAACCTTGGTTTCTTAACATGGCCAATTGTAGGAGAGTACGTCATTATTTACATTTAAGTCATTACAGCAAACTTCAGTGTTGAAAATATTTCCGTTCGAAGTCTACGTTAACATAATGCGCATTGTGCAACATACGCAGTGAAGTCCCAAACTCTTGGGAGTGTAATTTTAGATTGTAACTCAAAATAGAATCCTGTGTGCGAGTTGGTACAGACTCGAAGAGCAGATGCCACGAGGGAATCAAGCGTGCCACGCGCATTACACGGTAGTTTTAGAGCAACGCAGTTGATTCCATATTTAGACGTCACACTGCAGAGCTTTTTCCGCATTTGACACGTACACCAGCACAGCTATGTACAGAAGAATTATTGGTTTTTTCGGAGGTAAGTATTGATTTACATTATCTGTGCGAAGGAAGCGTTCTTGTTTTTTATTATTCTCACGATTTAAATCATATGTAAGAAGTTTTTAAAGCTTACGATCACGTCAAAGTAGAATTAGATCTGTGAAATTACATAGACCAACTGTAACAAAAAATTGTTACAGCAACAAATTGGTGAATTTTTTGCTATGATACGTAACTGCAAGGAAATGCTGTACACATGGAAACAAATTATTTTGATAAACAGCCAAAACTTCATCCTTAAGTTTACAATCCGGTTAATAAATTTTACAGCTCATAAAGTAAGGTAATCTGAAGTGAAAATATAATCAACTTACTGTTTTTAAGTTAATAAGTAAGCGTGTGGCAATTATTGTAGAATTTGCTGCCTTCAATGCACAACGCTCGTTGAAAAATAAAATTTCGATTTATGGGTATGCATTAAGACGGAAGTACCACTGCAAAACTTGGCAGACACTACGGTTTTATTCTATATTGCAGAACTGGCCTATAGCCCAATAGCAAAAGTGACAACCAGGAAGTAATCACAGCTTCTAAAACTCTACATAGAAAAAATTTTTTTTTGGCACTGTTTAAGTTTGCCAAGGCACTGAATGATAATTTCTGTTATCATTAAACAAGAACGAACGGTATGAACACTACATGGTTATCTTAGGTTCGACATCTGAGAGTTCTGAAGATACACAAGAACTGACCCAAGGACGGAATGAAGTGGGCGATATCGGCGAGACTTCGGACAGCAGAAGCCGCATGGCAGAGGGAGAGCTACGGGAACTGCGTAATCGTATTGTAACTCTAGAACATGACTTGAAGGTAGGAACATACATGCATGAGCTAGAATTTAGAAAGCCTTTAACATGGAACGGCTGATTCTCTGAATAGCAACACTTTTATAGCGGCTTGTTTCCCCCCCCCCCCCCAATATTGCATTCTTTAAAGGGGGATGCTGAAGGGGGAAAAATATCCCTGCTGTATAGCACAATGGTATGAAACAAACTTCGGCAGTCCTTCTGCCAACATTCGTACGCACAGTCACATCACGTAAGCAGCAAGAACGTTGGTGGAAATGAAATTTTTTAAAGAACTTTCCATTCTTCCGGTATATAATGCCGTGAAGACTGGTAGGCCCTATACAGGTATCACGATTCTGGAGCCACGTGCTGCTTCCGCCTTCAGGGTAGCCTTGTTGAAACACTTTTCTTTCTTAGAGACCTAAATTTTCGCCAGATGTAGTGCCGCGCATACTTTCCGTGGAGAGCAATGCGCTGGTAAAGTCCCTGCGTAAGCAGTGGAGGCATACAGGGGAGTATAGGTCCAACTCCATTCATTCTTAACCTCTGTATTAGATATAGGTGGGTGATCAGCTTCATTCACAGGCCGCAACCCCCCTTCGGGGAAACCGCCTCCAGTATCCATTGAATAGGTCGTTTGGTGGTAACTACATAAAACTTGTGGCTGACGCCTTGCGTATACACGAGTGACTGAGAAACGTTGCTGTCCTGCAATGCTACGGAGAAGTAACGTACATGGGTGTCTGCCATGTCTCCAGTAAGTTGATTCTGTTAGCATACCCTCACTATTTATTTCATGGTAAGACGCCCAGTTATTGACCTCGACAAACATTTTTCAGACTGCTCTGTGTGTCAGGCAAAAGGCTTGAACTGTATCTAGAGCATGGCTTCCACAATTTCGCCAACCGAAACAGTTTTCTTAAGCTTTTCAGTCTAACACGTCATCAACATCATCCTTCCGGTCTCCGCTTTTGTTTTTTTCACGTTCGATATGAATTCTTTTAGCTTTTCAGACTGAACAGTACCAATGATTCGGAAAACAGTATTTTAGGTTGAACGTCTTGAACACAGCATGCAGCGACGTAATCAGACCCATAACTACGGACTTCATGTCAGTGAAAAGGTAATCTTCCCAGATAATGAAGATTCGAAGCACTGCAATTCCTTCTGGACTAATTGACCTTAAAGAAAAAAAAAACGGCCACGATCCTTCGGCACGTCGGTAAATACTGACCAGTCGACGGCATAACATCCCTGCAATAACGTTATTAGAACCTGAAGTCTTTCATTAGCATTACAAGTTAAGAGCTTCTCACTTACTTTACACTTTTGTTCTGCGTCCTTCCATTTATTCCATCAAGATATGGTTAATACCGCTGCACACTACTGAGCAGACGCATACTGCCCGAAACATGCGCACTTCGACCTGGAATACGAAACCTTGCCACCATTCTACGATTGCATGACGAACCGTCCGCCACTGGATATCGCAAGCGCCAAAAATTGGGATCGCGTTTCATCGTCGTCCACCCATCCCTTCTGCTCCCACCACTCTCAACAACAAACTGTCACCAAACAGGCTGGTGTAGCAGTAACTACGATGTGTGCTGGAAAAGTGCCTGGTTCGAATCTCGGCCGGGACACTGGTTGTCATGGGTGAGGAATGGCATTGCATTCCTCAGTTCTTCTAGCCAAATATCAAGCTAGCACTTCAATTACACGAGACTGTTTCCATCCAGATTCTTTCCAATTCATAGTTCACTGACTGTTATACTGTCAACACTGTGATGAGAGATGCTGACAGCACCGTAAAATGCAAGTCTTCCTCTCCTTCTAACTTCGTCATTTTCGGAGATAAGGATGGACATTTTATTTAGTCTAGGGTCCACCTTTTAGATAGTCACATCTGCCACTTATTGAGATATCTAAGGACATATGTATGTATGTATGTATGGATGAATGTATGTATGTATGTATGCACGTATGTAAGTATATTATTGTGCGGGTGATAAAATCGAGAAGAATGAGATGGGCTGGGCATGTGGCATGTATGGGTGGGGAGAGGGGGGTGTATAGAGTCTTGGTGGGGAAACCAGAGGGAAAGAGACCAATGGGGAGACCTAGGCGTAGATGGGAGGATAATATTAGGATGGATCTCCAGGAGGTGGGATGTGGGTATATGGACTGGATTGCGCTGGCCCAGGATAGAAACGGGTGGCGGACGCTTGTGAGTGCGGTAATGAACCTTCAGGTTCCATGAAATGCAGGGAATTTCTTGACTAGCTGCAAACCAGTTAGCTGCTCAAGGACTCTGCACCATGGAGTAAGTAAGTATATTATACACCTACCAGAAGATGAACCTGGAATACACTTTGTCTTGGCGCAACAAGAATGTATTGAAACACCAGAGTGCATGCTTCCATAGATTCCTTATGGCAGTGTTAAAGTCAGAACTAATGGCAACAGACGTACTGTAGTTTCTCTCAAAATGCAGGTATCTGTATTCAACATATTTGATTCTCGTGGAGTAACTCTTGAACAAGTGTTCCATATGGCATTGTGTACAACATCAAACCAACTCCTTTAAACTGAGTCATTCTTGACAACTTAACTGTTCCTCGTCTAGTCGAGAAATTCCTTGTAATCCGTGGAACCCTGCTCTGTTCATGCTACTTTTTCCTGTCATGATCCAGCTGAATCCAGTCCATGCTACCCCAACATATTTCAGTAAGATACATTTTAAATACTACCTTTCCATTTACATGTAGGTCTTCCAAGCAGTCTTGTTCCTTTTCTCGCCAAAACCCTGGATAGGTTTCTTTTCAGTCCCATACATGCCATTTCCCCACTTTAATAAGAATAACGTAATACTTACTCCCCAGCTGCTTGCATGGTTAGGTGGAAATCAGCAGTGGTTAATAATGCCCTTTGGATAAATGAAGACTACGTTACACTATCTTAAACTCAAATTCATGTCATATGCTTAATATTCCCCTACTTAATGAAGTTATACTTACTTACTTACTCCATGGTGCAGAGTTCTTCTTGAGAACCTAACTGGCTTGCAGCTAGTCAAGAAATTCCCCGCATTTCATGGAACCCGAAGGCTCATTACCGCACTCACAAGCGTCCGCCAACTGTCTCCATCCTGGGCCAGCCCAATCCAGTCCATATACCCACATCCCACCTCCTGGAGATCCATCCTAATATTATCCATCCATCTAAGCCTAGGTCTCCCCAGTGGTCTCTTTCCCTCCGGTTTCCCCAC
>Ga0131853_10007972_pt1 | contig 19237 bp, 11 predicted proteins | sample TergutLab28metaG_FD_92764 | JGI IMG/M metagenome (GOLD analysis project Ga0131853, IMG submission 92764) | Labiotermes labralis P1 segment gut microbial communities from Petit-Saut dam, French Guiana - Lab288 P1 (version 2) (version 2) | ecosystem: Host-associated > Arthropoda: Insects >...
AGGGGCTGCTGATAAGTCCTTAGCCCGACCAGGAAGGAAACAAGCTAGTGTTTCTGTCAGAATGTCGTGAATTTCCTTCGGCGCCTTGCCTTGCAAGGGGGAGGGGGGGATCTTGATGACAGCTCGCGTCTCGATGTTGTTGAAATCGCGCCCGTCCCTGACGTGTTTTCGAGCTTGTTTCCTTCCCGGTCGGGCTAAGGACTTATAAACACCCCGGTAAGTGGCTGCAGACATCTCCTATTTTGAATTTTATCAAATTAGAACGAAAGGTGTAGAAAATACAGAAAAAGTTCACGTAAGCCACTGGTAATGTCTGCTTTCCACTGCAACGATTTTTCACGAATCTCTCAAAATGCTCTGTGACATTACGTGACCTTCCCCTACACAGAAGTTCGCCAAATTGCTCAAGAAGTGTGTAAAGTGGGGTGAGAATTCATTTACGCCCATAAATAAAAGTATGGCTGTCACTGAGGCGATTTGCATCAAACTTACGCTCTTGCGACAGCTATATAAGCCCTATATCGAGTACACAAAAATCCCACAAAGGTTTTTGTCGCTTCTGCTAGGTCGCGGATGGACATACGGACGTGGTCTCCATATAAGAGTTATTTTCTGAATTTGTCAAGAACGCCTAGTAAAGTAAATAATTTGTCATCGACCAGACAGTGCGTACGTGATGACAATTTGATTGATTTTTTTCTATGTTTATGATTCCGTGCATCGCTGATCTACATTAATAATTGTCCAACGAGGTAAAACACAAAACACTCTATTTATTATCCTGTAAGTTCACTCTACATGTTTCGGGTGTACACCTGAAACATGTAGAGTGAACTTGCAGGATAATAGATTGCTTAGTGTTGTATCCCGTTGGACAATTATTAATATAGTTTGATTATATGTACGGATATATTTTGAGTTATGTGAAATACCCAACGAATCGAGACAAAGCTTTTTGAAGAACTGGCTTGACTGGATTTGGCAGAATATAAAAAAATGTGTTTACAAGAAGACTCAGTGGACTTAAGTTACTGCCATTATTTCAAACTGATTATGCATCAGTAAGAACTCGAAGAAATTTAATGTTTTAGTGAGGAGTGTAAAAGAACTCACGATCATAGATGCTAATTATGTGACTTAATGTGTCAACAGATCAAATCACAGAGCCACTGCATATTTAACAGAATTTTTTTTTTAAATAAAGTGAAAAGAACACGCAGGTAGTTGGGATGTCTGTAGGCTTGCAGACGAAAATCAATCTCGATCTCAAGTGTTTAATTTGATCTGTGCTGTCATCGCTTTACCTGAAGTGCACTATGAAGAAAATATTTTAAAACGGCTCATTAAATATTTAACACATTAAGAACATTAAAACCATGAAAATTCACATTTTTTACTTGTAGACGCGAGATGGCCAGTTCAAACTTCGGCTGGGACACAGAAGGTTCTGAGGCTTTTTTTTTTTGTTTTTCGTCAGTTCCTCTACCCGAATGCCAAGACGGTGCCTCAAATTAAGCCACAACCTCTTCCTTCCCAATCGTTTCCAGTTCATTATTTTCTTATCACCGTACTGTTTGACGCTTTACAGAAAGAGCGACAGGCAGTATTATTAGATAAATCGTAAATAAATATATAAGATAAATGCAGGCGAATTGGAAATGTAATAGTGGTAATCACTAGCACCTGCACGTCTTTTTTTCAAGCTGATGCACATTGCATATACGCAAAAAGTGGACCACATTTTTCAATGATTAATGATGGACAAGACAGTAATATAGTTATCGCTTAAAATTAAATAATTAATCCATACACTAAAATTGTAGGAACTGTAGAAATTCAGTTGTGTTATAGAATTTTTAATGCTTTATTTAATAAATTATTGAACATAAAGAGTAAATTATGTCAAAATAACAAGATGGTTCAAGGGCAACACCTTGCATCTGGATGCCAGCGCCTCTGTTGAGAAGTATGTTAATCAGTGAACGTTCCTTTCATCAAATGAATATGTGTCGAGAAAGTAATTACCCAGATCTAAATGTGACTTTGACTATTTTCTGTTCAGGAAATATAGGTACATATAAAATTAATCTGTGTTTTTCAAAACATATGTCCTTCCCACCTTACTTTCCAGTGAAATAAACCAAAATCAATGCACTGAACATGACGTTCTAAGAATTCGATGGCTATATCAAGTATATCTCAGAACCTAAACTTTCGTAATGTAACAAAATAGAAACATCTTCAAAATTTTTGTAATAGAAATTTGCAAAATGAAATAACTATTAAAGAGGTTCAAAAGTCTGCAACAAAATACGTTCATATTTACATATGTATTGCTAATTATAGTACATATTACATGTCCATTTTGGCAGCTTAACTGAAACACGATATTATGTTGGAAGTAAATGGCACAATTCCAGCATGTTTATAACATAATCTACCTACGAAACATCATGTTTCTGAGGGTTTCAATTTAATACTAGACTGCTGGTACATGGCAAGACAAAGTGCTGGAACAGGAATTCCTCATGGAAGGAGCAAAAGAAGGGGCGAAGCAGGTGATAAACGAAGCAACCGTTCCTAACCTCAAGGAAGATCAAGTGAAAAGGTGAGAAGACGAAATGTTAACTGGATTGACAGATAGTGCTTTACTTTCAGTATGACTACTAAAAAGCATAAAACATGGTTGGGCAAACCTTTTAATAATGAAACATTTTGGAATACTGATATCATTGTGTGGGCCACTTAAAATGGAGAAAAACCAATAGGCAGGTTAAGTTCCCAGAAGATTTCTACACTAGTTCTTAAATACAGAAAATTTCTCATCTGGCTCAAAGAGTTGAATGTAGCCTGTGGGAAACAGTTTGCCCATCCATGATTGAAATTGGTGTACCCATAGCAATTACTGCCTTCTTTATTGCTTCATATACTATAAATGAATTTGTCATAACACAATATAATGTTTATTACAGCTTAAATTGTTTATAAAAATATGAGTACAGAAAGTAAGTTATAACTGTTGGGTACATGATATTAAAATTCAGTTGAATGCATATTTCTGTTTTGTATAAAATATTACACACTTGAACCAGGACTGGTTGAAGACATTTCAGGACTTAACATAAAAATAAATTTCAGGGCCATACTGACATGTAATCCTGACAGAGCAGTACATCTTCACACACCAGGTACATTGACACAAAATCTGAAATACAGTCAGCCCTTTCTGGGCCCCTTGAATGGTGGGTCCCATTCAACAAAATAAAATACAGCACTCTAAAAACCAACCCTTGTTAATGACTTGTCCTAATTTACACTACCATAAGAATCCCTGTTACAATACCATTTTGACACATTTATAAAAAAAAAAAAATCATATTTTATCTTTCCCATAAGTGTAATTAAATCTTTTGCTGTAATCAGACACCACCAGGCATCACCCATATAACACTACTGTTGTACTCCCAGGACCCACCATGCAATTCACATTTTTGTAATCTCTTTCATTCCACTGCCTTTAATTTTTATTGAAAAATATGTACTTCAGTTATCAAATATTTTATTCTAGACAGATAATTCTTTATTACTTAGCCTTCTCTAAGAAAATAAATCGGAAATACTTGTATCTGATTCATTTACTTAACATGCAGTATGAGAATGTGACAATACAGACACATACTTGCTGCTGGTTGCAGCCTGTGGACAGAATTGTCTTCAGCCACCAGTACGTGACTTTATTCACATGAGGTTGCAAACACATTTATGCATACAAAAACTGCAATATTAATTTGACTTCTTTACTTATAAAATATAAGTAGCAACACTAGGGGTCCATTCTGCCTCAAGTTTTTATATGAATTGCTTCACAGCAGTCGCAAAAATTTGCAGTAATGAAGAATGTTCGCAAATAATTGACCTTCTCCCTAATTTTCAAACCCACTTTCCCATTGTTGTAACACAAATTCAAAAACACAGTAGCCAACAGTCTACAATTTTCAGACATTTTACAATGTAATTCCATTACACAAAAATTAAAACATTACATGTTTTCAAAACAACAAAGGCCATGATCTAAGATTTCACGTGTTGTCTGGCTGTCCCTGGTTTTAATTTGTATGTAAAATTGCAGACTGATACAAATTATTAATCTTCACAGTTTACATAGATATTTAGTGGAAGTGTTAAAGAAAAAAAAGTTTACTAAGGCAAAATTTTGTTTTTGTTTAATTAAGCACCATAACATGAAGGAATATTGTGAAGTGGAGGTACAGGTTTACACATTCCTGGCCTCAGCACTAGACAGGTTTGTGGTCACTTTCGCATCCCAGCTACTTCATGCCCAAGGAAAGAGCCCATAACAACCACTAAATAAGAGCCATTCTAGATGACAGAAAAATCACGTGTCCCCGCAAGAAATCAAAGCCCAACTCTTCAGTTGTCCTTCCCATAGTGCAGTCACTTTACTGACTGAGCTGTTAGGTTTTTTTGATAGACACTGTCTTCAGTCTAGGAGATTAACAGGAAATATCTTTCTTAAGATAAAAAATCTCAACCAAACACACTTCATAGCAACCAGTATTTGTATTATGATGTACATATTGGACATTTTATTATATACTGCTTCAGTTAACTGACCAACTGTGCCAGGTAATGGCACTGGCCTAGTAGGAACATTTCAGTATAATGCGACTGATAGTAGAATTCTGCAAGCAATAATGAAGATAAAACAAAGGCTGATAAGTGAGTCAGTCTAACTGTAGAGACCAAATTGAAATTTAATGTGCCAGATGGGGAGGGGGGGGGGGAGGAAGCTTTTCCAGGCCACAGAACAGTCACATCAATGAATCACCATGAATCACCTGGCATCTCAGAGAACGTGAAGGTGCAGAAGTGACTTTTCCCCTTAATATAATATTCAAAATTGACTTCTTATTTCATCTCTTTTATTACGTAACTTTTTATGAAGAGGCATATAATTTTTTTGTTCCCTCACCACAAAGTTACACAGTTTCACTACCAAGGCTCTAATATCACATTACAGTTTGTGTAAAATAAACAAGCACAGCAGGCTGATGTTTCACTTACACTCTAAGCTTGTCACTGGGAGATACCCAGCTCCAATCTGAACTGGAATATCACCTGTTCTGAGTGACATTGTTTTGTGTTGTGTCCATCTCTTTGGGGAAATGTCAAGACAGACTTGAACTAGGACCTTTCAGATCCTTACCATCTCACCATTCATGATAATTTCACATCACATTTAACACTATATAACCTCCGCGCATAAAATAAAATAGATATTGTAAAAATCAAACCATATTTGTATGACAGGCCGTGTGTAGTTACTAATATTTAGTGGCCACATGCACTCCATTATGTTAATTTTTTCTGTAAAATTATGAAAGCATGGGCGCAACATAGCTGTGGTGGGACAGATGTCTTAGATGGACTTTAATTATTATCATACTGACTTGGTTTACAATACTTTTGCACCTGAATGTGCAATATTCCTTTCAATTTCCAGTATAAAACAAATCTGATATGGGAATGATAACACATCTGTGTACAATTCTGCATTAACGAGTCAAACGTATGTAACGTACATCAACTTCAAGCCCCTATGCAAAGTGAAAGTGAAACGAAATTCTGACATTAAAAAAATTAATACTGCTTTCATCATTCAAACCCATGCTAAAATGTGACATACCTACAGTAACAAAATTCTCGCATGTAACAGTCTGGCATTTGAATAACTGGCAGCATATGGATCAATACAATGTTCCTCCTCTCCAAACATAGAGGCCACTGAGCCTCCTTCTCGATGGGTAATGGGGAAAAGTGGCTGGGACATTTCACTTGACCACTCACCTCCATACAATGCTAAGGTTCAGAGTGAGTGTGGTTGTACCTTTTCTCACCCTGCATGCCTTCTAGGTGTGGACACAGACAACTTTACCTCCATCCTTTTACAAATTCAATTACATGACGAGGTAGGTACGGTAGTAGCACATAACTGAGGTGGAAATGTTACATTTTATTGTTATGATGCGCTTTGAAGTAACACTGTTCAGCTCTTAACCAAATTCCATACACCCCTCTTGAATGCTCATAACTGACTCATAAAAGAAGCAAATTTACAATCAGCACAAATGAAACATGTACTGCACCAGTTACCACAGTAGTAGTCCAAATAGCTAATGCTGTCTCCCCATACACATGACTTGCTGCATGCTGACTGCTGATATGCTACAGCAGAGTAGGGAAAAAAAATGGATCACAATAAAAAATAATTAAAGGTACAAACTACAGCAAGAGGATAATCCTAAAAACAATTAGATGAGCCATTATATATGTGTATGTGCATGTGAATGTGTATGTACATACATATTAATTTTTGTCATTTAGCTGTATTCTTAATGTAATAACTGATATATTAATATGCACCACAACCCTTTGTCAGATACAATTTTCTTTGGTTTCAGTAGCAAAATGATCTACCACTCCTGTGAACTGTGGGGAGTACTATGTCAGTATACAACACAGGAAACTGAACAAAACCAGGAACACTATTGTCTCGCCTGTAGAAGAGATGTGTCTGCACTCCTTAAATCTGCAATGAAATTCCAATAATCATCAGGTATGTCAAACACTTCTACACAGGTGAGACAAAAAAAATGCCTTGAACATTTAATATTTTTTACCAGTGAATTTAATACAGGCAGGCTAAGTACAGCTATCATTTTTAGTACAGTCCCAGATCTACCATGTTTCTAACCTATGCTGATGACTTGCTGTGCCCACAGCAGCACAGAGCAGGGCGTCGATTACCATTGCACTTTTATGGTTTTCATAGGGTAAAAAGTTTTTTTGTGTACTAGATGCAGTAGTTGAGCACGCCAAAACCTTGTACAGGTTGTAGCGCTTTATAAGAAGAAGAAGAAGAAGTGTACTAGATGTAAATGCTATGTTTTAAAGATAAATGTACTATTATTTAGAATTGCCGTATCTCTCCCGGCCATGCCACACTGTCACTTGCCTCTCTTGTCACCCTTCCACCATGACTTTGTGAGACTACTGCAGGTTCTTCTATACTTATGCAGTGAAACATTCTTGTATTTTTAATGATATCAACTGTTTTGGATTACATGTGTCCTGAGATAAGATACAAATCATATCATCTTGGTAATAAACAGGTAATAAGGAAAACTGGAAACCTGTCAGTCAAAATAAATGACAGTGACTCAGGTTAGAACCAGGTACTTATCAAATACACATAACATTCATTCCTCAGAGTTATAATGCTCTCTGAATAATGTCAATGCTTCTAATGGATGCACAGTAATGGCACATGGTTTTTGTGAGCTCATCTATTACACTTGTATTCTATCGCAAAACTCTGATTACAAGATGTATCTTGACAGCTCTAAGGCTAGGCCCAACTTCACTCATATTACAAATACTAATTCCCTGCATCTGAGTTAGCAGCTAGCAAAACTGTTACTAGTGAAGTCTTTAAGTTAGAACACACAAGAACACTCACTATATTTAGGCACACATGTTCAGAGAGGTGACATATTACAGTTGTCATGTCTGCATATGTTACCTTGAGCACTAAATGGAACCAAACAATGAGTTTACCCTGTACGAGTGTGTGTTTGTGTGTGTGTGTGTGCACACACCATGTGAAAGGCCTGTTTGAAGTAAAATACACACATTATCAGAACTCAGAATTAAAGAACAATTCTCAGATACATTCAGTTTAGATAGCACAAAGAAACAACAAACCAGCATCCAGATTTTCAGCCTAACACAACTGTATATTTCTAATGGTTAGCTACATGTTCCAGTCCATGTTTGGACCATTAGACTACAGCACAAAACTTTAAAAAACGAAGTTAAAAATGCACCAAAATATCCACCTCATTCATGAGATCTCGTAATTACAAATCATTCATTTCAGCTGTCATTCTTGTCACTAACATCATAGTGGCTATTGTGTGATGTGTTTATTAAAATTTTCAAAAGTTTTATAGAACAGCCCAATGACGGTTTGGATAGAGACTGAATATGTAGCTAAGCCATAATAAATACACATTTGTGTTAGACTGAAAATTTGAATCCTTACTTGTTGGTATCAAAAGTACAATGGGATTACATCAATCGAATTACAAAAAAGCAAACTTCAAGTCTTCAGACATTACGATACTTCACATAACGTACCATTGTGATGACAGGAAGAGACGGCATAAAAATTACTGAAAACACACTAGTGAAATTCAGTATGATACAAAGATTATATTTTATCAAAAGTTGTTTAACAATGTGACACTACTTACACTAGCAACAGACTCCTTTCTGATAAGCAATTCATGCAATAATTTCAATTTTGTGTAAAAGAAATTATACTATTCATACAAACAGTAAGTTATGCACACAACAGGTGCCTCAGTTCCACAATATGATGTGCTACATCTTGTGGTAACATGCGAAATTCATATCGGACGCAAAATTCCAAGGCATGAAAACCTTCCATATGGCAAAGAACTGATTCATTCTCAATTGATTTAATTCCAATAAACCAAAAATGTACGTTCAACTCCCGTCTTGCACAGGTACTTTTTCTGACAAAACTGAAATTACATCTGTTAAGTGAACTGCACTCGTCTGGGTTATTGAGCAGCTAGTACCACTACTTGCTGCATAAAATCCCAGAAGAGTGCAGTTCTCATCTACTTTGCAGTGGAAGCCTGAAATCACGCACATCTGTGATGGTTTACAGCAGATATTCTCAACATTTCTATTGATGACCCAAAACCATATATTGCACTGGCCTTGTGACCCAAAGAGTATCAAAACCTAATCAGCACCCCACTGAAACAATTAAAATCATTTGATGACTTGGAAGTTCACAATCCATATTGGGGTTGCAACCCTGTGTTTGAGAATCCCCGGTTTAAAGCTTAAAGCCATCAAATCAACTGAACTTGTTGGAAATGGGAAAATGTACAACGGCTGAAAAAGTAGACACATTCCTTAACTCAGCCGAATCACTGAAGTACCCACTAATTAAATCTATATACTAAAATTGTGTATCACATATGATTTAACAAGATTATTTCACACTTGCATATGTAATAAATTTTTTACTTAACAAGTAATTTCTATTAACATATATCAAAACACCTGATACATGTGATGTAAGGTGACAAATAATGTATAGCAGACTGCCGTGCCATTTAGAAATCAGGAATTATGTTTCACAAACTTGGCTGTAGTTCAGAAATTTATATATTGTGAACCTACTAATTTGCTAAGTGAGACATGTTCAGGCTCATGTATAAGATTTCCTACAATCTAGGAGAATATGAAAATTACAAATTAAATGCCACATATGGCAACTGCAGTCTATCTTTGGCACTAAAATTGTAGTAAGACTGCAGTGCATACTGAGACACACATAAGAAGCATTCTTATGGATCACTTCTTCTTTCAATAACCTACAAATGACATGGTCAACTAACAGATGCACAGTCAAAACCCAATACAGGGCCACCGTTTGTTCATCATAATTTGAGGTGGTATATTATGAGTGCCGGTAAACAGTAATACTGTATAATAGGAAGGGCATTTCTGTTCACAAACTTACATGGGTGTTGAGTGAGGGTGGCGATATATCAGGTTTGAATGTATATCATTATATAGCTGAAGTAGTTCATGTACTACATAGTTTATAGGAAAAAGAGAGACATATTTTCCCCATCATTTTGATTTCCATGTTATAAAAGTGTACATGAGTATATTTTTGTTACTAATTACCAAGGCTACAGATGTTCAGGCACAAAAATCTCCATTTTAGGCATTACAACAGGCACATGTAACTACAAAATAGGCACTTGTGGAACTAATACAAATAGTGCTTGCAAGACAAGTAGAAAACACCTGTAAGTTGCTACAGCAACATGAACTGTGTATCTGTAAGTGCTAAATACAGATACATACCTGTTTATGGACAGTAACAAAATTTAATCTTACCATCTGTCATAAACAGGCACTGTCCCTGGAGTACCAGTCACCCCTGCATAATGCATTCCTGGCTGGCACAGAGTGTCAAAAGAGGCAGTAAAAATATAAAAATTGTGATCTGGAAGAGTAAAAATGCATCAAATCAATGAAAAATTACTGATGAATATATATGCTGCCTCGAACAGGGGTTAAGGATCAAGTTAACCAAGTATTTTGGATAATCTGACAACCCACCAGAGTGGCAAGACATTTGAGACAGTATTACAGCAGATAAGGGGAGTTTGCTTTGGAAGGTGATCTGATTTGCTTGGCCAAAAATTAAGAGGTGTACCAGTCAATGTGGATATGGATGCAGTGGAAAATTATCCCAAGGAGTTCTTTGTGATTACAAACACAGTGTATTTTGTACACAAATTTAATTTATAATGTAGATGAAGTGGGCTCTTTTGGAAGAAAACAGGATCCCCGGCTTTTATTTCCATGATGGAAAACGGTACCTCAGGATTTAACGCTTCTGACCTACTACTCAGCGATACCTCACACTATGCATGAACCTCGTAAAGCCTGTCATGTCTCACAGCAATTGTTGGGCTTGGGTGATGACAGGTCTATTCCTGAATGTGCTACAGTTTTGTTTTTCAAAACCAAATCCTGTGACAATGTTGTTGTTGCACCATTGGTTCAGCTGATAACATACAATGAAACAGGACACCTCCTCAGTCTGGACACTCAGACCAACTTCCCCATTAAAGTGGTGTTACTTTCTGACAGCCCATACATAGGGCCATCAATAGAAATCCTCAAGCCTTTTGGGTAATCCATCAAGAAGATTAATAGGGAACATCATATGTGGGACTGGTGAAAATAGTAACAAATAAAGCAGACCATCCATAACATCTAGGAGGGCTGGGATGAAGAGTTCCAGGCTTGAAGGAAGTTGTTCAGTGGCCACTGTGCCCAGATATCACAAAAGTGTTTTGTGGCTTCAACACTGCAATAAATCTGCCATGTCACCACCAAATGAGGGATCAGAGGAGTTGGCACAGATAACATGGAGGAGTTTCTGGCTTACCGAGATGAAAATCTTCCAGTGACTGCAGAAACTGTACTGCCAAGTGGTTTTCACAGACAAGCAAGAACCTGAGTTACTTTCCATTGAAAAGTTATGTGCCATTGCCACTAAAGTGCCACTTTCTTTGCACAATCAGTACATGACTGTTGTGTGAACATGGTAATGATGGCACATAAGAAGAAACCATGAGGTGTGACTGCAATGCACTGCTTGACGTTTAAGATCAATTTTGTGTACTGAACAAAGAAAAGCTAAGACACTGACCCAGGGCTCACTTTTCAAGCATGACTCATTCCTGGCCTACCTTCCAAGCCACAGGTGACTAACCCTACTTCTTGGCCAGACAGCCAACACTGAACTCCTCCTGCTGTTAGTGCTGTCACAGGTACAAACACAAGGACAGATGTGGTTTTAGAGCCAACAGTGGGAGATTTCAAAATCTGTGTTAGTTTTATCGATTTACATGATGCTGAAACTTGGACACTTTGGAATGTGGATCAGAAATACCTGGAAAATTGTGAAATGTGGTGGTGGAGAAGACCAGTTGGACACACCCTGTGAGAATTGAAAGAATATTACAAAGAGTCAAGCAGGAGAATATCCTACAAACATAAAAAGAAGGAATGATAATTGGAAAGGTTCATTCTTGCGTACAAACTGCTTTCTAAAACACATTAAAGGATAGAAGTGACGGGAATATGGGAAGAAGATGTAAGCAGCTAATAGATGACCCTTATAGGAAAAGAGAGGATACTGGAAACTGAAAGAGAAAGCACTAGTTTTCACTTTGTGGGGAAATAACTTTGGAAGAGGCTATGGACCTGTAGTAAGAGAGATTATAGAACGAATGAAAACATTACTTGTTTTGTGGATCTATCACTGCATGTGCCTCTACTGACATTCTGTGAGTTACAGTTAGCTGGGTGTCTTTGAGTTTTATATTTGGGACCTATTCCCTACACACCATAATATAATTATGTTAAAATACATCTCCAGGAAAGGTGGTATATGCTGAAGGCAGTTTCTAGAAACATATCCACCACATCAGAGGTCACAAGTATTTATCAAAGTTTTCAGATTTGGCACCATATGAACTTTAATACAGCAGAATTCCTTTAATCCAGCACCCATGGGAATGGACAGGTGCTGGACTGTTAAAGGTACCTATACTGACCTGAGTTCTTACAGGTAATTTTTTGTTACCACTCCTACATTTGGGCTACTCAACCTATCGATCACAGGAGTATCAATTTGGATGTCTCCTTCAGCTGCAAGTTCAGGGATATCAGTGTCCCCTTCTATGTTTTCTGGATTCATAAGTCTTCAAGGCTGAAGAAGTTAATGAGGATGAGACAAAGAGTCAGGAAATACCACAACATCTTGGGACCTTTGGAAGCCATTATAATAGCTTGATGAGCTCAATCTCAAGATAATATCACTGAATCACTACACGAACTGGATGTTATGGACGCTGACACTTGAAGACTTTGGACTATTTTTTTTGAAGTGCTGAATTATCAGGACTTCTGGGGTATCAGTTCAGATTACATTACACTTACACTTCATTGATCCATCAGTTTGCCCTATGGCTCTGGATGTGAAACCTGTCATGTATCATAATTCATACTGTCAAGCAATCATGTCACAGTGACACAAAGAACACAAGGAATTCTACTGTTAACCACTGGGAACTTGCGCAACTGTGGCATATGCTATCAGTAATTAAATTCCACATAATAATACATTAACAACAATCAAAGATGAAAAACCATCACATCAAAGGCAAATAACATTCTCAAATTCCAGGTGTCATATGTCAGATGATGATTCACCAGTGATTGATGAATATAATGACTGCTGTAAATCAGCTCCTGTGCAAGTACTGTAACAGGCATTAGATACATTAATTATAAAACAGCATCAATTCACTTGTTTGTGTTTAATAATGTACATACGTTATTAAGCATTTAGAAAATCTGCTAGGGGAATAAACATGTATATTCTGAATTTCCCAGATCCAGCAATGATATAACTAATAATACACAGTTAATAAATGGCATTTTATTAGACCAGTCATGACTAATACTAAAATTCTACACAATTTCTATGCAACTCTGAATGCATTATTCTCATCAAAATAAGAACGTTTTAACCATTTTTCTCTAGAATACTTCCTTAAATCTTTCCAAAAACATATTTTTTTCTTTACCCGTAAGCTGAACTTACTTTTAAAAATAAGTATGAAGTACACCTGAAAAGTAATATACCACCAACTTTGGATATAGCTAGGAAGAAAAACCCCTAAAAACTTCTGGTTTAATGAAGATTAATCAGTGTTGCTTACCTTCAAACAAATTCATACTGTGCAAAGGATTATTTAACACAAATATATAAGTTTTATATAAACTAAATGATCACAACATGTAACAGAAAATATAAGAATATTTTAACAAAAACATAAATTTGCAAATAGATAATATCGTCAAGTAATGCTTTGTTCTGTACTGGTACAAGCGGGTTTGATGTATTTTAAGTTTCTTGTTTTGTTTGTTACTGAAAACTATGCAGCATGACTATCAATTGATTAATATTATTAATTACAAGGTTAACAGATGCATAATTTTTAGAAGAACAGTAAGTAAAAAATATATTATTCAATATGAAACACTGCGATTCAAAAACAAACCTAAAAGAAGTTAGATCAGAAAGCTGTCCAGCACTTAAAGTCGTAAAATTACAAATTTACTCTTCTAACAAGAACAACAACAAACATTCATACCACAACATATGTGCTTAATAAAATACAATTTATGACAAATTTGTTGGTTGTATTATAAGAATATGCAACAGTATGAATAACATATAACAAAAACTAATGTATATGCTTATATTTTAAGATAAATTTTGTATTCTGGGGTTAATAATGTATGTAACAAGTTTGTATTTAATGTATCACAGATAAAAGACGAGTGAAGAGGTACCCTCCAAATCTATTTTCTACTGCTTATTCCTCATTGGTCTCGCTCAACATTATACTTCAGATATCAGTCTATTGCATACTGTTACAAAGTTGAATACACTACAGACAACCACACAGAGAACTGAAAGTTATTTCCCCCAGTATATTTACTATACAAAAAAATGTTTCAAGTGAAAGTTTCACACCTTAAAGACACCCACTTTTAAGGCATATACCTATCTTTAGTACAATGAGCCACTTTTGACAAAACTGGTAACTTTGATTCACCTTCTTGTAAAGCAATGGCATACCCAACTTGTGCAAACCAACATTAAATTTACTCGCCAATCTTCAGAATTATGTATATATTGTATAAAATAACACATGCAGCATCATTCAACAACTTACAAACTATAAAAAAAGCATTAATCTATTGACTTTGTATGACGACGCAGTCCACGTGCAATTTGAGCATCAATTTCGCTACATTTCTCATCCTTTGGTTTACTGTTTCACTTATAAGGCTGAGTAGAAAATATGTTTACATGGAGTACAATTTCATAATTAAAATATCCTAATGGAGACTGCATTACAGAAACTCATCACAGTGTAATGATCATATGTATCAGTCCCTGTGCACTTAAAGTGAGTGTAAATGTAGATACATATCCCATCCTTTGATTTACCGTTTCCCATACATACGGGGATCAGTAAATATGTTTACATGGCACACAATTTCATAATTAAAGAAATTACACCAATGTAAATTACATTAGAGAAACTCATCACTGAGTAATTATCATCCATTTCCAGTCCCAAAGCAAAATCTCTGTGGCCACAAATTTAAAGCCTGTCACATGGTGGAAACAGGTGGGACATGATGGCTGACAACAATGAACATGGATGTCCACCAAAGGGGAATAGGAAAGCTCACCTCATGACATGACAGATGATTCAACTGTGGCTGTATCTATGTAGAAAAGCAATGGGATAGCAACGCAATTAAATTTGAACTGCTCTTATTAGAGCTGAGAATGAGGAAACCAAAGTATATGCACTGTAAACTTATTTTCTGACCAACTCTCAAAATTATGCATCATTTGTATTACAATACTGCCACCTGATTAGCAGTTGAAATATTACCTGCATTATTAAAAGGCCATTCAACAGTATTTTTAGATTTAAAATCGTTACCCATACAGGTTATCCATCAATTGAAAACAGCTACACACTCTCTACTTTGTGTCTGAATATCTATCTACAGCAGTGTATCGCACAAACAGTCTGTGTCACAGAAGTATTAACAGAGTAAAGCACTTCTTTCTATAGTAAAACCAACTAGATGCACCAGTGTATCAAATTTATTTTATGCTTGCTAGCGGGTACCTGCTAGCAAGCAGACAGCAGTATCTGTTTGACAAATGCCTGTTGCTGTATGTACAGTCTTGAACTCCTGACGATGGATGGAAAGACTGTCCGAAACATGTAGTGTGTCATAAAATAAATCTGATACATTGGTGCTATAAAAACAATATTACGATGCACAGCCCTATAAATGTCAAACAGTAAAGCACATAAACACACCAGCAACAATCAGGCTTATTTTGAATTCTTTTGGATTTTTACAGTAACAAATAGTTGTACATACACAGCAAACTTTACTGTTTTTTTTAATATATCAGTGGATCTGTTTCAAAGAAAGATGTAGCTGAGAAAACAGTATGTACTCCAACCAAAGACTGAACTTTACAAACTGGTAATGAAATACTAAATATTCATTTTACAGTCTCATGACTCAGATTGCAGTTGAATTAGAATGGATATGGAACAAGCAATCTTGACAGAACAGTCTGTCCTGCCATTTGCCTGGAGCAACTATGGCAAACCATGAATAAAAATGTCAAATATTTGGTGTTGCCCCAAGATGTGAACCAAGCATCACCCAAATATAAGTCACAAGGACTGCTGCTTTAGTCAACTTGCTCAGTACCACTTTTGTGTGATAACATACGGCAAAATTTCTCACGATGTCAGTCCTAACCACGAGCAAGTATGCAACAGTTCTTAGCCCTCTGGTGCCTAGTGTCAGGTATACCTATCACACAGTGTGATGCTCAAAATGCCTAACATCAGCCACAGCTGATGGTCAATTATGACTGTTCTTATGATGCCTTCATTCAAATTCTGGTCTGAAGTTAACTATGTTAGTGTGTGAAATGACAAAATTCACGAGATGCAAAAGACTCTTAACAGAGTACTATGAAATAAACAACTGATGTAAATAACAAGTACTCTGTGAGTTTCATACACTTAAATTTCTTAATGTTAACACCATTTTGTTCTAAATAAGACATTAATGACAAAGCTGATTAGCAAAATTCTAATTTAATTTGGTATTTCATTTCAGATGTGGAGTCTTTCAACTCACTGAACAGTAAGTAGGTTTGTGTGAATATCCTTTAAATCAACTAAGCATCTACATGTTGACTGCCTTAGGATTTATAAAGAAGTGTAACAAAACCATGTTGTTGGATGGGAAAGATACAAGACAATACATATCATACAACAGGTTAAGTCAATTTAAGTCCTTCCATCACAATTTTAAAGTAAAACATTTTATACTATAACCCACACTATATTTATTTTACACCATCACAGTACATGAAAGCCTTCTTTTATGTCTTAGTTGTGTTCCTGACAAAGTGGAAATAAATGATAAGGGTGTAAATAAAAAATTATATTCCCACGAGAAAAAAAGATGCCGATCCTGGTGGGCATGCGGTCTAAGGCATTTGTCTGCAGCCACTCACTTGCTAGGATTGTGGGTTCGAATCTCACTCTGGCATGCATCATGGATGTCTGTCTTTTTTGAGTGTTGTGTATTGTCAGGTAGAGGGCTCTGCATCAGGATGATCACTCATCCAGAGCAGCCCCACTGAGAGAGAGAGAGAGAGAGAGAGAGCATGCACACATGTGTGTATCTGTGTGTGTGTGTGTCATGTGTAATCAGGTGCAACAATAACTCTTTACACCTACAATGAGTAGGTAGAAGAGGTATGACTACAAAAAAATAATAAATAGGATCTATATAATTGAAAATAAAGTAGACAAAGAGTAATGAACCAAAAACAACAGAACGCAAAGTAAAAAATGGTGTAAGTTGGGAAGGATCATTAAGGCATAAATGAAGGCCTTGGTGTACAACTAAGGTATGGGTTTTCAGAGATCATTTTCCAGCATGTTTTGACCATGAAATGGCCATTACCAGGGAAAACATCAGACATGTTATGCACAATGTGATATTTACTGAATATTTTAACATACTGTGCAAATAATATTTGGTTGGCACAGGGGTATCTGCCCTGGATTATTCATGCATTATGTTGTCACAAATCATTGACGTCTCTTGCAAACAATGTAACATGTGAACAAGGGGAGATTACAACTAAGGTAAAACGAATAGTAATACACTTGTATCGCAGGAACGATATATAAATTAAAGATTATGTCTGTTGTGAATAAAATACACTTCTTGGCATTATTCATGAAATTAAATCTATTGACAAACATGCACGCACTAGTTAAATCACACACCTCAACGCTATACAGATATTGTACATTCCAACCAGTCATCTCCTATTTATGTACTATAATCCAACAAGTATGTCCTCCTCATTAAGCCTTAAAATTTAAACTACTTAATATCTATTACCCATTTACATTTACCTCTTTTTTTCACAGAAGGCAAAAATCCAAAATTACCATATTTAAAAATCTCAAAAACCTGAACAGCAGATTTCGAAACTGTCAGTCTACAGTCTTAATGGATAAACCCAAAAATAGCAGATCATAGGTATGACCTCTTCACCGCATAAACAGAAACAAGTACGGCAATATTCCATTTATAATAACTGATCTGATAATTTAGAAATCCTCATAATCCAGCACTTGTGGAGAGTTGTCCCATGACTGAAAGTTTTTTGTTTTTCCAGAAAAAGCTTAATCAATAAAAAAGACAGATCTCAGGGACCTGTTCAAAAAGGCCACCCACCAAGAGTGTCTGTACATCAACTATTGTGGTATCCCGATTCCTTTCTCCTACTCCATCAACTTCTTCAGCTATGATGACTCCAACAAATACAGAAGAGGACCCTAATGACCATGAACCAGCACATGAGAAGATAACCAAATGAAATATTCCACTGCTTAGTTTTACAGCCCAAGTATTGGAGAAGTAACAAAAAATTACCTGTAAGAACTTAGGTTTGTACAAGTACTGTCTGACAACCTGGAATATCCAATAAACTGGCACCTGTCCAGTCCTGTGTGAGTCAGATTAATGGAATTTTGCTGTACATGCTTTCCTTCAAAACCAACAAGATCTGTTTGATGACTATTATGCTGTACCAACATGAAGAGGTGAAATTATCATAGTAGCTAAAATGTGGTATATGATATGATACATAAGTTTAATACATTTGAGATATTTAAATATTAAAAAAATATTATCTTACTTTAATTTAATCTCCACTTGTTCATATGTTATGCTGTTTAGAAGATAAATCAATATTTTCCAAAATAGAATATGTAGGGTGAATGAAAACTAATGCCTCCATCTCGATTACTTTTGTTTAATTAAGAAAAAGTGAAATACGAAAATAAGTCTTTACATGAGCCTTTTATCACCTGTTATACTTCTCTACATAATCATGACCATTCTCAACACACATGTGCGCCAATAATGGACAAGTTTTTCACAGCCATCATTAAACAAACTCCACATTCTTATTCTTCATCCAGGTCCTGACATTTCTTTCAACCTCTTCATTCCAGTTATACAGATATCCATGAAGTCTTCCTTCATGCTGCAGCAAAATGCTCTCATGTTTCTGAACCCTTCTGAATCATTGTTTCAAACTGTTGCGTATTAAGCAGTGTACTGCTCTGACTTCATGGTGGTCCCGGGTTTAAGTAGAGCCATGGGGATAACACCATCTGCATCACAAAAAAACTGTAGCCATGACTTCTCCTGCCTATGCCTGGGTGTTTTGATTTTTTTTGGGGGGGGGGGGGGGCAGGGGAACTTTTTTTTTTTTTTTTTTTGGGTGGCTTTGGTTTCGCTTTCAATGGAATGACCCCCCTTTTCCCTGGTTGCCACATAAAAATTCCCCCTCCTTCCCTCC
>Ga0131853_10007974_pt1 | contig 19235 bp, 11 predicted proteins | sample TergutLab28metaG_FD_92764 | JGI IMG/M metagenome (GOLD analysis project Ga0131853, IMG submission 92764) | Labiotermes labralis P1 segment gut microbial communities from Petit-Saut dam, French Guiana - Lab288 P1 (version 2) (version 2) | ecosystem: Host-associated > Arthropoda: Insects >...
CAGAATCTTAAATTTGGTTGTGGGTTTGTTTTTTTTTTTGTGTGGGTGGGGGGGGGACCCGTGCCCATAAAGCCCTACTTAAATTTGGGGGGCAATTTTCCCCCCCCCCCCACCCCCTTCTTCAGTCTTTTTCCGATTTGGGTAGACCTCGATACAGATGTCCACAATAATTTGAATGATGTTGAGTTCCATGAAAAAAAAAACAGCGCCGTGAAAGCTATACCTAGAGAGAGAGAGAGAGAGAGGGGGGGGGGGTTGTCTGTGAATATCCGTACTTTTTAGTTTCTTGTGCGATTTGTGTGCTATTTTGTATAAGATATCTGAACATAATATTTTTGGGCACACGTACGTTTCGTGTTGTTCGGCGGAGGAAACGCTGTACTTTTCTTATTTGCGTAGATGACATTGCGCTTGTGTCTTGAAACCTTGTGGCGCTTGGTAAGTAAAGAACGCCTGGATGAAGTCAGTGTATGACGTCACGGAGCTCTCCATTTGCTGTTTCGTTGTGTTGTATGCGAGCAGCAGTACGTCACGTTAAATGGCCCTTGTAATGCTTTGTTTCACATCCTCTCCAATTCATTATTCACTGTGTAGTCGTTATGATGGTGGCTGTGTAGTCCGAATTACTTGTAACAGCACATAACAGGCCTACAGACTAATATTTTGGTTTGCCATTCAGCACTGTAACGTGTGCGTGTGATGCCACTCTTCTTTTGGCGGGGCACCCATTGACACTCCCTGGCGACGGTTTTACGCTGATGCGAGATATAGTCATTGGGGAACAATCCTAACAATTAAAAATCTCGTTCATGAAGAAATTAAGAGCAGATTGAAGTAAGGGAATACGTGCCATCATTCGGTGCCGAACCTTTTGTCTTCCAGTTTGCTGTTCAAAAAAAAAAGATGAAGGAGAACTGCGCTCTTCTGGATTATTGAGCAGCGAGTAGTGGCAATTCCTTACTGACGTTTCGGGACCGATAGGTTGTCCCAAAACGTCGGTAAGGAATTACCACTACTCGCTGCGTAATAATCCAGAAGAACGCACTTCTTGTCTACTTCACGGCGGAAGCCTGAAATCACCCAAAATATAGGGAGTTGGAAATAGGGTTCTTGTTTTCTGTTTGGAACTCCTTGTGGTATTTGCAGTTACTTAATTCATGTCCGCAGGTAGTGGCAGGCCCCTCCTGATCAGTCTATGCATACAGTGTAAGTGAAATAAGCGAAGGCATTAAAACGTACGTAGATAGATAGCCAAGCTGTACGGTATGGCACTGGTTTTGTTTCGAGAGGAGCTTGAAACTCAAGAAACAAGAAACAGTGTTTGAAGCAGTTTTAGAGGCATTCTGTATTCCTGTCGCTTGTAATTTTCGTCCTTACGACACTGCTTCGTATTGACTAATCTTAGTTTGCATTTTCTCGTGCTACTTGGTTGACGCATGTAGGCGTCCCTACGACCATGTAGATGCGCCGCGTCGCCGCTGGTGGCTCGGCTTGTGTGGGTGTTTTACTCGCACTGCATTGATCGTCTCGTGCTGCCTGCGTGCGTTCCAACTTCCGCGCCGCACGGTCTTTGCATCTCTCTCTTCCACAGTGGTTAGGCGTAAGTCCTAGCGCCCTTTTGTGTTCGAAATGAATTGTAAATGCACCCAATATTGATTTTCGCAGATGTACCATGTCGAAGGCATTTTGTGTAGAATTTTTGTTCGTAAATTCCGGGTTGCACAGAATTTACAGTAGTATGTTGGCCTGTCATGTAACTGTCTTAGTGGTTTCTTTGTTTGGAGTATGCGGGGTGTAAGTTAGGTAAGAATTAATTAATATATAACGGTTTAATGCTTTATATCCTAATCTTGAGACAGGAAATGTGCATTGGAATGACTGTAAACTTTGGGGTATAAGTCAAAAGGCAAGGCTTTCCTTACCACACACTGAAGGTATATGGGAGAGTAACGTTATAGCTGCACTTATTCTTGACCTCGACACCCCCGGCAAGAAACCCGTGTACCCATTCAGTAGGAGGCTGGGTGTGCCCCATATTCGGTCTGGACGTTTTGGACAGCGCATGAATGGGAATTTGAAAACTTGCTGGAAGTAAATGGTAATTAATTTCTTGTCGAATTACGTAGTGACATCTGCGAATTTGTTAAGATTGGAGGTTTTCACGGAGGTTAGGTGGAGGCAGTAGATTCTCCCGAAACGCCGATAACCACCAACTATATGACATGGTGACATAAATTAGAAGACCACGATCTAAATGTGATTTTTTTTGTTGTTTCATGAAAGAATGAATTACCGTTGCTCATTTTTTGTTTAGCCTGCGGGAATACAAGGTTCTTTGTTGTTGATTGCTGTCTTACAGGGCCGTACGGAATTATGTGAGTGCTGGCGTCACAGTTCTGGCACCATGTTGCAGAAGAACCAACAGCGATTATTTCTGTATTGACTTTAATCAGATGACCCTTATAGTGAAACGTATATTAGGTTGGTACTAAATTTTTAAATGTTGCATGAAATACGTGCTGTCCTTAAATGCATAGTTCATTTTCGTAAGGCACACTGACGTTCAGTTTGACAAAATCTGTTTACACCATCCTGTTACAAGTTTACTGTGACGCTATAAAGTCAAATTTGGCCTTTTGCTGCTAGTGGATGTGTAAGACACACGCTGTTTCATGAGTGTGATGTAACACGTGTTTTTATCGTATTTGCGGCAGTTGTGGGAGTTGATGTTTGCATTCCCTCAGTGACGGATGCATTCATTTGGTATTTGGCTGTGACGTACACAAACAGAAGCTTGACCGAGATTGTTGGTATTACGCTGTTTGAAGGTAAACACTATTGTGATTCTCCTTTGCCACGTCACGGATAACGAATTCTTCCAGGTAATTTCAACATTTGATAATAATTTATATTTTGTGAATAAATATTAACTGTCCCCCATAGTTTCGTTACGTAAATGTGTGGTATACATTTTGCTTATCAAGCGAATTACTTAAATCCTAAACGTTCTTTGAATGTTGTATGTTATCTGTTAATTGTGTGTTAATAGTTATGGTATTATTAGGTAGCAGGCTGCTAGGAAAATGAGTGACGGCTGTTAATATGTTTCATTTTGCAATGTTAAGTCATATTTTGGTATTGTACGATGAAGATGAAATTAAATTCATAATATGGAGTCAAAACTGTTAGAGCACATTGCTTTCTCTTTGTACAGCCTGTTTTAATAACAGATGGTAGTCGTTGCTTGCACAGTTTATTTATGTGTTTCGTATGGTTGTCAGAAGAGTGATTGTTTTCTCTTACTGCGAGGACCCAGAATTCAACGCCAGGCCTAATAGGAATAAGGTGGGGGTATTCGGACTATACTCCACTGGCTTGGAACATGAACCAGGGGCATATTATTGCTAACATGATAGTAAAGTGTCGGGGTCTGGTAGAGGTTGGGCTCATCACCTCATACAGTTGATTCTCCCTGGAGTTTATGCGGTACTAAAGGTAACAGTTCTTGCTGAAGGATAGACTGGGATAATAGTTGAGATACACGAAATGAAATCTAGCATTTTTTGGTGGCTGTCGGTGAAAGGGTACGATGGACTTGGTGTGTCGTTTTCGTGTTTCTTTGTGTGACGACTTGGGAAGTCTTTCTAAGGCCTTTGGCATAGGGCCTACATTTAGAAGAGCAAAGTGGAGGCTAGTCTTTAAACGCTGCGGAAGTGTAAGACTCTCGCCAATGGCACAGAATTGCCCGTCAGTTCGTAGCCACCAAGATGAGATTCCTCTCAATAGAAACGAGCTCACTGGACCGGATATTGAACTGTAATTCATGGAGGTAATCATTTTTATTGTTTGACAATTTGATGATAGTGCTTTGTATTTTCCAGTCTTAGTTTATATAATGACACTTCTACTGCTCGCATTGTGTTGAATGTAGAAACGCTTCCATTCACATATTTCTGCCTATTCTCTCTCCTTTTTTTTTTCTTTCTTTCCCTATTCTGTCAACATCCAGACTCAACGAAGAGTTTTTAGTCACATGTGGATGGGATTTTTAAAAGCGATCCATATTCTAACTGACCAATATCGTGTCTCACTGCCCGCCGCTATGGCACCGCCCGCGTGAGCTGTCGTTTCGGTTTTTAACGTAGTTATAATGGCCATTTTACACAAAAGGGCCGATCCCGGTGACCGCGCCGGTCGCTTACTGGGATTGTGGGTTCGAATCCCGCCGGGGGCATGGATGTCTGTGTCCTGCGAGTGTTGTGTGTTGTGTTGTCAAGTTAGAAGTATCTGCGACGGTCCGATGCCTCGCCCAGAGGAGTCCTACCGAGTGTGGTGTGTGTGTGTGTGTGTGTGTGTGTGTGTGTGTTCTAGTGATCAGATGCAATAACTCTGCACTTCACAGAGTAGATGAAAAGACGTCAGACTACGCAAGAAGTTTACACAAAAGGCCCGAATGCAGCTGTTATTACCATGGTTTTGTGTCTTTTCCATCTGATAAACCCCAGTTTTCTTTGTTGTCTTTTGCCTTCCTGGAGCAAATCGTGTATCTATCGAATAGACATTATGCCTTACTGTCCGTTGAACGGATCTTAACGCTTGTCACGTATTACTGCTCCACCTTATTGACAGTAACCGTTATATTGTCGATCATACTGACGGGGAAGTTGTTCTCATGGTCATTGAATTCTAACCAAGCGGACGTGTTCAAGTAGGACTGGTTATAAGATGGAGTTTTTTTTTTTGGTTCGTGACGTTAGGAGCTTAGTTACCCGTTCTTTATTTCAACTGCAATGATAATATTTCTGTGTCTTGTGTTAGTCCTTTGCAGATGTGGAGAGATTCACTTAAAAGTGCACACTATTGCTGTCATTTGATATCAGTTAGGCCGCGGTGTGATTAATTCTGTTAAAAGACGCTGGTTCGTCACATACTCCCCTGCTGCACGTTACCGGAACTATGTATTCGGCCATTAATTTGATTATTTTAAATACGATGTTGAAAGTTAATAGTAATTCTTTCCTCTGTGAATTGGTGTAAAATATCGTTACCTAAATTAAGGATCATTTAGTGGAAGGCCGTAAATTCGATTTTCGCCTTCGGTGACTAATTAATATATATATAGCTGGTATGCAATATCATGTATATCAGAGTCGATAGCTGGCCACATTTCGGCCTAATTGAGCCTAAAATTGTTCTAATGTTGCACTCTGTAATGCAGAATTGTGTCACAGGAGATGTAACATGGAATATTTCACTGCTGTACGCCCAAATCCAAAAACTCGCAAAGTGAAAACAGTTTTATTTTGAGTGTTAGTTATTTGGGATTCGTTTAAGATAGCCGGCCCATGACAGTGTGATAGGCTTCGAACAGATGTGGGTAAGATACGTAATTTTATTTATAAATAGAATTTTCTCCTTTTAACCGTTAGACTAATCTCCTAATATACTAGTTGGCTTTGCGGGTCAGACAAACAGCCAGATCAGGATCTTCGTATGAGATATCAAGACACGCAGTGTTCGTAGAACGTTAACACTGAGGCTGATCAGGTCATTATCTTCATATGAGGCAAAAAGAACAGGCAGCGTAGGCCTACGTTTAACGTAACATCGAGGCGCGTTCACATAACCGTTGTTGCCATGGAAAAGCAGGAAATATTAAATAACATGAGTGTGTGTCTTTAGCCTTAGTAATGCAGCATGCAGAGCGCATGCGACGTATTACATTTTCAGCAGTAGTCTGTCTGGCCGTACTATGTTTTTCAACATTGCCTCAAACGGTACGATTTTCGTAAAAAGGTTATTGTAAATAAAATGCGTATTATGTTTTTCTCTTCGGTTTTTGTCTGAAATATTTCTCATTCCAAGAATAATTCAGCAAGGCATCATCATAAATGTTCATAGGTGTTGAGCCAGAGTAAAGGATCCACTAAATTATTCGTTAATTGACACAATACCGGAAGCAAGCAGTTGCAAATACTTTGGGATAATCCAGCGCAGCGACTTAAGTTGGGCGGATCATGTCAACTACGTGGTGAAAAAGCCCTGGAAGGCATTACATTTCACAATGCGAATACTCAAAAAGGGAAATAGTAATACCAAAAGTTTAGCCTACACGTCACTAATACGTCCGGTTCTTGAATATGAGGCCGCGTGCTGGGATCCGTGCAGGGAGGGAAAAATAAATGCGTTAGACAGGGTGCAGAAGAAAGCGGCGAAATTTGCACATCACACGAACAGTCCGAACTGTGAAATTCTGGCGTCGCGCAGAAAGTTATTATGCATATGTGCCCTCTTCAAAGCGTACTCTGGAGAACCGGCGTGGAAGGCTATAGGAGACAGATTACAACGGCCACACTATCTGAGCAGGGTAGACCATGAACGGAAGATTAGGAGTCGAAGGCAAAGGACGGATATAGGGAAATATTCCTTGTGAATAGGACCATTTAACACTGGAGCCAGTTACCTGCAGAGGTGTTAGGAACTCTCCCCTGCAAACCAGTTATTTTTAGAAAGAGGGTAAGGAAGATGATAATAGAGGTGAGTTAAAGGAAGATATCGTGTTGGAAATCGTCTAGAAGTGCAAAGAAGTGAAAAAAAGTGAAGTGAAAACAAGTGTAGTGACATGAATTCATGTGTAGTGAAATGAAATAAAGTGAATAGAACTGAAGTGCAGTGTAGGAAAAGAGAGGAAATCGAGGCTTTAAGGGAAAATTTTATATAAGTAGTAAAGTGGTGAGAAGTGAAGGCCTGGGGTGATAGCGAGCTTGCTGTATGTGTGGAAAAAATACTAGAAACTATACACAGTACTACCTTGGTGTTGTTTACCTTTTGTACGTGTTTTATTTTAAGTTGTCTTGTGTGAATTGTTGTTTAGTTGTCTTGTGTGTGCTTTGGAGTGTGGAACGACAGTAACAAATCAAAATTATTTTCACACGAAAATTAGGGACCAATTTAAATGCTTGCAGCCTTTGATTACATAGTGGCGTGTCGTGACAGCTGCTGTCTAAGAAGTAAACCTAAATACACGAAGCTGTAGTGTTATTGAGTGGTTTTGTGTGGTATGAAACTTGATCTGTGGCTCTGGGAGATGTGAGTGTTTGAGAACAGAGGACAGAGAAGTTATATAATATCCTTCCGTCTTTTTCATCAGTCTTTTTCCATCTTTGAACAAAAACGTGTAATCTAGGCATTACTGCAGTGAGAACGGTGCACGTTACAGTTTGTCAAGGAATTGTGCTTTTTCTCTTTTAGCCCCTTTAACCCGTCTTACCCATCCACGAACAGTACACACGTCCACACTTGCCCCGGCATACACATCGAGCAGATGTTCGGGAATGCGGATCACCCACAGCAACCAAAGAACTCGGTCGCAGCTCGTTCTGTCAAACGCACATCAGTCTCTGCCATTTTGGAATCGACTCTGGTGCTTCCATTTGGAAGTAAACAATTGCTACTACTAGGCAGTGGTCGAGAATTTTCATGTACTTGAGAGAATTGGTGTTCGTGCCAATAAAAATCATAGAAGATAAAAATCAGGGGGAATTTCTTCCTGCCCCGCTCACCACATTACGTATTTGACTAGACACTCCCCTTTCATACCGCCAACTCGTCATCCTGTCATTGAATGTGGAGGCCGTAACGGTGCTGTCAGAATCTCAGGCTGTGTAGCGTCGGTGGTGGGATGATTGATGAACGGTGGATTGGAAATAATTTGCGGCCTGTCTGATGTACTATCAGGTTATTTGCTTGGAGGTGCTGAGGAAAATTACGGAAAGTCTTAGGATTGCTGATGTGCCTAGTGAGATTCAAACCGGATGCCTTTCGAATACAACTTAGTGCTATGCCGCGCGGTTCGATTTGTTACTACGAGCCCACCAACCCCACGGAGCACAGTCCTTCCGAAGCCGATCACGAAGTTGTGCTTTTGGCCTAGATCCCTCAGGTTCATTATAGTCTTGACTAGGACTGAACACTGGTCCGTCTATTGTGACAGATATACGTAGTACATAGTTTACAACCCCATGAGTATAACTTCTAGGTTTTCACGTCTTTGAATATCCACACTGCGGCCTGGATTGTCTCACCGTCTTGGAAGTGGATGCTGGCATTTTAGAATATTCTTCTGCTCCCATTTTTAGTGTAGGAGTGTACACCCTGAATGCGGGTAAGATAGAAGCCCCCTAAACTTTGGTAACTACTTACCAGAGTACACGGTGACATGAGCGAGAAGATTCCTGTCGACATGTTTATACAGATATTGTTGGTGTCCATAATTTGTTGTCCGTGCATAATTTTGCACGATTTGTGTGGGTTACCACCGTCCAACTCTAATCGAAGTTTTTAGAGTCTTCTTCTATAGAACTGAAGAAACGTATATTTTCTCGCAGATCTGTAACCGCATGAAATTTCAAAACACTTCGTAAAGTGTTAACACCATATGAGACGTTCGCAAGGCCACCAAGCTATTTTGTTATATAGCAGACAATTGTAAACATCGAAAGCATGAAAAGTTTAAAGTAATTTACGAGTGTTGTACCAGATTAGGACTGTGGTGAGTCGTATGCACCCTGCGGCCTGGTAATTTTAGGGGAGTTCTCAACGACTGTTGCAAAAATGCACTGATTACACTGGTCAACACACAAAATGTATCCATAACCAAAGTAGTTGATTCCTCTTCAATTCAACGTGCCGGAACCAAATATGGCCTTAGAATTCAATTCTTGACTCTGGTTTTCATGATACAAGAAGTGTGGCTTAATGCGCAAAATAGTTACTTGGGAAGGGATGCATGTGTCAACACTGCACTCCCAGATGATGAGTAATGATTTCTGTGTATTGTAAAAGGCACGAAGATCTAGTTCATTTGTTGAAAATGGAAGGGGGCCTTGTTGTTTGCACTGATATTGATGGCCTGATGCAAACACTCAACACACAATCCTCTGGACTGGCGACTGTTTATGGACTTGTCTAAGTTGAGTCTCAAAGCAGTTCTCCTTCACAATGGCAACACCCTACCATCTATTTCTGTTGGTCATTCAGTGCATAATAAGAGTCATATGAGAACTTGAAGATTCTGATGGAAGTTATTAATTACGATAAATTCAAATGGCAAATCTGTGGTGACCTAAAAGTGATTGCCTTACTACTTGGACTACAACAAGGATTCACAAAATTTTGCTGCTTCAATTGTGAATGGGACAGCAGAGCTCGGTCTCTTCATTACTCAAGAAAATATTGGCCTGCCGGAAAATCTCTGGAACCAGGAATCATGAATGTGGAAAATCAACCACTAGTGGAACCGAGTAAAATTTTGTTGCCATCCATGCATTTAAAGCTTAGTCTGATGAAAAATTTTGTAAAGGCCATGAACCAAGAAGAAGCTGCCTTTACTTACTTATGAAAAAAGTTTCCCAGACTGAGTGAGGCAAAACTGAAAGAAGGTGTTTCATTGGTCCACAAATACGAGACATTATCAAGGACAAATACTTTGACAAGCTCCTTCAAGGCGACGAAAAGGCGGTTTGGGACAGTTTTAAATTTGTAGTAAAAGGATTTTTGGGAAACAGAAGGTCTCAAAACCATGAGGAGCTTGTAAACAACGTTTGCAGAGCTACCAGAAATTAGGCTCAACTTGTCACTAAAAATACACTTCCTTCACTCGCATTTAGATTTTTTCCCAGAGAATTGTGGTGCATTGAGTGATGAACATGGAAAATGTTTCCATCAAGACATTTCTTCAATGGAGAAGAGATGTCAAGGGAAATGGAACTGTGCTATGCTCGACGACTACTAACAAAGAAAGTGATTTTGTTTGTATTAAATAATGAACTTACATGAAAAATACTATGCAGATGTTCAATTTACGTTGTAAATATTATCTCTAAACAGAATAAGTCTACTAAACACATTCTTTTCCACTTAATGGTATTAATTTTTTATTTAATCCACCGTTCCGTATAATATTTCAGCCTATTTCGTAAAATATCATAGTGATAGCATAATTTTATAACTAGAGCCAAGTAATTTTTGTACATTATTTTTTCTAACTTAATAGATGCAAACAAATAAATTAATAACATATTCATCACAGATACAAAAAAAAATTTGAAATTTGTTGTCCAGTGTTAATCTTCCTCAGACATCAGTCCGTTTGTAAAAACTTGATAATCGTTGAGTAGAATTGCATGAAACTTGATTTTGACAACGTTTCTGAAACCTCTCGACATACTGCAGTTCTGGCTGAAATATGACACCAGTAACATATTACGTTCACGGAGACCTGCATGCGTTTTTGCTGGCATCCGAAGCGTTGCCAGCTAAATATTTATCGGAGCGAAACATTTTTAAACTTGAAATTGTGATGGAGAAATAATACATACATTGTTTGATATCCCGTGCAGTTTCTATGTATTGCCGTTTTTGAGATAATAACAAAAGCGAGCGATCGAGGCAGAATTGTTATTCTGTGCGTACATTTCATAACTTGCTGACTTTGCTGTAGATGTTGGTCAAGATTAAGGAGCGGATATTGAGTTTTGTTTATGCGTTTTCAAGGTTGTAACGTCCTTCCCGTTGTAACAACATATCATTGTAACATTGCGTCATGCGTCTTTCGTTGCTATTTGCATAGTATGTATACGAAGTGTTTAATTTATCAATATTTACAAACGTTGTTACGTATTATTTACAGATGCTCAGTTGGCATTGGCATATATCTTGAATGAAAACACCCCTTTACCGATATCTGCCCTCTCAGCGTTTTCCGCGACTGCTTGAATTGTACAAAATTAACAGGGCGGTGAAAATGTATACGACTGCTTGGTTTGTATAACAGATGTGGGCAAAGTTTGACGTTGCAGTTGTGCGAGGTGGAGAGGAAATTTTATTCCAAAGGATAGCAAGTTAAAGTGTGGTTTTTGTATATCGCCTGGTGAATTGTGCTGAGGAAAACAATCTGTGGACGGATATTTTGACCCATTTTATGTGGCACAATCTCTCGACTTTTTTGGCTGCTACGACTTAGTGGAGACGCATAGAATTAACTCTTTGCTGTCTCGCCCCGGTGTTTTGAAAATATCGTGATAAACTTTAAAATTACACCGATATTTTTGTAATTTTACGGTCGGAAGGTTGTGAAACAGATTTCGACAAAGAATCTTCCACACTAGGGACCCTTAGCCAGGGCTGCATGTGTCGCAACTCTCCGTGCTCTGGCCGATCCAACAATCGCCAGTTGGGCATTGCGTTTGTTAGTGTGCAGGGTATCTCCACGGTCTTGCACCATCTGAAGTGCTGTAGCGATGAAATTTGTTGTATCTGTATCAAATCTCGTTCATTTCGCTCTAAACGTGCAGGTAGAGGAAAGTAAGCGCGTGGTTTTCCACGAACATTTGAGGGATCTGGTGTTTGACTTGGACCTTGTTGTATTTGCTTCAAGTCTGGATCATTTCGCTTTAAACGTGTAGGTAGGAGAAAGTAAGCGCGTAGTTTTCCACGAACAATTGAGGGACCTGGTGATTAACTTGAACCAGTACGCTCGGGAATCGGGCGACGCAATTCGTCAGGCCGTTGGTGTACAGCGTGAGCCACACAAATCTGCCGCGGCGCAGAGACGACTATCGGTCTATCCATCGCCATAGCCGCCACAACAGTCATGTTGCTTTTAGCAACAATACTGTTAACGTTAGTTAGTAGTGTTACTGTCTGGAAGTCTCTTTTTTTTGTTTCTTCCCACTCCCACCCCCCACCTCCGTCATGACAGTGTGGCAGCTGAGCGTTGTAGGACGGGTCTGCGCATGGCCCGGCTGCAGTGCGCTGTTGCCACCTGGAATAAACTCAGAGGAAGCTGCGTTCCGCAAGTACGACGTTAAAGCTTTGGTAGCGGTGTGGAGACTTGAGGAAGACTGACAGTGTGCCGAACATGGTACCCGACTCCCCTTCCGTGTGCATTCAGCGAAGCCCTCTGTTGAATAGAGACATTTCCACACGCGTTGTGGTCATAGCTTTCAGCGACTTATGCGAGTAGTTTTGCGCAGTGAGACGTTTTCACGATGTTTTGTAGCGTCGTCGCTTCTGCCTCCCCATAACTGTTCCTCGCGTCTGTTGCGACAGATTTGTATGGCGGCACGTGTCCAGCATGTGCCTCCCTATAATCTTGCAACGATGCAATTTGTGGCACTCTCCCTGCTCCAAGTACGGCGCCTGCCGCCATTGCTAACATTCGTGTTCTACCCTCGTCTATCCTTCACTGCCATTTTGTTATCTCAGAAGATTTTGTACGTGTTTGTCGCTCCGTTTCTCAGTCTGGTCCCGACTCTTTTTTCCCCTTAAGAATCACCTTGGGGTAGATCTTTGTACGAGCTGAAAGGCGCTGTAAAAAGAAGACTGAGAATCTTTATGGCAGTCACTCCGTTGTTTGTATTACTAAATAAACTACACTTATTCAGTCTAACACACCACACACCAGATTGTTACCTTTACATGTGTTCTACATGTTATAAACACACCGACTGTAAACAAGGGACACCTTAGATTGTAAAGTTGTTGTGTTTACATGCCAGAGGGTGACCTAAGTACAGCAAGCATGTAGCACACGTGTGAATGTAACGATTTGAATTAAAGTAAACGTGTGTTTTGTTAGAATGAGTAAGTGTAGTTTAGAAGTCTAATGTAGAAAACCTCGCTTTGAAACGCTGCGAGTCAGCTGTGTCCAAGAACAGAGCATGCTCTAAGTTGCCTCCACCTGCAGTAGGCCTACATCTTTATTCCTTTTTCCTTGCCTCCACAGAAGCACTGTCAGAACGTTTCGAACTTTTCATTAATGTAGTATGATTTTAGATTCATAGATAAATAAAGCATGCGAGATTTAAGTTCTTAATCGTAACGACTACAAAGATTACTCTCTCCGGGGATGTTATGACGCTGTAGTCTGTCATACAGGGTGGGCCAGGAGTCTCTATACACCAAGCAGTGTGTCAGCCATACTGACAACACAACTAAATTCCCTTGCTACGGCTCCCACGTACGCACGATGTTCGACACTATTGTCACACTGCCGTTGTACGTTTTAGTGTGTGCTGTGTAAACTTCAATGGCTTTGGAACGCGTGTTGTGTGGGTGTACGTTGACTTCCCGCCCATCCTGTGTATTCTACCTTGACGATAGAAGCAGCAGGTTCCGCCACAATGTTGACGAATTTAAAAGCTCTAGCAGACCGCACTTCTTCTGCGTCGATTCCTTAACTTTCCATATCTACTACTGGAGAGAATATTGAAGTTGGCAGTGCTAGTTGTAGATTCGAGTTCAGAAGCCTTCAAGACTGAAGTGTAATGTGATCGGTTCATCGTACGATAGCCAAGACTTCGTCTTTGGGGATGTGACGTTTCGTTTGGCGCAGGGAGACAGCAGGTTCGTCCGAAACGTCGATAACCCATTTACAAAACTGTAAGACACCATCCCAGAAGTCCGCAGTGTGAATACTCACCGCCGCTAGAACGAGAAACCTCATTCGCTGATTTTTATTTGAGAATTCTGCGGCTTGTTCATGCACAGAAGTGGCCACCGCCTTGCTTTTTTTTTATTCAGAAATAATTCACATACATTACGTTTTTGTGGTCTTCCTTGATCTGTTTATTTAAACGGAGTTTAAACGGGAATTTTTGACAGTTTCCATCGCTGTGATTTCCACAGGTAACATTGCCATTGATGCCCATTTATTATACATCATAGTCTTTATTAATAGATAAAATTGAACAGCAACACCGTTAACACACCTAAAAACTTTAGTATTCTTTAACTAGCTACATGTTTCGACCTTGTAACGTCATCTTCAGGCTAACATTAGGACATTTAAAAAGATATAAAATTGCAAGCGCTAGAAATGTTAGCCCGAAGAAGACCTTACAAGTTCGAAACAGGTAGCTGCGGTAAAGAATGCTAAAGTTTTTAGTTGTGTTAACGGTTGTATTATTATATTTTATCTATGAAGTTAAAATAAACAACGGTTAATGTAACTTTAAAATTAAGAATCTTATTGTTTGCATCCCATTGTGCTATAAGATGAGATACTTAAATAGAGGTATAGATTTCTTTATCTGCACAACAATTATTTTTTGTAAATAAAATAATTATAACAATAACTGATCTTTAATACGATATGTTTCGACCTGCATAGGTCTTTTGTTGTGTAATCTAGTGAGGTTTTTGGTTTTGTGTGGTGTACTTAGTATAACTGTTGGTGATGTGGTGTGTCTACTGGATTGTGTTGCCTGTTGCCCTTAAGGGATACTGTGAAATAACTTTTTCTTTCAGTATGCACGCCATGATGTTTAGTCTTTCTCGAAAGACAGCTGGACAGAATGAGCCGTGCTTCTAACTACAAAAACGTTTATAGGCGGTGAACGACGTTGAGACACCGAACAAAGGATGGGAATATTATATCTCGGCTGGTTAATGCCGACAAATTGTTTTCGTCTATCACTGCTACCAGGTGCCCTTATCCATGACCATAAGAATGGCTTGCTACGTGGGGGCAGAAAAACTTCGGAGTCACAACTCTCAGACTTATGCATATGTCAGCGGTATACACAGCACTGTAGTATACCAAGAGCCTGCCAGTTGTTTGTTTCCAGAAATTTGAGCAGTTGATTTCGGTCACGAATAAGCTGTGTTTTCTTAAGCGGGTCACGTTGCTTGCAGCTGTGGAAGGGGAAACGTGCAGTGTGTATGTGTTAAGTAGTTTAAATATACAACCTGTTCACTGGTTTACTGTGGCGTCCCGTTGAACTGTTTTTGTATATTGCTGAGCTCAAAACCTTGGCAGTTGTTCTTCACACTGGAACCAGTGACAAAGATGTGGTCTTTATTGTCGGCGTCAGTGTCTGATATTTTCTCCTATTACTTGCCTTGGCTCGAGCGTTCTGACGTTTGAGAATGTTAGGATTTTTATTTTCGTCAGATTTGCATTTTAAATATCTAATCTTGACCCTGTGAAGCAAATTAAATGTTAACTAAGTAGAACTCCGAAGCAGAGATCGCTAGGAACTAAAGTTAATCAAGAAATCGCTCACTTCGCAGTTTGATCTATTTGTGTTTATTGTATATGTACCGGGGTGCTGATAAGTCCTTAGCCCGACCAGGAAGGAAACAAGCTCGGAAGCATGTCAGGGACGCGCGCGATTTCAACAATATCGAGACGCGAGCTGTCATCAGGTTTTTTTTTTCCTGCAAGGCAAGGCGCCGAAGGAAATTCACGCCATTCTGAGAGATACGTTAGCTTGTTTCCGTCCTGGTCGAGCTAAGGACTTATTAGCACCCCTGTAATGACGCTGATAGTAAGGCACTATGTCGTACAGTGATTGGGTGGTGTAAGTAAGGAAGTGAAAAGGAAGTGGGAGTGGATGTGTCATAATTTGAGGCATGTCGCATCATTTGTCTGGAAGGTAGATTGTAGGATATAAAATGTGTTTGCTTTGTGAGTTCTGCTGGAAACGCCTTGTAAATGTGAGGAATGGCTGGATAGCGCAACACATTTGTAACTGGATGGTCAGCTTACTTCCTGTCCGCATTACCTACGATGAAAGATCCGTGTTACAAATTGGTTGGACTGGATAGACCCGAGCCAGTTTAGGAGCTCCACGTTCCAGCCATTTTAACTCTGGAGGGGGGGGGGGTGTGAAGTATATCCGTTACCCATTCGAGTGTGAGCTGGTTGGGTCTCAGAGCCGGTTTTCACGTTATGGAGAGTAGAACGTCTTATGGAACTCCGATTCTTCGGGTTTCAAGACCGGTGTATGTTCAAGAAATCAGAACTCTTTGTCTCTAGTGTAATTGTAGTTATGAAACTGGATAACTGTGTTTGAACGTGCACGATCCACTTGCAGGCTGGAGTGCTTGCAGCTTTATCCACTCCCTCCACCTGGCCTAACGCTACCAGTCGCGGACCTCGCTGTTATCTTGGTGCTCTAGCTGCAGAACTGTTCTTCACGCCAGGTTTGTGTTACCTCCAGCTGAGTAGGTTTCCCGGAGAGAGACAAATACCAGCTTTCATACTGTGTCTAATTGTCGTGGCATTTCTTAATACCCGTAGACGGCCGCGTCTTTTCGGGTGAGAAACTGTGATCACCTGCTGGTTTGTTTATTTTTGAGCCTATGTAGTGTGAATATTTTCTTTACTTTCGCGCACTGTGTAGTTAGGATCGTGAATCGCTTCATTTTTTGTCTATTGCATGGAAATGTTTGTTATGGGGTGGGGGTAGGGGGGTGCTTTTGGTTGTTTACAGAAATGTTACCAGTAATTTATACCTCTTGCAATTGCAAATACATACTTCGTGTTTACTCGCCAACCATATCCGATGATACACATCTGTCTTCATCTCATGCTGTGCCCGGAGATACCCTGTTCTGAGCTTTTCGTGTTTTTTACTCAGTCCTTCCAGACAAATGAATTATGACATCCACATCATATATTCTAGTTGGTTAATGGGGTAATAATTGTAATGCTAACGGTAAGATTACCATGTTCTGGAATGTAAAGCCGTGTAATCTGATAGATACGGACTTTTCGGAGGAACGTATTTTTCATTTCAGGGTACCTTTTTTTCCCGAAATCTAATCGAATTTGTAGCCTAGTTCATAGCGCCAAATCACAGAAGACGGTAAACGTCACAACACGATCGTGAGATCCTTAGGTCTTACTGGTGACAGGCGTTGATGGTAACGGAGATTGTAGGCTCATTTCTATTTTACTTCAGGGCAGTTTCAGTTGACACAGTTTCCGCATTCGACGGGAGCCGTAATAGGCGTATATGTCGCTCAATTTAGTGAACATCGTTAGCAGGTTATTAATGACCAAGAATCCTAATGATGCGTTTTGAAATGTAGCCCAGGCGTCATTTCCAGATGGAGTGTCCTGCATAATAAACATTACCACGTACCAAAAAACAGTCTTGTTCTAGTGATCCGGTTCGCCGTGTTACTACACGGGGAGAGTTTGTTAGATGCATCACGGAAATTGCGGTTATTAACACTGTATCCTTTAACGTACTTTGTTGGTCTTGTATTGGAAGTTTTTAATATAATACCGATCTGAGTGCTATTGCAAACAGTTAACTCTATGAAGCAGAGTCCATCTTGAGGAGCTCTCAGCTAATCGGGAAGTGTTCCGATTATATGCAAGTAGAAGGTGCTGTGTCGTGTTTTTAGAAGCCTGCATCGAACCCTCTCCTGAGTCACATGAATCCAGTCCATACCCTTTCGTTTCACTTCAAGATCTACTTTAATATTATTTTCCCATCTAGGCTGAGATCTTCCAAGTGCCCATTTCCTTCATGTTTTACTACTTAAACCCGGTACACCTCTCGTCTTTCCCATGCCAGGACATTGCAGTAAGTACATTTAATTTCATCCGCTTTTATTAATGCAGGAGACCGAATCTACTGTAATTACCAACAGTTTTTAGTCTGTAAGCATACCTTTCCCTTGCCCATGCAGTTAGGAAATTATTATAGCGGTATCGCTGAACCGTCGGTCACTGTTTGCCAATCGACACGGTGTTAATGTTGCAGAAGACTTCACTGATCAACAGTCACTATGCTTGAAATCAAGCAACTTTGCTCGGATGCTATCTCTACTGACTAGCATGGTGAAGTGCCGAGTTGGAATCGTCGCCTGACCACCCACTATCCTAAAGGGCTTTTCCTATTTTCCTTCAGTTACTCAATCAAAAGCCCTGAGTACATAAGGGTAGGTCACGGCCATTTCCTTCCACATCTCTTGTAGTTCATAATTTAGTGTATTCCAATAACCGGACGTAGTGTAGACCTGAGTGTCTGACAGTGTTTTGTTAAATGAACTGCAGACTACTGAGCTTCAAAAGGCTAAATGCATGGGCGCCTTCGTGTTGAGTTACGTAACGTCAGCAATCTAAGAGAATGGGATTTCCTTTGTGCTGTGCGGTTGAATTTCTTTGCCCAATTACAGTGTACTGCATTCGTATTTCCGAGAGCTGAGTTTGGCTGATGGTCATGATCGGCGCAGAAATAACGCGGTTCCAAAGAAGGCTTCGGGTGATTGCATGACTATGTAAGGTTTTGTCGAGTGACAGATCTGGTGTTCCGATTAGAAGTTGTTCGCACACCAACCCACGTGAAAATGAATGAGCTGTTAAACCCGAAAATGCGGATAAACGATATACTGTGCATAACTAAAAATTAATCGAAATGGTAATGCGGGGGTTTGGGGTTTCCACATTAACGTCTGTCATCGTCGGCGTACAAAAGCAAGAAGTTACAAAATGAAAGCATAGTGTAATAATTTTGGCGCCGTGGTCCAGTTTTGTATAATTATCAACAGAAAGTCAAGTTTCAGTCTTAATGGAACTAGGAATTTATATTTTGGTTTTTAGATGCATGTTTCGGCTCTCATAAGGACCATCATCAGGCATTTTTTTTTGTGTAAAAACTTCTGTACAAAAGTACGAAAATTTGAGCTTCCATTGTGAGACCTCACAATTTACAATTTTCTCCTGCAACCTCCTTTCCTTATTCAAACTTTTATAGTAGCTATTATTTTGTCGTGTTTTCTTTTTAAAACTTCAATTACTAAACTTATTTTCTTGGACTAAACCAACAAAATGCACATACAACATACACAGTAATATAGTTTTTTTAAATCATTCCAACATGTTTCGGCACTACTGTGTCATCCTCGGGGAGTTCTTACACCAACTTGTAAAGCTAGTTAAAGTATGAATTTGCCTAGTGGTTCATATATAGTATGGAATACGTTATAGCAATATCATATGTACATCATGTTATTTGGACAGTTAGTATAAAACAAGTAAAAGTAAAGAATTTTGTTTTACAAACATCTGTCGTAGTATTCGATCTGTTGTGACTGAAGTGCCACGCGACTAGTTTTAAAACGTGAGATGGGCTGGGCATGTGGCGCGTATGGGTGAAGAGAGGGGGGTGTGTAGGGTCTTGCTGGGGAAACCGGAGGGAAGGAGACCACTGGGGAGACCTAGGCTTAGATGGGTGGATAATATTAGGATGGATCTCCAGGAGGTGGGATGTGGGTATATAAACTGGATTGGGCTGGTCCAGGATAGAGAAAGGTGGCGGACGCTTGTGAGTGCGGTAATGAACTTTCGGGTTCCGTGAAATGCGGGGAATTTCTTGACTAGCTGCAAACCAGTTAGCTTCTCAAGAAGGACTCTGCACCATGGAGTAAGTAAG
>Ga0131853_10007975_pt1 | contig 19235 bp, 15 predicted proteins | sample TergutLab28metaG_FD_92764 | JGI IMG/M metagenome (GOLD analysis project Ga0131853, IMG submission 92764) | Labiotermes labralis P1 segment gut microbial communities from Petit-Saut dam, French Guiana - Lab288 P1 (version 2) (version 2) | ecosystem: Host-associated > Arthropoda: Insects >...
AGTGAGGTTGGTCAGTTCGCCCGCCGCTTAAAAATTAGCACCACCCCAAAAAGTCTTTGACTTTTCGGGGACCCCGGGCAAGCAAATTTTTTGAAGCGGCGGTCTTCTGCCCTTGAGATAAAAATGAATTTTTATTGATTAAGCGGAGCAAACCCATAAACCTCTGCAAGCCTTTCAGCCCTTAGCTCCACATGATAAAACAATCTAAAAAATTCCCTAACTTCAAAATCTAAATTAAAATTTACATAATCAGGATAAACTGTCGCCGCAAGCCACCTTATACCCACTACCCTGTTAGGGCCCGGCGGTCTTTCCACCCAACCAAAGGGCGCTCCCGGAATTCCATATACTCTGCCGTCCATAATGGCTTGAACCGTAGTAAAGTCTGAATCACTTAACATTAACTGTGCTGCCGCCACCCCGCTTAAGTTAGCTCTGGGCTCTCCGTTTAGTACTATTACATCCGGGTTCCATGCAAGAAGCTGCTCAGGAGAAATGCGAATCCGAGAACCCTCCCCCAAATCCAGCTCCGCAACATTTACCGCCTTTATCATTTCTATAACCTGTGCATCAGGCGCTCCGGCAGGTGAGGTTTGTAATGAATCCTCTCCGTTTCCGTAATATATGCGCACAATGCTCTCTTCCGGTACTGTTATAGCCTCTATTTCGTCAAAAGTTCGCGCCGCGTAAGCCGCCAGCACTTCTCCGCGCTCTTCTAAGCCTAACAGCTCTCCTAATATGCGGTATACCTCAGGTGTGTCCTCTAAATCAGAGCTTAGTAATATCGCAGGTATACCAAGGCTTTCTTCAAATGTGTCCGCACGCTCAATGCTGTTTTCGTTTATTCGGCTTACAACCAAAGCAATTGTCGGCTCTGCAGCAATTACCGCTTCATAGTTTATAGATGAGCCCATTCCAAATACAGGCAGCGAATGATACTGTGGAAGCACTACACTTCGCTCTGTTTCGTTTAGCTCAAAGTTCCAGCCTAATAACTTATCCGGATCAAAAGTGTAAATGTAAATAGAAGCTACCGGGTCAGTTGCAAACACACTTTCAATATTATTCGGCACACTTACCAAGCGCCCGGCCATATCAGTAATCTCACGTACCTGTGAAGGTTCCTCTTTGTCTTTATCAGGTATGGGCACTTGCTCATTTATTTCCAACCCCGGTCCGGCAGGGGCACTCCACTGTGTTGCCGGTTGCATATCACAGCCGGTTAGTGAAATACCCAACACAGCCAGCAAAAGTATCAGTTGAATCATAAAAAATTTCATACTTGCACTCCTTCTCCTGTAAAGTTTCATAATTGACACGAAATTTAAAAAATGTTATATTTCACAAAATAAATGTCTATGGCATCTAGCCGTTACAGTCGAAAATCAACCGTATTCGTTATATACTAATTTTATTCAATTTTCGACAAAATGTCAATAGTGAAAGCAGGCCGATAAATGCAGCCGGACTACAAAAATGAAGAAAAAAGACAGAGTACACATTACCGCGCCTTAGGTTTTTTTATGTTTTTTTTGCTCTTATTTGTGGCTTTTATTTCTTTTGGTATCGGTTATTATCCGCTTTCTGCCACTGAGATTATTAGGGCTTTCGCTTTTAGATTTGGGTATGAGGGCGATGTTCTCCCTCAGGCTATTACGATTTTTTGGAGTATCCGCTTTCCACGGATAATAGCAGCTATTTTAATTGGCTCTTCACTATCTGTTGCCGGCGTGGCTTATCAGGGAATGTTTAGAAACCCTCTTGTCTCACCGGATATTTTAGGAGTGTCATCGGGAGCCAGTTTGGGTGCAGCTATTGCCATCATGCAAGGCTCACCTAATTGGCTTGTTCAACTTGCAGCATTTTCAGGCGGCATTAGTGCCGTTTCATTTTCATACCTAATAAGCCGAAAATCTGCACATTCTCAAACCCTTAGCCTGGTGCTCACAGGCGCTATGATAACGGCACTGTGTAACGCCGGGGTCACTTTGCTTAAATATATTGCCAGCCCTACGGATTTATTGCCACAGATTACTTTTTGGCTTATGGGCAGCCTTGCCGGTGTACGTATTAATGACATTTGGCTAAGTACTGCCCCTATGGCCCTAGGGCTTATCACTTTATTTATACTGCGCTGGCGGATTAATCTTTTAACGTTGGATGAAGATGAGGCAAAAAGCCTTGGTATAAATATCCGCCGCTATAGGTTAATTTTTATAGTTGCTTCCACGCTAATGTCTTCAGCCGCTATTTGCTTGGGTGGCCTTATCGGCTGGGTCGGTTTGATGGTTCCGCACATGGGGCGCAGTTTGGCCGGCCCTGATTATAAGCGCCTTATCCCGGCCTGTGCTATGCTTGGTGCAATTTATCTGCTTATTATGGATGGTATCGCCCGTTCCGTATTAGCTCTTGAACTTCCTCTCGGTGTCGTTGTCAGTGTAATGGGTGCACCATTCTTTGTTTTTTTGATTATAAAACGAAGGGAAAGTTAACCTTATGCTTCTTGAAATAAAAAACCTCTCCGGTGGTTATGGCAGCGGTGATGTTGTTAAGGACATCTCTTGTGCTGCCTACAGCGGCGAAATAGTCTGCCTGGTAGGCCCTAACGGCTGCGGCAAGACAACACTCTTTCGGCTAATACTTGGTTTTCTGGCCGCCTCCAAGGGTAACATCAACATTGATGGCAGAAGTACAAAAGAGCTTTCACTCAGGGAACGCGCTAATTTAATTGCCTATATTCCACAGCAGCATACGCCTGTTTTTTCCTATACGTCACTGGATATTGTTATAATGGGCCGAGCCGGCCATTTCTCTGCTTTTGATACTCCCGGAGCCATCGACCGCGGCACCGCCTTCTATGCTCTTAAAAAACTGAACATAGAACATTTAGCCAACAAAAAGTACACAACCTTAAGCGGCGGAGAACGGCAGCTGGTACTAATTGCCCGTGCTCTTTGCCAAGCCGCAAAACTAATAGTAATGGATGAGCCCGGAGCTAATTTAGACTATGCGAATCAGCAGCTTTTGACGGACACACTTAGAGAGCTTGCAGCTAATGGCTATTGTATCATTATGTCTACACACAGCCCTGAGTTTCCGGTCTCAGTCGGCCACAAAGCGCTTCTTATGAAAGATGGTCATATGGCGGCTTTCGGAGCATCTAAAGATGTGGTTACTTCTGATATTTTAGAAAAAATTTATGGAATTCCTATAGACGTACTTTCTGTGAAAGATAGATACGGGAATACAAGAACAATTTGCCTTCCCGTTAAAAATATATAGTTTTCTTACAGGAGAACAGATTAAAAATGAAAATAGGCGCAGTTATTACAGCAGCCGGCAAATCTTCACGAATGGGTGCATTTAAGCCATTACTTAAAATTGGCGAATATTCGGTAATTGAATGGATTGTGAGTACTTTTCACTCAGCCGGAGTAGTAGATATTGTAGTTGTTACCGGATTTAATAGTTCTGAACTTGAAAATAATTTAAAAGATTTAAATATAGTTTTTCTCAAAAATCATAGCTATGAATATGGGGAAATGTTTGATTCTGTCAAAATTGGGCTGGACTTTTTAAAGGATAACTTTGACAAAATTTTGCTTACCCCTGTGGATACTCCTTTTTTCTCAGCAAGCACTATAAAAGCACTGTTAAGCAGCGGTGCCGATGCATCGGTGCCGGCTTTTAACGGCCAATCGGGTCATCCTGTTTTAATTGACAATAAGCTTATAAACGAAATACTTTTATATAACGGTGATGCCGGGCTAAAAGGAGCACTGGCATCAATATCAGTGAATGTGCGTCGCGTGGAGGCAGATGACAGTGGTATACTGTATAATATAAACACACAGGCTGACTATGATGCTATTGTCCGCTTTTACAATGAACACCATTCTAAGCATAGCTGATTGCTTAAGAACATATAACCACCGTCACTGAGAACCGTGACGGTGCGCGCCCCTGCGCCATTCGCACTTGCTACGCAAATGCTCATGTTTTGGGACGCATAACGCCTTTGATTAAACGTTTTACCGAACAAGTTCGGTTCACGCTTCTCAAAGGCGTTAGCTATACTTAAACAGATTTGAGCTTTTTTAGTCGGCTCGCCGTAATACACACAGTCCCCTGAGTTGCCGTAATTCTATACTAAAGTACATAAAGTTTAGTTTTATGAAAAATAATAGTAGCAATTTATCCTAAGTTTATGGTACAATGGCCGAAAGAGTATTTGCACTTTATTTTTGCAAATACTCTTTAACTAACCTCCAAAGATTAAAGTTAAAACACGAAACGAAAAAGGAGCGTGGTTTACGCATGAAGAAAAAGAAGAAAATGAAGCTGTCTGCCCGGCTTGTTCTTGGCATTGCTCTCCTGTCTTTATCCGGGCTCGTGATACTGTTTATTATAAGCAACACTGTAGTTCACGATATAGTTGAAGAACAAATACGGGTAGGTGTTGAGTATAACGCCGAAACTATTGCTGCAGAGCTTGACGGGTGGTTTCGCACTATAGTTATGTTAAATGACGGTATGGCAGTTGCCATCAGCCGTGTAGGGCCTATGATGTGGGAGGAAATTACAGTGGGCTTTGCTCAGGCTCACAGCGCTATTTCTATGGCATATGTTGGCTTTGAGGATGGTAATGCGCCAAACTCTAACCGTATGGCCGCAAACCCGGGCTGGATACCCTCTGAACAACCATGGTACATAAATGCACAGCAGGCAGGCACAGGGCAAACTGTTATGACTCTGCCCTACATATCTAACGCCAGCGGTGAAGTTGTTGTTACAATTTCTCAGTTCTATCCAAATATAATGGGCTTAGAAGGCGTTGTCGCTATGAATTTTAATGTGGATGAAGTTCTCACCCTGGCCAATTCTTTAGGTGACCACGGCGGCTATGTATTTATTATGGCCCCGGGAGGAGAAGTAGTTTCTCATCCCAATGCCTTTTTTACACCAACTGCCAATGCTGATTTGCGTCATCTTGAAGATCTTGAAACTTACCGGGGTTTAGCATCCAGGCTTTTGTCTGGCGAGAGCTTTATACCTATAAAAGATTATGACGGTACAGAAGTTTACTTGCTGTCCCACCCCTTGCCTTCAGCCGGCTGGACAATGGTTAAAGTTCTTCCTGCAAGTTACATACACGATCCTGTAGACCAAATACTTGCTATTGTTCTTTTCACTTCAATTCTAATTCTTATCGCCCTTGCTGCTTTTGTGCTGTTGTATGTGTCCAAATTAATTAGAGGAGCTGTAAACGACTCTGTAAATTCCTTTCAGGCGGCTTCTTTGGCGCTGGCCAGAGGTGAGTATTTCCACGCAAGCAACAACAGTGATAACTCTTTTGGATTAGATGGGATGAGCCGAGAGTTCGAATCCAACTTGAGTCTAATCTCCGGCGTTATGCAGGATATTGCTGTAATGTTTGAGGAGCAAAAAGGCGGCAATTACCGCTACCAAATAGACAAAAGCAAATATAACGGAGTGTATGCAGAGGTTGTAAACAATATTAATAACACCGTAGTGGGAATTATCAACTCACGCACAGAGATTTTGCACCACTTCCAAAGTCTCGTTGAAGGTGATTTTGATGCTAATCTTCGCCCATTCCCCGGTGACGAGGCATACATAAATAAAATAGCCGACGACACAAAAGAAACTATTACATCCTTAGCAAGATCTATTGAAGAATTAGCCCTCAATTTACAAAACGGCAACTTGGACATTCATTTGGACTCCAGCCGGTATAAAGGTGAATGGGTTGGCATAGTAGAGGAGCTTAAGCATGTGCTCGTGGCTGTGGCAGAACCTCTTACCGTCATTGAGTTTTCTTTAGGTGAACTCTCTAAAGGTAACTTTGAAGGCGCCGTTATAAATAAGACTTACAGCGGTATATTTGACACCGTAAAACGCACCCTTAACGAAACCGTTGAAACAACCCAAAGTTATATTGACGAGATATCTGATATATTAACAGATATTTCAGTAGGTGATCTGAGGGGCTCTGTAAAACGCAATTATATTGGCTCATATGCTCCTATAAAAACTGCTTTAACCACTATTTTAGAATCATTAAATTCTACTATGTCAGATATTCATACGGCAGTTGCTCATGTTAATTCAGGAGCGGAGCAGATTTCAACAAATGCTATGCACCTTGCTGAGGGAGCTCAAAAACAAGCCGCCGCAGTAGAAGAGTTAAGCACTTCTGTTGCTCTTATAAACGATAAGGCTAACCGAGCCAATGACGATGCAACATTAGCAACACAGAGTGCTAAGCGCTCTAAAGAGTATGCCGCCCAGGGTACAGAGTCTGTTAAATCTATGACAAATACAATGAACAATATTAAAGATTCCAGTGTAAACATATCTAAAATTATTGATGTTATTACCAATATTGCCTTCCAAACAAACCTGCTTGCGCTTAACGCGTCTGTAGAGGCGGCGCGGGCCGGTGAGCACGGCAAAGGTTTCTCTGTTGTTGCCGATGAAGTTCGCACCTTAGCCGGCAGAAGCCAGCGCTCAGCCTCAGAAACCTCAGGAATTATTGACGAGGACACCCAAAATGTTGAAGCAGGCATAAAAGCCGCTTCGGAAGTTGTTGCCGCCTTTGAAACAATATCCAATAATATAAGTGAGATAGCCGGTCTTATCTCCCACATTGCTGAAAGCTCAGGAGAGCAATTAGAATCTATTTCCAGCATTAATGTCAGCGTGTCAGAAATATCTCGTATTGTCAGCGATACCTCAGCAAGTGCGGAAGAATCCGCTTCCGCGTCAGAGGAGTTAAATACGCAGGCCGAAACACTAAGACAAAAAGTTGACTTCTTTAAACTTAAAAGAATGTAGCCGGACTTACGCACAGACATAGTGTTTTATAGCTGTATCACTTTAAAAGTGATACAGCCCAAATGTGAACACAGTTCACATTTGGCGCACCTTAATCCCTTCGGGATCGCAGTGCGATGCGCTCAATCAAATTTAAAACTGCAACGCAAGCGTTGCAGTTTTAAATTCATTTCACTATAAAACAAAAAAATCCCTGCAAAGAAAAAATACTTTGCAGGGATTTTTAATGAGAACTACACAATAGGGCTATTCCACTATACTACATCAGCGGAGCAAACAAATGCAAAACCGAATCAAATAACTCATTATGAAAATAATTTCTTTTACTCGGTTCAATCTTTTTACTCTCAGCTATAGTCTTAAGCGCATCCGCTTTTATATCCATAATTGTGCTTGATTTATGGTAAAGTGTTGCACACTCAAAATGCAGATAAAGGCTTCTGTAATCAAGGTTAATAGAGCCTACAACTGCAATTTCATCATCACTTACAAAACACTTTGCATGAAGAAAACCCGGTGTATATTCATATATTTTTACTCCCGCCTCAAGCAGATATCTGTAGTATGAGCGTGTTACGCGCTGCACTATTTTTTTATCCGGTGTACCGGGTGTTACAATGCAAACATCTATACCCCGTTTTGCTGCCATTTGCATAGCATAAATCACTTTTTCCGATATAATTAAATACGGAGTAAATATATAAACATAGTCACGGGCCTGCCCCAAAATATCTATATAAATATTTTCTCCTAATCGCTCGCTTTCAAGAGGAGAATCACCGTAGGGAATTATTAATCCGTCAGTTTTATAAGTCTTACCTATATCAGCTTTGTAAGCAAAATAATCGCTTATACGCAACGCCTCTTCTTTACAAAAGGCATTCCACGTCTCAATAAACATTAGAGTGAAACTCCATACGGCCTCACCTTTTAACTTTACTCCCGTATCCTTCCAAACGCCCCACTCCGGCACTAAATTTATGTATTCATCGGATATGTTAATGCCTCCGTTAAACCCTGTGTGGCCGTCAATAACCATAATTTTTCTATGGTTACGGTTGTTCATAAACGGCGATATAAACGGCACAATTGGATTAAAGCGCATAATCTTGATGCCTTTTGACCTAAGCTCCTTTACATAGGCTGAGTTGAATAACCCAAGAGAGCCCACATCATCAAATATTAAGCGTACATCAATGCCGGCTTCTGCCTTTTGCAGCAATATTTCAAGTATCCTATCCCACATTTGGCTTTTAGATATTATAAAATACTCCATAAATATAAATTTCTTAGCTTCTGTCAGCTCCTTAAGCATTTCTTCAAACATCAACTCACCAAGAGGATAGTAAGTGGTTTCAGTGTTTTCATAGTGGTGGTATGATGAAGCCCTTTTTATGTACTCCATTATGCCCCTCATTCTAGCGCTTATGTTTAATTCTTCGTAAGCCGCAACAGAGTCAGAATTTAATAACTTAGCCACTACAGCATGTTCTTTAACATGTGCTGCAACTCTTTTAGTAGGGTGATTAATACCAAACAAAATATACAGAAGCGCTCCCGAAACAGGCAGCATTATTATAACAAGGATCCATACTATTTTGTATGCGGCAGCATCATTCTTTTTTACTAAAAGTAACACCATAAATATACTGAACAAATAAATGCCAACGGTAATAAACGGAAAGTGCTCAAGTAAATGACTTACAACTCTCCATATAAAAATAATCTGTAAAATAAGAAGAGCTGCCGTTATGCGGGTCTTTGTTACTAACCGTTCTTTATAAGCAACATATATAATAAGTGTTAAGGTAAAGCTAATAGCAAAAGGCACTAAAAACTCTGCTGAAAATGGGTTTGTTATTGCAGCCCCGGCAAATATTACCGGAACCATAAACGGGCTTAAACCTAAAAGAGACATAAGTATGTACTGAGGAAACGGCACTTTAACCGCCCCAAAAAACAAACTCACCAGGCCAAATGGTGTTGGCAGTATTCGTGAGATAAAACTCAGTGCAAGTAAATTATCTTTGCTGCCGCTTAAAAAATCCGCAGCTTTTTTTTGCTTTGACAACATCTCTGTTACCTTTTCTTCGCCCATCTTGTTTCCAATAACATAACCTATGCTTAGCGACACCGCTAAACCTATATATGTTATCAATATTCCCGCCCAGGTGGGAAAAGCGAGCCCCGCAGCAACATATAACACACCGGTTGGCACTACCATAATAGCGCCTTGCAGCGCATATAGCAGTATAAACCCGGCCGCCGCCACCCATATTGACATTTCTGATAAAATTGTAATAAAATCATTAGTCAGATAATCCAAATTAAGGTACACCAAAAGCGCAAGACCTGCAAGCACTGCTATAGCCAGCCAGTTTTTGCTCTTATCAAGAAAATTCATACTTTACTCCTCATCTTTGTCAAACTTATACCAATCCTAGATTAAAACCTGTAGTTTGAGCGCCGCCCCGAAAGCGCGTGGTGAAGCGCTTTTGGGGTGATTTTAGGCGTGATAAAGTACAGGATTTTAATCAGGATTGGTATTACCAAATTTCTTAACCTCATAATGGTCAACAATGCTGTCAAAGATGTCTTTTAAAACAGCAAGAACTGGAATAGCCACAAGCATACCCATTATGCCGGCAATTGCACCGCCTACAGTTATGCTGATTATTACGAGAAGCGGGCTTAGAGAAAAAGAGCCGCTCATTAACCTAGGTTGAATTATATTAGCGTCAATTTGCTGCACAATAAGCAGTAAAACAGCCGTCAACGCCCCTATTGTAATACCTTGAGTGAACATGACAACTATTACAGCTACTAAAGTTCCAAATATGGAGCCAAAGTATGGTATATAATTTACTACCCCAAGCATAATACCAAGTATCAGAGCATATGGTGAGCCTAATACAGTTAAAAGAACAGTTGCAAGGGTACCCAAAATAACGCCGTCTATAGTTTGAGTGCGAATATACTGCCTGAAATTTGCGTTTAAACTGCTAAAAATCTCTATTATAGTGCTGCTTACCTCAATAGTTGTAAATACCCGAAGTAGCCTTTGAAAATACACTTTAAATTTATCTTTTTCAATTAATATATAAATTGATGAAATAAAAGCGATAGCGCCATTAAACACTACAGCCCCGGCACTCATTATAGCAGAGAGCGGCTGTAGAAGGTTCTCAAGGCTAAAATTAGCAAAAATATCCCCCAGTATACCCATTGCAAAATCCGCATCTATATACCAGCCAAATAGCTCTAAGCGGTTAAAACTATCAACCGTTCTAATAACAGACTCCCAATAAGTAGGGATATTTTCAATGAAAAAAGAAACGCTGTCAGCTATAGCGGGAATAACCAGATTTAATGCTAATGTAACAATCAGTGCAAGTATCAAAAATATAAAAAGCACAGAAAGCGCTCTCTGCCTCCTAAGCACAAATTTATTTTTCGATTTTGACAGCAGTTTCTGCATACTCCCAATGGGTATATTGGCAATATATGCCAATATAAAACCATAGAAAAAAGGCGATATTACCCGCCAAGACTCTTTAAAAAAATCTGCAAAAAAACTAAGTTCTCCTGTAATTCTATAGGCTAAAATTATAGCTAAAGCAAGCAAAAAATAGGGGAACAGGGACAAAAATTTTTCAGAAACCTGCGATTTGTCTTTGGGCATAAACGTAAGTCCTCCATAAGCATAACTCATACTATAGCTGTATCACTTTAAAAGAGATACAGGCCAAATGTGAACATATAGAAGAATAACTTGAAAAGCAACAAGTTAATCCTTTCAGGATCGCGGTGCGGGACGTTCAATCAAATTTATAGTGGAATTCCTTTGAAATAGTATCGGAAATTTAGCTTGATAAATTTCTGATACCTCTTTCAAAGGTAGGCTACGGACGCGTTAGCGTCCCGGCCTAGTTCTACAAAATAGTTATATATGTAACTATTTTGTAGAACTTCCACTATAAAACTTGCAACGCAAGCGTTGCAGTTTTAAATTCATTTCACTATACTGATTTAAGTTTGAGCATTTTAACCAACTCTCCTGACAAATAGGTACAATCAAAAAGGCTCATACCGCCAAAATTCCGTGGAATGAGCCACCATTAAAAACACTTTCATAATAAAACTACCCCGCAACATTCACAAAACGCAAAAACACTCTTTCTTCCGCATTTTGCTCAATGCTTCGTGAGAATAGAACTACTTTTTCTTCTTCTGTAAAAAGTCAGGTATAACAAACCTGGCATCACTGTTCATATCCCTAACGGGCCTCATCTCAGGCTGAGAGGGCTTAATAAGCTCCGGTGGATGTTCGTCAGCCACATGATGATAATTTGACGATGTCACTTGGCGCTCATTTGCAGACCCATGACCGCTATGGCTGCCTATAGCCGGTTTTACATTTACAACAGTGCCCGGCCCTACCATGGTAAAATCAGGAATAGAAGAACCTCCCGACTCCTGGGGATCAGCCTCCAAACCGGTAGCTATAACAGTAATAATAACTTCATCTTCCAGATCCGCATTTACGGAAGTACCAAGTATGATTTCAGCATCGTCATCAGTATCAGTATTTATTATGTCCGCCGCCATTTCCGTATCCATCAGCGTCAAGTTATCATCGCCGGCAATAGATATAAGAACGTTTTTAGCCCCTTGCATTGTAGTTTCAAGAAGCGGGCTGTTGATTGCCATTTTTGCGGCATTCTCCGCTTTATTTTTGCCGGAGGCGCGGCCTACGCCCATATGAGCTACGCCCTTATTAAGCATGGTAGTTTTTACATCAGCAAAGTCTAAGTTAATAACACCGGGCTTTAAAATTATATTGGCTATACCTTCAACACCCTGCCTCAAAATCTCATCAGCTTTTTTAAAAGAATCCTTGAGGGAAGTATCTTTTTCAACTATGTTTAAAAGTTTTTGATTTGGTATAACTATTAGTGTATCAACATATTTTTTAAGCTCATCAATACCTGCAGTAGCATTTTTCATACGCTTCTTGCCTTCAAAAGCAAAAGGTTTAGTTACAACACCAACTGTCAGAACATTTTGGGATTTAGCAATTCTGGCAACTACAGGTGCCGCCCCTGTTCCGGTTCCGCCGCCCATGCCCGCAGTTATAAACACCATCTCACAGTTTGCAATGGTTTTTGCCAAATCATCCTCAGATTCCTCCGCCGCCTTCATGCCAACAGAAGGGTCGCCGCCGGCCCCAAGCCCTTTAGTAAGTTTTTCCCCAATCTGTATGCGCATAGGCGCTTTGCTTGCCTCTAAAACCTGATGGTCAGTGTTTACCGCAACATACTCTATAAATTCAACATTATCCTCAATCATTCTATCAACGGCATTACAACCGCCGCCGCCTACACCAATTACTATTATTCTTGCATTCCCATGATGGTTAGCACTAATATCGATCAAAACAATACCTCCCAAATTCTTAAGTTGTATAGCCAACCTACGTAAAAACTGTCTGCTAAAACCTGCCATTTTTCTGTACAGCTACCCATGAAAACAAACTTTCACAGGCCTCCGCTCAATAGTACTTTCCGCCCTACAGAAAAGTTTCTGCGTTTTATTCTGTACACTTTTCAAGTAGATTGGCTATATATTGAATAATTTCATGATAAAAGAGAAAACCTCGGTCTAAGTGGGTCTTGCATATATAAAAAGCCGCCAATATGCTTATAAGACTCTAAAGTCGGCAATATCTCCATCATCGTTTTTATTTTCAAAGCCAAATCTTGCCTGGAACCCATCTGAATATTGATATTTCCGTAATAAAAGTGTATCTCATTGTCTCTTGAAAGGTCAATCCTGATTATATCATCTGCTATATCAAACTCATCGAACAACCTGGACAACAGCAACATACTGTTAAGTGCATCAGGGTTTTCAACTTCAAGATATTCCCCCACAGTAAACTCACTGAATTTAAGCCCTTCAACAACAGGATAGCGCTCAGTAAAAGCCGTACGTGATTCCAAAACCATACCTTCAACATCTACAAACAGATAAGTATTATCACGAAACTTAACATAAGCACTTAGCTGCCTTTCAACAATATTTATTTCCAAAGCCCTGCCGCGAAAATCCCTGTTTATATCCACATGCTTGATATATGTATTTCTGTACAGGCTTTCTATTGCAGCAACCGTTCTAAACGAAAAAATATTTGTATTTTCCAAAAGACCCGCACTTGTTAATATCTCTTGGTTTGAAATCCTTTCATTGCCACTTATCGCAATGGTTTTAATATTCATAACAGGCGAAGCCATTACCAAAACCACTACAATTACAAAAGCAAATGAAACAGCGAATATCTTTCTCATTAGCAACCTCAGCATTTAGGAGACAGTGTATACAAATATAACAAAACTGATTTTAAAACGACAAACTCACATTTGCGTACAAGTTCCCTATCTAATTTTACTTACTAAAACCCCGCATGTCAACTAGTTTTATCAAACTTTCAGCGCATTTAATACCATCGACACAAGCCGACACTATGCCGCCTGCATATCCTGCCCCTTCTCCACAGGGAAATAAGCCCTGAAACCCGGCCTCACAGGCGTTGTCACGCAATATTCTAACAGGGGATGAACTGCGGCTTTCAACGGCTGTCAGCACTGCATCGTTTCTGTCGAAATTTGGCAGCTTAGAGCCCATTTTCATAAGAGCTTCTCTTAAGGGTTCTGTAACAAAATCCGGCAGACACTCTCTTAAATTTGAAAGCCTGTATCCGGGCCTGTAGCTGGGCTCTGTATCACCAAGAGCAACCGTTTCCTTCCCGGCTAAAAAATCTCCCACAAGTTGAACAGGCGCAAAATAATTCCCTCCGCCAAGTTTAAAAGCCCGCTTTTCTATTTCACGTTGAAAATACATTCCTCTAAGTGGGCTTGTTCCCGGAAAATCAGAAGGAGATACTGAGACTAAAAGTGCAGAATTAGCATTTACCTCATTTCTCGCATAGCGGCTCATACCATTTACAGCCAGCATACCTTCTTCACTGGCTGCGCCTATAACTTGACCACCCGGGCACATACAAAATGTATAAACTCCCCTGCCCTTGCAGGTAACGCTCAGCTTATAGTCCGCCGCCGCTAATTTGGGGTGCTTCCAAAACTCACCATACTGAGCCTTGTTTATAAGGCTTTGCTTATGCTCTATGCGCACTCCCACAGAGAATGGCTTAGGCTCCAAGCTTATGCCCCTTTGCTCAAGCATTTCAAAAGTGTCTCTGGCAGAGTGGCCCATGGCAAGTATTAAAAAATGACAAGGTGTAGTGATTTCCTCATCACTTAATAAGCTCTTTAAAGTAATTGAGCTTAAACACCCATCTTCAATGTCTATATCTCCAAGCAGTGTATTAAACCTATACTCTCCGCCTAAGTTCTCTATTTTCTTTCGCATGTTTATGAGTATGTTAAAAAGCTTGTCTGTTCCTATATGCGGCTTGGAACTGTACTTTATTTCGGCAGGAGCACCCAAATCTATTAGCTCATCTATAACTTTTACTATACGAAGATCTTTTATTCCTGTGGTAAGTTTGCCGTCAGAAAAAGTGCCTGCGCCACCCTCGCCAAACTGCACATTTGAATTCCTATTTAATTTGCCGGTTTGAAAAAAGCTGTTAACATGTGCAGTTCTTTCCTCTACCGCAGAACCCCTCTCTATTATAATAGGGCTCATACCGGCCTCGGCAAGCGTCAAAGCAGCAAACAAACCGGCAGGGCCCGCACCAACAACCACAGGGCGTATTTTAGCAGCCTTACACTTAGGCACCCGGTAAACTTCTTTTTCTGCCAAACTGACATTTTTTATCCCTATGTATTTTTCCTCATTCTCAATTTCTATATCTAAAGTGTATATAAAAAAAACATTCTTTTTATTCCTCGCGTCAATTGCTTTTTTGACAATTTCAAAGCGTACTATAGCCGACGGATGCACACCAAGCACACGGGCCGCCTTTTTTACCAGCTTGTCCTCTGTAGAGTCCAGGCTCAAGCTTATATTACTTATTCTTATCATAACTCTCTCCTATGGCCTTAGAAACGTGCAGAGCCGTAGCCCAAGCCCAGTGCAAATTATAACCGCCGCAGTCGCCTGCAGCATCCAAAGTTTCTCCTATGGCATATAACCCTTTTGTGTGATTAGATTCTAATGTATCCTGCGAAAAACCACTCAAAACAGCACCGCCGCCGCAAACCTGCGCGTTTTTAAGCCCTCCCGGCTCCGATATTTTAATTTGCATGGCTTTTAGGCTCTTAGCTAAAGTGCTGCTATTTGAATACTTAAGAACCCGTGTACCCAGCTTTTTATCAATTAAGCCTGATAAATATTCTTCCTCCGTTACAGAAGAGTCACTGTAAAATGTTTTAATATTTTTCAAAGTTTCTTTAACCTCACTTAAATCCATGTCAGGCATAAAATCAAGCTCTAAACTAAGGTTATCATATAAGGAAAACAGGTAAGACACTTGCATCACTGCTATGCCTGAAATACCATAGTCAGTAAAAAGTATTTCACCCCGTTCTCCCCGAATCAACTTATTATCCTTATACACCTTTATTTCCCCGATAAATTTTGTGCCTTTAAGCCCTTTTATAAAAGGGTCAACTGACTTAAGCTGCACCAATGCCGGATACGGTTTTTTAATGCAATGGCCAAATTTTTTTAAAATACTAAGGCCAGTATCTGTCCCATTATAAGCCCTGGACCCTGTTGCTACAACCAATTTTTTTGCCTGCACAAAGCTGTTTTTACAATCTTTCACTATATAATTTCCATTCTGCTTGTCCGCACTTTTTATATCAAAGCCCGTAATAACAGCCACTTCATATTTAGCAAGAGCATTTCGCAAGCAGTCCAAAACCGAAGCTGCCTTGTTGCTTAAAGGATATACAAGCCCGCCCCTGTTTCTGGTTAATAAACCTATGGATGAAAAAAAAGCCCTCACCTGTTCACAGCCATACCTTGTGATAATCATCTCGACTATCTCCGGGTTTTCACTATGATAATTTTCGCAGCCTATATCCAAATTAGTCAAATTGCAGCGGCCATTGCCTGTTACCAAAATTTTCTGCCCTAAACGCGGCTTTGCCTCTAATATAACAACATTAATACCTTTTTTTGCCAAAGAAACAGCGGCAGCTATTCCCGATGCCCCTCCGCCTAAAATAGCAACATCATAAATCATAAAAGCACACATTCTCCTAAGAAAACCCGCGTAAGACGCGGGCTATAATATAACCTGTTTACACAAACGGGCTGTGCAGGTTTATGTAAAAAGACTTAATCATTTTCATTAACAAAAATTATTTCGTTACTCTTTATAAAGCCAAGCCGCTCTCTGGCAATACGCTCTACCTGAGTGTCGGACATAGCGTTTTCCATCTCATTTATAATGTGCTCCTGGGCGGAGCGCTCTTCATCAATGCGAGCACTAAGCTCTAAAGCCTCTGCCCGCAACTTTTCATATTCTCTATACCGTGGATAAGCAAACAGCAGAGTCATCCCCACACATACTATACACAGCGCTACTAGCATAGCTTTAACTATCCCTCTTAAAACCCTCATTCCACACTATACCCTCTTTACAATAATGCTTAAATCCCGCTTAAATTGCCTGGACTTTATTTTGGCATATCTGGATGACTTATGCAATACTTTTTTTGTTTTCGCCCTGCACTTCCTATAATATGACAAAAGAAATACTATAGGTATTTTAAATATATTAATCAGAACTTTTAAAGGGTACAAAATTATTTTTATTGCCGTTTTAATTACTTTTTCCACAAACATCCATATACCCGAGAGAATTTTAAGAACAAACCACGAAACCGTGGAAAAGTATAACACCATACCAATAAAAAAGCCCATTATAGAAAAAAAGCGCACCTCTCCGTAAAAACGGCTAAGCATAAAGTAGAATACTCCAATAAGCGCTAATATCCAATAAATACCATCTTCTATGTTGCAGGCCAAGCTGGAATGTTTTATAAACCTTCTGATAAGCCGTAAGAAATCATATAAAAAACCAACTAAAAAACCTAAGCCTACAACAACCACAAAAGTGTAGACCTGCTCTGACATTGAAAGAATCATTTCGGACTCCCTCCGAGTGATAATTTAAACTTCATTTATATTTAGAATACAGTTTAAGTTATCATCTGCCATCTACTTAAATATCTTCGACAGCAAAGAGCCTTTACCACGCCCTAAAGCCATATCATCCTCATAACCTATGTTTTCTATTTCCCCGTCAACTTCAAGTTCACCATCGTCAAGATTCAGCCTGTTTACATGCAAATTGTGCCCTCTTAAAATCAGTGCACCCATTTCCGTTTCGCAGACTATGGCCTCATCGTCAAAGGATATAACTTCAAGAATGCCTGTAATTACCACCCGTTCCCTTCTGTCAATGCTTATATGATGTCTGCCTGTATATTTTCTATCGTCAGCCATAAACTCCTCCACCTTTGTTTTTTGAACCTGTAACATTATATAACTGATACATAGGAGTTATGACTTAATTTTAAACAAGCACTCATATTGATTGATAAACCTGTCCGCCAATCAATTAGCCGGCAGGTCCCCCGGACAGGCCTAATGCTGCGCATCGCTGTCCCTTTTAGACAACCAGTAAGCAAGGGCCGCAAAGGCAAGGGCAAACACGGCAGAAATTAACCCTTCTATGTCCATAGAAAAGCCCGGGTAAATAATAAGCAAGGAACCAATGATAAAACCTAAAATGGAGAAATATAGAGTTTGAGAATAATAAGTGAGCATTTTTTTAGTAAATACAACTCCCGCCATAACACCAAAAACCATACTTACAATAAAAACAGATAATAGTGTAACATTAAGTGTCGAAATTGATTCTATGTATATTGTGTATATACCTAAAATAAGCATTATAAGAGAGCCGCCTACTCCCGGAATAAGCATCGCCATAGAGCTTATAAAGCTTGCAAAAAAGACCCAAGCAAGCAGCGAAAGAGTTACCCCGCCCAACTCAGCAATGGTAGCGTTTGTGCTTAAGTTACCACCATAAAATGCAGTAAAAAACATAAATGCAAGGGCAATAAAAAACATGCTCACATTTCTTACCCTTACTTTTTCTACCGTCGCTTTTTTATATATCATAGGCAGGCTGCCTAAAATCAACCCTATAAAACTGAAAAAAATAATTTGCTCATAATTCTCAATTAAGAAAATCATTATGCTGCTGATGCCAAAAAGACCTAAAAGCCACCCGGATAGAAAGGAAATAGTAAAAATCCTGTTTTTTTTAACAACATCTAAACTAATAGTAGTAAAAAAACTTTCATATACATTTAAAAGTATGGCCATAGTACCGGCGCTTACCCCCGGTATAGGGCTTGCAAACCCGAAAACTAAACCGTAAACGGAACCTTTTATGATTTTTATAATATCCACCTCCGAGTCTGTCCCTGCTGTCAGTAATTATATTATAGCGGAATTCCTTTAAAACAGTACCAGAGAACTTTTCCTACGGAAAAGTTGTTTCAAGAAAAAACTTTTTAGATAAGCCAAAAAGAGCATATTTGCTACTGTTTTAAAGGTAAGCCGGACAAAATGCAAACAGCCAAGCCTATCCCTACAAAATCGCTACATGTGTAGCGATTTTGTAGGGATTCCACTATAGTATCATGAATGGTACTATTTTGTAAGGATTCCCATATAACGGGTAGCGGACTATGAATTAATCTATAATTAGTATAGCGCATTTTCAAAGAGATAGTCAAATGTTAAATGACAAAAAAAGACGTTCAATCGACATGCTATAGCGTTTCCATGTTTCAAGGCATTTTCGGCAAAGCGAAACGTCTATAACAAGCGGAAATGCTATAGAAGGATGCAGTCTAATTGCTAATAACATTAGGCTTCTTCTGAAATTGTTTCACGCAATTTTTTTCACTTTAAACGCTCGACAGAGAATTTTCGGGCGTAGCCCAAAAATTGTTTCAAGGAAAGCTTTTTTGAGCTTATCTCAAAAATACATGCACAAAAAACGTGCACAAACGTCTGTTGTTTAAAATTTGCTTCACAGTCTACGCCGCCCTTTAAGCCCGGGCTGGTCGGATGCTTTGCGTCCTGCTCGCCCAAGCATCCCGGGCGGCAAACCAACGAATTAAGCTTAAAAATTGGTTCAACATTTGATTTCAGAAGAGGGCTATTATACTGAGTTTCTTGTCATGTTTTGCTATAGCGAAATAAATTTAATTGAACGTCCCGCACCGCGATCCCGAAGGGATTAAGATGTAGTCTTTTTTCGCCAAAGGCGAAAAAACCGTTCGAGCTTGTGACGCTAAAGCCCGTCACAAGACTCTCACTGA
>Ga0131853_10007978_pt1 | contig 19231 bp, 8 predicted proteins | sample TergutLab28metaG_FD_92764 | JGI IMG/M metagenome (GOLD analysis project Ga0131853, IMG submission 92764) | Labiotermes labralis P1 segment gut microbial communities from Petit-Saut dam, French Guiana - Lab288 P1 (version 2) (version 2) | ecosystem: Host-associated > Arthropoda: Insects >...
CTGAAGATGGACGTATTAACGTCTGAAACATGTTGAGCAATATATAATAAAGCAAGTGTCATCTAGTTGGTCAACCTTTATTCAAATATCAAGATGATGCACGGTCCAATACGCATAAGATCACTTTAACTGCTTATTAATTTGATATGTTCATACTGTAGACGACTACTTGTTGGCAATAAAGACTATTTTATTAGGCACAATTTGCCAGTTCTACATTTTTCTGTGAATACTTCATATTTGTCTTTGTGGCGTGTATCATTGTGGTGTTGAAAGCTGTACTCTCTGGAAACGCGTATCGTCTTCTAACAAATCAGACACAGAAAAATGTTTCAATTTGTGCACAAAAATACTCTTTCCAGTTTTATTGAAATTTGCGGCCGTCATCTGTACCTTAGTTTTTCTAGTAACTTATCACTCTCTTTTATAATTTTGGGGTTTTATACTCACATTTAATGGAACTGCGGTAATTCCACTACAATTACACTACAGCGAAATCGATAAAAGCAATTTGCAAGGAATATAAGCGAAATTACACGTGTGAGCACAGACACATCGGAAAATTTCTAATAAATCTGACACCCTATTACGTGCAAGTAGCAACTCGCAGCCTTATTCCTGTCTTATCTCAGAAGGTATATTTCACGCACCGAAGCAGCGGAGTAGTCGCACAGCCAGCGCGATTTAGATAATCGTTAATACACATACGGGCGTCGTGAAGGTACGCATGGATATGAAGTTTCCCTCAAAATTTTGATAACCTATTTTAAATTATTATCCAGTCTAATGTTTCTGTATATATATACGTACTGTCATCTTTTTCTGTAATCGCAATTTGCTTTAAAAAAAAAAGATGAATTAAAAATGGCCACATGCGGCCTGCAGGCCGAACCAAGCTGTTTTTAAATATTTTCTTTTTCGGAATATCAACCAACTGATCACCAAAACTGTAATTTTTTATCCGTACGTATTTGAAAGAATATTATTAGTGCCATAACAAGGACGTTTCTCCAGACCGTTTCTGCGAAGCCTGGCAGTCTACTTAATGGCCACTGTGGGCTCTTTCCCGGGAGTAAAGCAGTCGGCCTGTGAAGCTTGGCGTCAAATGTATATGAGTGGTAATCTTTAACTAACGCCGAGTTTAAGAATGCAGGGCACTATACCTTCACGGACCCTATGTCTGCATGTTGTGGTGCCCGAATAACGTCAGTGACAATTTGCCTTTTATGACAAGTAGGATACCTAGTTATTGTCTAAAAGCTGGTCCAACACTATGCACGTACTTATACAGTCAAGCGAAATTTCGACATGTTTCGGTGGCGGCCACCACCGTCATCAGGGAAGGCAACACCACAGACCGAAAAACAGGTATCTATCTTGTCATGCACATATCGCTATATTTGTCTCCCCTTCAACACATATGTTTACGTCACACCGCCCACGTATGTACACTCAGTCGAACAAAAATCCATCGGCCTGAAATTTTCTAAGTCCCGAACTGCAAATCACGTGACGTACAGATGCCATCATAATTTGAGTCGTATTTCTTTCCCCGTATTTGCGCATTCGTGGCGTTTCTCTGTCTTCCATTCATTACAATCAATCACACCGCGTATATATTAACCGAAAACAACAATACATTTGCTTAATTTCAAATTAAAACATTAATTAAACTACATTAACTTTCCCAGGCGCGAGGCTAGCTAGCTAGCTTTGCTGCTAAGGATAGATGAGTCAACCGGACCCTTCGTTCTTATTGTCAGTGGACGTAGTTCAGGTAGTTGAACGCGTGTTAGCAGTAGCCTTCGGAAACAAACTATGTTGGTTCGAGTCCCACTATCGAGATATTTCTTTATGTAGCCCAGGCAGTTGAACGTGTGCTAGCACCAGCCTTCGGAAACAAAATATGCCGATAGTGGGACTCGAACCAACATAGTTTGTTTCCGAAGGCTACTGCCGGCACTCGTTCAACTGCCTGGACTACATAAAGAAATATGCCGATAGTGGGATTCGAACTAACATAGTTTGTTTCCGAAGGGTACTGCTGGCACGCGTTCAACTGCCTGGACTACATAAAGAAATATGCCGATAGTGGGACTCGAACCAACATAGTTTGTTTCCGAAGGCTACTGTTAGCACGCGTTCAACTGCCTGGGCTACATAAAGAAATATGCCGATAGTTGGACCCGAACCAACATACTCCTAGCACGCGTTCAACTGCCTGGGCTACATAAAGAAATATGCCGATAGTTGGACTCGAACCAACATACTCCTAGCACGCGTTCAACTGCCGGTGCTACATAAAGAAATATGCCGATAGTGGGATTCGAATCAACGTAGTTTTTTTTCCGAAGGTTACTGCTAGCACGCGTTCAACTGCCTGGACTACGCCTGCCGACAGTAGGAACGGAACGGTCCGACCTACTCATCCATCCTTAGCAGCAAAGCTAACTAGCTAGCCTCGCGCCTGGGAAAGTTAATGAAGTTTAATTAACGTTTTAATATCAAATTAACCAAAAGTATTGTTGTCTTCTGTTAATATATACGCGGTGTGATTGATTGCAATGAAAGGAGACAGATAAATGCCACGAATGCACAAATATGGGGAATGTAAAACGACTCGAATTATGATGGCAACTGTACCGCACGTCACTGCCTGAGCGGGACGCACGAAATATCAGGCCGATGGATTTTTGTTCGACTGAGTATAACAAGCTGGTTGGGTGGTCTATTAGAACGTTAAATTTCGTAAGCTGAAAATCATACCCGAGTTTGTCTCGAGTAACCGTTCTCAGTCTAGCACTTAGGTTAGTTTATTAAAAACTATTGCCACACATAAGAAGCAGCCATCAATGCAATTCATGCAAGAGAAAATGGGCTGTGGTACAGCAGACTTCTTTCATCTCTCATGATTATGTCAATGTAGTCAAATTCTCGCCACAGTGTTCAATGTAATGACCTTAGCCTGTGCTCCAAAAACGAGTTTTGTCAAAGCCTGTAAAGTAATCAAATAAGGGGAAACCTAAACAGCGAACAACCATCACTGTCAGTTTACGAGGCTGGCCTGCCCAATTATGCTCTGAGGGTGCCATGGGAATGACACTGTCGTCCCTCTGTATATCACCCTGATTATTAACAATATGGTGGAGAGTGCTGAAATCAATACGACGCAATACTGTTCATGGTTTCAAAGGAGGCCACATAACTAGCTGGGTCAAATGGTGACGCTTTTGAATTTATTCGGTAAGTGCCCATATCGAATCTGGGCTGGGACACTGACTACCCTGATATTTTAATAGTTTTCCTCAGTGAATATTCCTGCACATTAACACGTTCTAGTTCATCATCAGACAATTCGTCTATTTTCAAACAGAATTTCATTCGTGTCTTACACATATGATCCTACATAAGGCAATTCATAAGAGGATTATTTTAAGCTAAGCTACGTATGGGCTGTCGATAACTCACAGTTTCCTATATACGCTTATCATAAAGTCTCGCAGATTACCAAACTCTTAAAAAAACATCGTTGAGCCCTTATTTTGTACTTATTCCACTCCGAGACGAAACTTATTTCCACAAAAACATAACAAAATTCTCAGGCAGAATTAGAATATATCTATTTCCATTTACGAAAATTTCGAAACAAGATACAGTTTTAACCGCGGGTTCTTCATGTAAGAGTTCTTGAAACATGAAATACACGAATGATTTTTGTGTCAGATTGAAAAATGTGCACTAAATATTGAAAATGCGAGGGAGAGTCAACTGAAAACCTTAAAAATTAACACACAATTATATTACAATATTTAAAGTTTTCATTTGACTCACCCTCGTATTTTCAACATTCATATTACTAAATATAAATAAATTACATTTAAGAAGTACGGATAGTGTAGTGGGTACAGAGACGAGGCTACGGGTCGGATATCCGAGGAATTGCATTTTGATTCCCGGCAGAGGTAGTAGATATATTTCTTCTTCGAAATATCCTCAACGGTTCTTAAAGCTGTCCGGTTTCCTATTCAGTGGGTACCAAGGGTGCGTAAAGCGGCCGGGGCGGGAAACTCACCACTTATACCCCACCAGTGCTGAGCCTAAAATTGAGTGCTACAGCTTTCCCATCTGTACCCACGGTTTGCACAGTGCCAAATTTAAATCCAGTTTTGAGATGTTAAGGGTAAATGGGAGCGTCTTAGATTTCAATCTGGGTGTTAGCGCCGATACCATGTCATCAGCATGCATAAAATGGGAGCGTCTTAGATTTCAATCTGGGTGTTAGCGCCAATACCATGTCATCAGCATGCATAAAATGGGAGCGTCTTAGATTTCAATCTGGGTGTTAGCGCCGATACCATGTCATCAGCATGCATAAATAATAAGACCTTACTTTCATGAATACGTGTACTACTACTACTACTACTACTACTACTACTACTACTACTACTACTAGTACCAGCACCAGTATTACCACCACCGTTTTGATGCGGCTTTGTAAGTGTGAGTTCTCCATAAGTACCCTTCGAGTAGGTACTTTCGCTTCGTAATACATATTTTCCTTTCATGAAATATAAATTGATTCACGAATCCCATTTTAATTTCCGACGATATTGTCTCAAAACCGGTTCAGATAATTTAGGAAAAGTAATCTCTACTAAATTTCTATCTCGTTGCATTGTACAGATTTTTTTTTCAATCCGACGTATACATAACAAAAGATGTTCAGAACGTGATTGGATCAGTCAGAAGGAAAAACGAACGTAGCCAACAGCATAAACGCGAACGGCTCGTTTTTTCATATAAATGAATGAAGTACATCAGGATCATCAAAGAAGAAAGTGGCTGGTAATTTCCGAAAGTGTTATTTTGGTTCGAGTTGCTGTGGAAGTGGTAAAACAACATAACGTTTTCTTAAAAATCTGCGCTTAAATTGCTTAGAAACGGAACACACATGCAAGCAGGGGAATACGAAAAAGTTAAGGCACAATCTCCACTTCGTTATGAAATAGGTAGCAGGGAATGTAGGAACCTTGATAGCGTAGTCTGTATAGTACCTGGGTTGCAGGCAGGAAAATCCAGGGTTCGGAAACGGGCAAGAACAACAGATAATTCTCTTCCCCACGGTGTCCAGAGCGAGTCCGGGCCCTGCCCAACTTCATGTTCAGTAAGTACGGATGGATCATTCGCCAGGAGGTAAAACGGCCAGAGCTCGAAGCTGATCAATTACGTCCAGGTAGTACCGAATTTAGAAATGGTTGAAAATGTAGGCCTACTCCAATACCCAATATGCCTTCACGGCATTCACAGGGGAAAATTTGCGATTTTGGTATGGAAGGTGAACCAAGCGGTAAGGGTACTGAATTTTACTCTGAGGCGTGTGGCTCCAATTTCGGCCGGACAAAGGCTGAAGGCTTTATGTGGTCTTCTTTAGCATCCCTTGGCAAACGAGACATTATCTCCAATTAGACCACGAGAATTTCCTTCAGAATCATTTCCAGATCATCCTTCACTAATCATCTTAGCATTCGAAACGGTATCTGATCTGACAGCATCGTTAAATAAAACATAAATAAATAATAACTATAGAAACATGAAATACATGGAAAAAAGAGTAGGAAGGGAAAAGTGTGGAGAATAACAGCAAGAGATCGTCACACTGCATTTTGCAGCCCGTCACTCCTACACACAAAAGGTGCAGAGTATGCCTTTAGACAAGAGGCAGCCCATCCGTCAGTGGCACAACAGATGTTACGCAGGGCACTGCTTCCACAGCTGACTGACTAAACTTATTATAAGCGCGCATTTGCAGTCATGCAAAGAAAGAGTTTTCGTGACATGCGGTCCAGATGCAATGTACCATTGTTCTAAATACAAATGGGTTTATATGGTGAGGTAAGTTCAGTCAAAAACACAACTATAAATATATGGCTAAATGATGGTGTTTATTAGCAATGGAAAAACTACATGTTTCGGCCTATAGCGGCCATCTTCAGGTTTTTACAACTTTCTTGCTAAAAGAGTTTTATATAAAATGCCTAAACCGCGTTGTGATGTTGAAATCTCATCAATTTACGTGCTGTTGTTAAGCTAAATTTGGTGGGATATCTATTGGGTCAAGGAATTTGTAGGTAGCTGGGTGTGGATCTTTCCGGTTGGGTAGGTGTAGGGTTAGGAGAAAACTGTGATTGCAGGTGTGGTATCTTATATGCTCCTACGTTGGGGGTGGTTTTTGCGGGATTGGTTTAGGTTGTCAGATGCCAGACTAAGCAATCCCGCAAAAACCACCCCCAACGTAGGAGCATATAAGATACCACACCTGCAATCACAGTTTCCTCCTAACCCTACACCTACCCAACCGGAAAGATCCACACCCAGCTACCTACAAATTCCTTGACCCAATAGATATCCCACCAAACTTAGCTTAACAAAAACACGTAAAGTGATGAGATCTCAACATCACCACGCGGTTTAGGCACATTATATAAAACTCTTTTAACAAGAAAGTTGTAAAAACCTGAAGATGGCCGCTGTAGGCCGAAACATGTAGTTTTTCCATTGCTAATAAACACCATCATTTAGCCATATATTTATAGTTGTGTTTTTGACTGAACTTATCTCACCTAATAGTTTAAACACACAACGGGGATGGCACACCTCAGAATTACAAATGGGTGTATTTTTGTAACATAAACCACTTAAAGAATAGCTCACTTCTCACTAAAGATGTAAAGCTGTTGTCCCTACATGAATATAAATGGTTCTATAGGCCACATCTATATTAAAGTAAAAGTTACAAAACATTTCTTCACCAATGACTTTTAGACACTCTCGTGTTCCGCTTTTATGACACGAAGTTAATAACCCAGGTTACTGTATGTCTAGAAATGATTTCTGTGGACGGCGTTTGGTATTAATAATTGCATTTGCTTTACTAAAGACGCAAATTTATATTCAAATCAGTAACATTATCAGTTAAAGACACGTCGTCCTAAAGCGTCACAACACCTGAAATTTACAGCAAGTCCTTTCAATTACCTCTATATTATACTGCAGGCACAACATCACTGAACCGAAACCATGAATAGCATATGTCTTTACCATAGTTTTAACCGATTATAATTATTACCATCACTATCTGGCTTAACTGTTCTTTCAGACTTAAATACGTCGATTTATTGAACAGAACTTACGTATTTTCTACGAACATATTATGAACAAGGAAGGCGTGTATTGCATTATAATACTGCAGCACCTTAATCCACGCCACTTTTATGTAAGCCAATATTTTTACGTAAAGCGTTAACTCTAAATTAACTTTCAATAAATGCCGCGCCATTATACCTATTATAGCCTATCTACTGCCAACATAATCGTTTATGTTTAAGAACTATAAATGATTGCCGATATACTGCCACGAACTTTGTTCTGAAAAGAATGTAAGGTATGAATAAATAACGAAGGCAAATACCGCGTATTAGGAAATTTTAAATTTCAAAGTTCTGAAGAGAATTCCATTACGAAAGTAAAAATACGAATATTTCTCAAGCACCACCAGGATATTTAGACAGAGGGTTGCGGGTAGGATCTATACTTATCCATCTCTTTGATGGTATTGAAATAGACTTGTTTCTTCAGATCGTAAATAAGTAGACATCTAAAATAATTCCACGCAGTACCCTTGACCATATGTTTGCCAGATCGTCTTGTTGCTAGATTCATTGCTCCGGTTTCTTCGCGTTTCCTAACATATCTTACTCTTTCCACAACATATATGTGTAAAGTTTATTAAAATCTGAAGCTAGCTATAAAAATAAAGCGTGGTTCCCAAAAAGTACTATACGCCTACATGATTCGTGTACGTAGCAACTGAATCCAGAGAGGAACTGCCTGGCTCTTAATATGGTATTATGATTCTACGAGATTCTTTGGAACTCAAAATATAAAAATTCAGTGGCCTATCGCGCTGAATGGAGAAGTTTCCAGCATTTGAAAATGTAGAATTGTTTAGCAACCACCGAAATAAAACTTAAATTTTTACAGGTTAATGTTGTACTTGCCTCAGAGATTGTTAGTTGCTTAATGTTATTCATGTCCGTGCATTAATAAAGAATTCACCAAGCAATACCAACAAATTCATTATATTTTAAAATCGTGCATTTTTTTTACACACAGTCCACCAAAAACTCCTACATGTTTCGATCTGTCTTAGATCATATTCAGGGAATTGTTACGCCAATTAAGCATTATAAATACATTATTAAATATATTTTATAGACAAAGATTTTAATCTACATAAGTATTTATCTATGTTGTATATATGCTCATTTGATGTAAAAACACCCTGAAGATGATCCAAGAAAGATGGAAACATGTAGGAGTTTTGATGGACTTTATGTGACAAATATATGTATAATATTAACATATAGTAGCTTTGTTGGTATTACTTGGTGAATTGTTAGTTGCAATAAAGTAATTAAGTAAATGTCTTGTTTAAAAATGTAGCTACTGTGTCTGTCAGCTTCACTTGTAACAACGAGCAGGTTGTCATCTCGGATGCTGTGTGGACAGCTCAGGGGACGGTCGTTGAACTTCTTGGCGGGCTTATCCCATGAAGAACAATAATTTTAAATGCATATTTGAGTTGAGTGTAGCAGTCCGGACACAACAATCTTTTTCGCTCACTGTTGTATGCAGTTAGCACCGGTAACACACTAACACAGTTCTCTAGAGGCAACAAACAAGCGAAGTAGGCTCTTCGAAACCTGTATCATGTTCACCGTGCAACCGACTGAACCACAGCACACGAAGAACAAGTATCAGATGGGAGAGTGAAACTTAACGAAGAACTACTCTACTGACAACAATAACATCTGAAGAAGTAGACATCTGATTGGCTGGACGTTTAGGCCTACCGCTGCTGAAGCTTTGATCCCACTGCACCTGACCATCCCCCACCGGCGTTGTCCACGATGGCAAGGGTACGTGTGGTATGACCCCATGCGATGCAGGTCACCATGAGACAGAACAGCCTGTTTGATGTGAGCGACAGGAATTTACGGTTCAAATAAACATATCCAGACGCAGCACTTCACAGCCGGTTACTGAACCATTGTATGCCGAGTCACTAACTGAACTGGATCCAGGTCCCGTGGAAACTGGCAGAGCAACATCGACGGCAGGGAGGAGGGTTCGCTCCATCCGTCCTTTTTTTTACATTTTTTGTAAGAGAGGCCGCCGAGTATGCCGGAAACCACCGCGACGCGGAGCCACTTTCGAGAGCGCCATGTCCTAATCCGATCAATACACCCGCACATCAGAAGGCAGACGCATCACCAACAACAATATCATCATGTCATCTCCGTGTTCCCACGAGTCTGTAATGAAGAGTGATAGGTTCCGTGGGTCACATCAGTGGCAATGGGTCACCACCGCTGGATGAATGAAAGAATGCGCATCGAACTGATGTAACAAGGGTCTCCAGTGTTTAAATCAATCAAAGGACGAGAGAGATAGGTTCTGTTCTAATGCTCGTGCACACTGTAACACAGTGAGCCACAACTACGCTATAGCACCCGACGAGGCCAATTAGCAACAAATGGAATGCTAGTATGGCTGTGGACAATGAAGTTGGACGGAACGTCAAGAATTTGTCACCATCCACGCCGAGGTTCTAAGTAGGTAACATTAGAGTACGAAACCTTGGTCTCGAGTAGAATTGTGTACGTCCAGTGGCTCGTGCGTCATATTCCAATGTCTACAGATCGATTCGTGCGTGTATAAACTGTAGGAATGGTTAATAATCTGTAAGGAATGTCTGCAAATTCTGTTGCCCTGCCTCCAGTCACGAATTCAACTGTAGACATAAATCAATTCAAACCCGCTGAAGAAAAACTAAGCTAAATTTTAATATTCAGTTTTATGTCACAGAAAATGTACCGCGCCCCCATTACTAAAACCAGTCATTTAATGCACTTTAAGAAAATATGCCGTGTATCCTGAAAATCATTTAGAACCTGTCAGTGGAGTATACTCGTAAGCATACAGAATTCAACGATGTACCTAAAATAATCACTGTTCTTGAAGGATTAATCGTTCTTATGAATCGTTTCTTCGAAGTTACAGACGAATCAGTAGTCTTGTGTGAACTGGGTCAAAGGTGGCAAGGGTAAACTACTGACAGGTTTTCTGGAGGCTCTGTCACATGCATTTGAATTAGATTTTTCCTTAGTCATGCGTTTTTCCTGTCAGCACTATAAAATTACCTGCCGTTAACCCCAAGTTATCGGCATGAATGTTTATTAAATATATTGTATTTATTATCAAATTCATATAAGTTTTCCTTGTGCCTGAATACAATGCCATGAATTGTGTAGATCTTTATTTTAATTGAATAAACTTGCGTCAGTCTATCGCCTAATATCATGTGCCGCAATATTAACAGGGCCTTAAACTTGCTGCCGATTTAGCAACGTGTATTAGATACCTTGGTTTCAGTCCATATCACTGAAGCTTGAAAACCAAAGGGAATATACAGGACTTGACATTCTCACAGCGGTACTGCTTAAGATTCAAGTTGTTCGAGATATTGCGACGTGTTGACTGGTAAAGCTGCCTAAGATTCTAGGTTCTGTTGCATCTTCATGTTCGAGGTCGAGCAGTCTAATAAAAGGAGTCGTTTATTTTCATGCAACGCTCGCTTTTAGTTGAAGGCATTATGCTGCTTCAAACTGTCTGTAACAGTAACCAGTCAGTTCGGCGCAACATCCAACAAGGCTTCAGCCGAAGGACATGTCTGTTGTATTCGTGAAATGTTGGTCTGATCTCGCCTGTAGTGTTACCCTGGCCGAAGTTTTCATAAATATCACTTCGCATATGGTAATTTGAAGCAGGCTGTCAATATGTCACATGTTGCTCGGTTATCAGTGCCTCCAACGTTCTCGTGTCACAAAAAGAAAGGATACAAAACAGTATCAAAACAGCTCCAAGAGAGTCAACTTGGTCTAGACTAGGACCCAGTGCTTCCAATCAGGCACATGCACAAGTTGAGAAGTTATGGTAGTTGACCAATAAGATAAAATTTTTCGGGTGTTTTCTCGTAGCTCTACTTGAACCAACAAATGCATATTAAAGAATAGCTACGCCTTCTAAACCTCGCAGAAACCCCTGTGGAAAGATCAGTTTGGCAAATTTTTTATGTTTTAAAAACATTTATGGGAGAATCTTCACTTACGTGTAACAGAGTGTGCAGCTGAGTACTGATCTCTACTTATCGCCGAGGTTAGACACTACTTCCTATGTTTTTATGTACTAATGCTTATTAAATACGGTAATAACTTGCCCTTCTACACTTTGATATATTTAGCAGGCACTATTAGACACAGCACTTTATATACACTGCATAATCCACTGTCAGTCCAACAATAAGAGAGTTTCTTTATTCGTCTTTCAAGAAATAATTAGGGATTTTAAATTGAAGAGATCAAAACAGAGTTAAACTGGTGACGATAACACAAAATGTAGAAATTGCTAATATATTGTGTATCTTCTGACTGTGGGAAATAACGGTACTGATTTAATTTCACTACATTTGTTTATGGGGGGACCGCGGTAGCACAGTGGTTAAGGTGCCGTGCTACATATCGGAAGGTCGCTGGTTCGATCCCAGCTGTTGTCATTGGATTCTTCATTGGCATAAAATCCCTCCGACCGCACTATGGCCCTGGGGTCGACTCAGCCTCTAACAGAAATGAGTACCAGGAGCATTTCCTGGGGGTAAAGGAGGCCGGTGCGTAAGGCTGACAACCTACCACCATCCTGTGCCGTTGTCACGAAATCTGGGAACCCTAACTTCCTGGAACCCTCTGGACCACTCTAGGCCTGTAACGGGACTACTTTAACTTTACATTTGTTTATGACTTCCTCGTACATTATTCGCAAAATATTGACCACGAAAACTGCATAATGATAAAGAAACTATCTAAATTTGTCTTCACCATCCCATTGTGTTATACAGAATTAAAGAGGGTTAAATAACGTCAACACAATTAATTTCTATTATTAAAAATTTGTTTTAAGGCAAAGTGTTTCGACCAATGTTGTCCATCTCCCGGCCACTAAAATCACAAAAGTTATAAAATACAGTTACATTAACACTGAATAATACGACTGTGTACTGAACATATTCTGATTTTAGTCGCCTGATGATGACCAAATCTGGTCGAAACCTGTGTCTTAAAGTAAATTAATAATAATAATAATAATAATAATTTTTCTGACGTTATTTAATCTTTTGTGAAAATGATTTAATTAAAATATTTTAAAATAAAATTTCTAGGAGCACATCTAATTACACTATGAAGCAAAACAAACGGATGTGAACTTACGCTGTGAGATAAATCTTTATAATTGATAATGTGTAATATGGTCACTAACTATGAGAAGTAACACCATAATTCACTCTAACACATATTTTTAACAAGCTTGTATATCTGACAAATAACCAGTTTTAATTAACACTGAGAAGGAAGTAAAACATCCAGGACTGAAACAAAAAGCATTACTACAACCGGCATTTCCCAACCGTTTGGGAAGTAACTGTCAATATCTTAGTCGAACAGTCCAGTTGAAGAAGGCACCACTGAGAGCAGCTCTGTAAGTCTCTTATATTAATAATAAAATTTCCAAGTATTCTAAGAAGGATATGACGTAGACAACAATGAAATGGCAATTTACCCCACACAAGTTCAACTCTCGTTATAAATTATATAATATATTATATAACGTCAGTACACAACAACATCAGTATAGTAAATAACGTATGCAATAGATTACACTATGGCTACATGTTTCGACCGCGAGCGATCATCATCAGGCCAATAAAGAACATTTGTTAAAGGTAAAAGAAATGGGATCCCATTGAGTATTAACTTTCTGTACCTTTAACAAATGTTCTTTATTGGCCTGATGATGACCGCGCGCGGTAGAAACATGTAGCCATAGTGTAATCTATTGCATACATTATTTACTATACTGATGTTGTTGTGTACTGAAGTTATATAATATATTATACAATTGTTATTGCACAACGGGATGGCTTCTGTCAAATTTTGTTATATAAAGTTTTTAATTTCTTGTTCCCACCAACCCTCTCTTATCATATCTTTAAACAGAGAGTAGGAGCTAAATATGCACAAAACATCAAATAGCAGTGAACAATAATCATGTTCAGAAAAGTATACCACTCGAGAAAGAAAATCCAAGAACTCGGCAATTTCAGAACGAAATTTTATACGAGGAAAATCACTGCATAGCAACAGACAGAACATTGAAAGGTTTCGTAAGTTCTTCGTGACAGCTAGAGTGAATGATTTCCTAGTTCAGATATCGTACACCTTCAAACTGATCGCATTAATAAAATCCTATATCGAATTCGTACAGATGTACGTTACTTAGAAACGTTGAATTCGAAGTGTTGCTAGCTGCCAATTTCATTTTTCAAGTTCCACAGGCAAAATGTGACAGGCATATTATCAATCTTTCAGGAATAAGTAATTCTCAAAACTCTATGCAGCTGCATCGGAACCGGGTGTAAGTTCATTGTTGGTTTCTCGTTTTAGTACTCAGCAGAGGCACAAAGAAAAAGGCTACAGAGTAGGTAAAGCAATCCCTGTGCAGGCTTGGACAGGCCCCGCGGGTTGCTGGAGGTTGAGGTTACCCGATTTAAAAACAGTCGGCACATGAAGGTGATAAAGTTGTCAGTTCTCCACATTGGCACAAAAAATAACTCAAGATGCGGGGGTTATAACTCTGCCCAGATGTCCGCTTGTTTTATCCCCGAAAACATACGACGGATTTTTAATGAAACGGGGCATGGGCCTTTACCAGTAAAGGTTGGATGAATTTCATTTGATTAAGTATTAGTTCAATATAATCCATCAAGTACGTTAAAATAAAATTGAAGAATGGCATATCATACAAAAATTTTAAGTAACACGAAATATAGAACTTGTTAGGACCTTAGCCTTACAGCTGAAGAAAATCTTCATTTGCTAAGAATAACACATAAAAATAATTATTTATGACATCTCAGGGATATAAGATGTGATAAAATACACAGTAACATATATGTATCTGCTATAATATATGAAGCCAGCGTTATTAGACTTATCAGAAACATGAAGAACACGCATCATTCTCTAAGGACATCTTTCCATTCCCGCTCGCCAGAGTGTGCTGGCAGATGCTGTGATACAGTTTTCATAGCGCCAGATATTTCACCTACGAGCCTGTAAACAGAAAGAATGTTACAGCCATTGTGTTTCACGAAATTAATTCTCGATTAACGTGCACCATACTAGGAAGAGAAATCCAATTCTTCTTGCTTCTAAGAAGTCTCAACTTTGTGATATAAAGTATCCTGGCTGGGATTACTCTCCAGCATTGTAATCCTTTTTGCACTTTCGTACAGCTGAATTCCTTTACATTTCTTCTGCTCGGATCTCATAGAATGCCAAGTTTTTTTTCGTATGTCGTACGTCAGCCACAAAGCGTAGGTCCGACAGCTTCACGAGCCAAGTTATTCGCTTAATAATTTAATAACCTCCACCTTACAGGAGTGGGGTTAGAGTAGCTTGGTCTCAAAATTTATTAACTATTAAAACGAGAGTGATTCCTGTATTAAATATGAAGTACATGCTTAACATTCAAAATCACTCATCTATGCATGAAATTCGCACTACGTCTGAATTGACAGACAGCGATTATTTACCCAAACTGCACTGACTGGTCATTGTAATAGGGTGCAGTATGTTTTTTGAGAGGTAGGAAGTTAATTTTGGCTTATTATTTATATAAATTGGAAGCTTTGAAAAATTAAACAATTCTTCCTCTCTAGGCTGAATTTACAATCTCTGAATGTCTAGGAAAATACACATAACTTCGAGAATTCACAGCATATAATGTGCAACATTTTCAACATTATAAGACGGAAGCTCCACATTTAATGTGATGGCTGCTAATTAAAAAGGCCTATAATCATACCTTACAATGGAATGGTATGATACGACGCTTAGATAGCAGCAAGATAATCGACTGTTGTTCGTTTAGGAACTGAGTAGAGTTTTACAGCGACTAATACAATTAATCTAAGCAAATAACTGATTAATGCATCTAAAGATTGCTTTTTGCAGAAGGTATTATTAAAATTTTCATAATCAGCAGCATCACCATCATCATCATCATTGCCGTCATCTTCATCTAATTATCACCATTATCACCACTAGCACCAAACTTTCAAGTCTAGAACTCCTGAACACTTCCAGACGTGCATTTCTATGCATACCGTTGTTCGTAGGTGTAGCTGCGTCGGGGAAAATCGGGCTGTCTCAGAACTCTGAATCACGAAACGTTATTATACTGTGTTCTGAGAGATGCTGTCATGTAGTCTAGTAGACCTTTACCACCGTTCTGGCAGTAGGTTCCTCCTAAAGTTTGGTCATTTATATCATACTACACGGCTTCATATCCCAGCAGATTGTAGTAAACTATACATCCACCGCCATCAGAGCCTTATATATCACATACGAGTAATAGCCTTGCTTTTTATTCTGAAGCTGTGAAGATGGGTTTAAGTCGGATAACACACCAGAGAAAAGAATCAGACGGAGGAAGCCTTCGCTACGAAAAACTTTTCATTAGAAAACAAAACTGGGCGCACGGGCTTGAAGCTATGTGTCTATAATTTTGGGTGCTCAGTTTCCATAACTGTCCCGTCCGTAAAATAAACTTAACTGCGTACATAACTTCATTAATATATCTCACAAAATATGTATAAAGATAGAAGGGACGGGATGAAGAGGGACAAGGCGTAAGCAGCTATTGGATGACCTTGAGATACTGGAAATTGAAAGAGGGAGCACTAGTTTGCAATCTCTGGAGAATTCACTTTCAAAGACAAATAAGCTGATGATAAGCTAATACGTAAAATATAGTTGGCGTGAGAAAGTTGTACTATGTTAGTGATACTTTTTCTGCTGGAGAAAGTTCCTAATACCTACTGTAGGAAGAGTTTTGCAGGTGTATGACGAAGTGCCACCTCATATTTGAATAGAATACAGTTGCACAAATGAAGTTCGAACACTCATACATATGTGACCAGACCTCCGAAGTATCCAGTGCTGAAATCTGGACCTCGTAATTCAGATGTTTTGTCAAATTATCTTGTTTTTATCAATGGCAAAAACGCTCAGCCACATAAGGCTGTGAAACGGTTAGTGACGTAGGTTGTGAATCCAAAAGTCAATGGTGCTTTAGCAACTGCCTTTCGGTTATTTCCATTTCTTAGAATGAAGCTGTTGGCAGGTGATACAAACTCCATATCTCATTTTGTAAATGAGTTAAGTAAACGGTCCCTGCACAAGACGGAGAGAGTACAGTGACAGCATGGGCCGGAGACATGAACACTCTTCCCTCCGCTCCTCAACATCCCCCGATCCAATTTCAACACCCGCAAATCTACAGCGATCCAGCAATACTGACACTGACGACTGCTATTAGTTCCCCTTACCCCTCCCACACTCTCCAAGGGGAAAGACTTTAACACAAATTGGCTTCCGGTAGTTGGATTATTTTGTTAAAGTTGGGGGGAACTTCGTGAAATTACATTACTTCCTAAGGAGCTCTGTAACTGATATTTTCTTCATCGTGTTTCTTCCACAGCAGTTCTTTGAAACCGCTACGGAAGGGAACTGCTATTGACGTCTGTGCCAATAATAAATTATGAATTGTGAGGGATACGCATGAAGACGTTATAATACATGTACAACCTAAAATGTCCACAGTCTTCCAAATTTGTCCATGAAAGACTACGTTTCCCCCTGTTTCAATAATGAGCACGTCTTCATAAAATCTATCCAGATTCTCTTTTAAGAATTGCTTCCAATACAGTCAGAGAACTAACAAAGACAAGAGCTTCAAATAATCCTCTAAGCATGAAATTAATCTAAACATTATTTAACAATTCAGTCTCTACTTCACCAGAGGAAACATGCAAAAGAACAGTCAGACAGTGTATGTACAAAAACCATAAATACACCCTGCGGGCAAAGTTAAGAGTGTTAAATTAATAAAGCAGGTTATAATTGCGCCTAATATATCGTGTAAATAAAAGTAAAGAAATAATTGTGTGCCCTTTAGATTAATGAATGATGTCTCACCTACAAATGTTGTAGAGCGTCGAATGAGGGGGAAGCATGGGAAGGCCGAATTATGTAAGAAGTGGTCGTTTACTATGACACATTACTTGAAGTGACTGGATACAGGCCTCCTTAAAAAGACACCTGTCCTCTGCGATCTCATAGTCGGCTTTACCTATTTTGGGTTACACCTGCATGCCATTAATTTCTGGGTCTAACAAGATAATGTGACATCCATGTTGAAAAGGGACCAGAATTCTTATACACTAGTGTTACACAACGCGATATTAGTTAGTAACGTACTTTCACACTATAAACTGTAACGGACTTCGATACAGTAAAAATATTTATCACCCACTGTTAATGAGATCATTCATCGTTCCTCAGCAGCACCGTCGACGCAACTAAAACATAGATAAACATAAGAAGTGGGGTAAGGTGTGAAAAGTGTGTTAGTTGCTCTGCTTGTTATGTAAAGCAGCAGCAGTCCCATTACAGGCCTGGAGAGGCCAATAGGGTTCCAGGAAGTTAAGGTTCCCAGATTACATGACAACGGCACAGGACGGTGGTAAGGTTGTCAGCCCTACGCACCGGCCACCTTTAACCCCAGGAAATGCTCCTGGTACTCATATCTGTAACAGGTTGAGTCGACCCCAGGGCCATAGCACGATAGGAAGGATTATGTCAATGAAAAATTCAAGTGACACCATCTGGAATTGAACTAGCGACGTTCCGATTTGTAGCACAGCACCTTAACCGCTGTGCCACCGCGGTCCCCGCCTGTTATGTGGTTTGATGGAAAAAGCACCTACGACAAAGACTGATAGCGTAATGAACCTCCATTAGCGCCATTAACAGAAAATTCTTTAGTTTACCCACGTATTTAAATCTCAGAAGTATTCCCGTATATTTTCTTGTTCCTTCCAGCTTATCTGTGTTACAGGCTGAGTTTCACTTTGAGCGGTCGTAAAATTTGTTACAGTTCTTGTTCTGTGGCTTAACAACCCAAAATTGGCCGCCTCGGTTCGAGGTTTTTAGATCACACACAATTCGACACACACACAAATTCGACACACACACACACACACACAATTCGACACACACACACACACACATACGGTAGGACTCCTTTAGAAGAAGAAGAATTTCTTCACAGAGGCCGCTATCTGCACAACATTCAACAAACAAAAGAGATGAAAATCCAGGCCCTCGGCGGGATTCAAACCCGCGATCCCAGCAGTTTAGCTTACGCAGACCTACTCCTTAGACGGCGCGGTCACCCGAAGCGGCTTTGTTGCAGTCATTGGTATAGGTTACAATCGTAACATTTCTGGCCGTAGTCGAAATAATTCAACCGAGCAGTCTGGCTTAAGCTGCAACACGTCTGACTTGTACTCGGGGGGTGTTCGGTTCGAATGTTAACGGACTGGTCTATACCGACTAAAACAGGTTATGCTCAGAACGTTCGGGAACATAGTTATTTTACCGTTCTTCCTTCAATTACGCAAGAGCTTTGAATTTCAGTTCTACATTACGAAGGGCAGGGCGACTCTATACACGTGGCTCCAGTTAGCCGTCTGTAGTAGGTGACTGCCTGAGAACTATGGCTAAGTGATTTTGATACCGACATGAGCAGTGCGTTCTTTTTTATGTTCGTCACTTCGTCTGTACATTAATGACCCTACAGCGCTCTGAACAAAGCGTTTTTGATTAAATTTTGTATAAGGCTTAAATTCACTTGTGAATAAGGTAATGAACCTTCGGGTTCCATAAAATGCGGGGAATTTCTTGACTAGCTGAAAACCGCTTAGCTTCTCAAGAAGGACTCTGCACCATGGAGTAAGCAAGTAAGTAAGTAATTAAGTAAGTATAGGCTTACATTATAAATTTTATCACTAAATTTTATTGATTCATTTTTATATATATATACAGGGTGTCCCAGGAGGAAAGGACCTAACTTCGGGAGAGTGTTCCTTAGGTCAAACTATATCGATATAACCCAAAACACCTATATCCAAAGTTCAATGGTTACGGAGATA
>Ga0131853_10007979_pt1 | contig 19231 bp, 16 predicted proteins | sample TergutLab28metaG_FD_92764 | JGI IMG/M metagenome (GOLD analysis project Ga0131853, IMG submission 92764) | Labiotermes labralis P1 segment gut microbial communities from Petit-Saut dam, French Guiana - Lab288 P1 (version 2) (version 2) | ecosystem: Host-associated > Arthropoda: Insects >...
CTTTCACAGGATCCATCCAGCTGGCCTACAACAGAAATCAACACACCCACAGACAACCTGGAAATCAGAAATGTGCACATCGCATGTCTACAAACTTCAGAAGACATCACACAAAGTATCTCCAAGTTGAACAGATTCATCAGAGTAATTGGCTACTGCAAGAGATTCATAAGCAACTGCAGAAAACTCAAGGCCAACAGGAAATCAACTATCCTCTTCACACAAGATCTTGACCAGGCTCTAATTTACTGTGGGAAGATAGTACAACAAATTACTTATGCACAAGAAATGACGAATTTAATGGAACAACAAAAGGTTTGAACCAGCAGTTCTCTCAAAACACTGCATTCATTCATTGATAAGAAAGGTCTTCCCAGAGTGGAAGGAAGATTACAGCAATCCACGCTTCCTTATCAAACAATGCATCAGATGATTTTACCATCAAATCATCATTTCACACAATTGGTTGTCTCAGCAGAGCACATAAGGCTTCATCATGCTGGGCCACTATTTCTAATAGCATCACTACGAGAGAGATATTGGATACCAAGAATAAGAAACTTGGTGAGAACAGTCATTCATCAGTGCCTAACCTGCTATAGGTTCAAGGCACAAGCAACACAACAGCTGATGTGTGAGCTGCCATCATCACGAATACAAGCTTCGAGGCCATTCCTCATTACAGGTGTGGACTATGCTGGACCAATATCACTCAGATTGCGACCACCACGTAGTAAAACCATAAGAAAGGTTTACATTGCATTATTTGTCTGTATCGTGACTAAGGCTGTTCACATTGAAGTAGACACAAGCTTATCCACAGAAGCATTTCTTGCTGCCCTGGGACGTTTCATTGCACGTCGAGGGAAACCAAGGACCATTTGTTCTGACAATGGTACCAACTTTCATGGTGCTGCCAATGAACTTCATGCAGTCTACAAAATGCTTCAATCCACATCTCAGATGGCAACCGTACAGGACTTCTTGGCCACTGAAGGATACGTATGGAAATTCATTCCACCACATGGAACTCACTTTGGAGGATTATGGGAAGCAGCAGCGAAATCTATGTAGTATCATCTGCGAAGAACACTAGGTTCTCAGGTTCCCAGTTACGAGGAACTGTGCACATTACTTGCTGAGATAGAGGCCTGTCTAAACTCCATACCCTTGTGTGCCCTAACTGATGATCCTTTCAACCCAACTTACTTGTCTCCTGGACGTTTCTAATTGGTGAACCACTTACCCAATTTCCTGCTACTGACTTTATTGATGTCAAATGCAATAGACTTTCCAGGTGGCAAACCTACAGACAACATTTGCAACAATTCTGGCAACGTTGGTCATCCGACTACCTACAGAGTCAGCAATAGCGTCAAACCTGGCAGAGGACATCCCCTAACCTACAACCAGGCGATCTCGTCCTGCTGAGGGAGGACAACACGGCACCTCTCCACTGGCCGACAGCTGTAATCTCCAACATACATCCAGGGAAGGATGGCATCGTCCGAGTGGTCACAATTAGGACCCCTAAGGGAGTATTTAAACATCCCATTATAAAAATTTGCCCTTTACCGTGTGTGAATTGTGTACTATATTATCATTGTTTTGGGGGTGGCAGTATGTTACGCTAAGGGCAGAATTTTTACATTTCAATTTCCTTTCTTGCAAGTGATTGCACAACTCGTTACCGCGTTGCATGACGCAATCATCACGAGTTGTTTAACGTTATAGCTCTCGTTGGTCGTCTAGCTTCAGTCGTCAGACTAACTTCGGTACTTCGAGTGCGCGTCTCGCTGGCATTCAGTCGGTCTGTGAGTTGTTTCCACAGGGGAATAAACAGTGCTTCACAATAAGGGTGTGAATAAGGAGAACAAAATTTTCTAACATTGCTTCACCAAAAGGTTGTGTGTTTTGTATTCATGAACACCATAAATTAATCAAGTACGTTCGCATTTGCGTCTTGCAGTGGCTTGAGTCGGTCACAAGTCTTCCAGGGTCTGTGAAACTGTGTACTTGTGTAATAATCCAAGGTGGATTGAACAGACAACAAGTTTACTTATACTTGTGATACAACAAAGGCCGTAGTTTATCAAGGCAATCACTACGGTTATCATAAAACAATCACATAAGTTATTGTGTCCACAATTATATATAAAGAGTGATTAACCACAACGTTCTACATAAACGTGTGACAGAAAACGATGATATTATAGTATTGTATAGATTGATTTAATATTAAGGAAATCAATACATATATTTGAACGTATTTAGTGTCGCGTCAATAAATTTCTTACTGAACCAGCTTGTATATATTGGAACAGATTGTCCAACCAACTTATGTTCGATCCTCATCGACAATACGAGACGTCGGGGTGGGCCCTATATAGTCTAGGTTTTCCTCAGTACTGAAATAGTGAGGTTACCTCAATTTGGATGCCGACAGACCTTACACCTCCAGTAGCTTACTCACCGGACACGGGAGGAGGGATTTTTCTATCCACAAAGTCCATGTGCTCCATCTCCATGCACATTAACTTCTTGTAGTTCATGATCAGTTCCGGTTTCCATTTTAGTAGTTCGTACGCCTTGGCGTTTTGTGTTATAGCGAAGATCTTATTGTCCCAGTGGCGTGTTTCGCATAGATATGAAAGCAGGTCCCCGACAGGATGTTCCCAAAACGAGTGTTTCCTGTTACCGCATTGCACGCAATTTCCGTCTTCCACGTTCTCGCACCGAGAACAGAAATGCGGCATGCAGACGAAATTAGCAACCTCCGAGTACCTGGTATTTTGGGTAGTATCAAAACCTTAGAATACGTAACGTACCTTATCGCCTACGTCGGGCAACGCTTCCTTCATCGGTCTTATGCAACACAGGTTATCCCCGTCCCTGTTCTGCTTACAGTTATCGCAGTAACGCTTGTTAAATTCATGATTTTCGTGCTTCACGAGCCATCCACACGTCGCGCAACATGGTTTACGTTCACATACAGATGTTTCTTTGCTGTGCTGTGCCGCTTATGGTTGGCGAAACACGTTCGGCTTCTAAAATGCCTGTTCCATTCGGCGCAGGGGATTCGAACTTCTTTGAACGCGCACGAAGGCCTGGCCATGCAGTCGCTATACGTCTGGTCGCAGACTGCATGACGTCAATTGAATATGATTTTTTGCACCCTTTACAAACGTACTTTTTAGCCGTAGCAACAATAATATTAACGAACACATGATAGTGTCCTTCAACACCATCATAAAGTATATTAATTCGCTTAGACGAGTCGACCTGCCTTTCGAACATTATATCTTCACGTTTCAGATCATGGTAGACAAATATCTTATACTCCCTAATTTGTTCCTGGAATCTGACTAATTCGCGGATCCCCACTCCGTTAGACAGATCGATACCATTCGTCATACATAAGTTTCGGACCTCAGGACTTTTCCTACAACCTATTCGATACGAATTATATTTCGAATCTTTCTCTATTCTTGAAATCGTTATTACCAAATCGTGGGCTAGACAATTATCTTCTGCATTTAACTTCACGATACTTCTCTTGAGATGCACCATTATGGCGATTGGTCTGCCATTGCTCTTCATTGCACATCTACCGAAACCTACGGGCATCTTGCCCGAATGCACGGTTACGCCTATCATGTCCAGGGAATTGAATGTTGAATTCGAATGCGACATTCTCTCAAACACGCTCCATATCACTTCTCTGGATATCTGTTCTTTGCGTCCGAAACTGATTCCGACAGGCTTGTCATTTTGATTTACGTGATTTTGAATTGTTATTCCCACCATATCACTATCGTCTACATCACGTAACGCATACTCAAGGAGATCACTCACACATAGTAGGAAATATGCTACGGGTTTACTATTATCCGAACATGATATTAAACGCACAATAAACTCCCTTCCTACAGCATTTTACCGCATGTACTCTCTCGTATTCGCGTCCATTATCTCTAATCTTCTAGCCCTGATTTTTGTCTCTATAAATTTTAGGACCCAGGTACATAACTATTTAAGTTTGGCACATACAATCACTTATATCACTTACCGCAACTCTAGTCAGTATAATACTTACGATTCCCAGACTATGGTGTCCACCACACTGTTGCTGTCACGTACAAGCAACTTTCTATTATTGCCGACGGATGCTGAGGTAGTTTTCTTCTTTGTTTCTGGGATACGCCTCCACACTGCATACGTTTACCCGATACATCACGTAGAGATAATTAAAGATTTATTATTTTTACATACTTCGTCATATACTTATTTTGTCCTGCTTTTTGGAAACAATCGCTTGAATTCCGCTTACTTTTGTTGCAGACAATTCATCTAGCGAAAGGATTTGAAGAGGCTACTGCATACGCTAAACTTAAGATCAGCTCTTTAGATATTAATAAAATGTACCCCATTGTCGGTGCTAAGAGAATGACAACTAAATACGGACCGAATATCTTGCTTTCCATACGGGAATCTGATGCAGGATTAGTTCAAATATTCTCATATAAAAGATATTTTGCAGTGATTTCCAATGATGATATGGACAAGATTAATTCTAAAGCAGTCTCACTAAATCCAAATCATACTTATTGGGAATAGAATCCTAGAGCCTGCATTGTATAAACGCTTTTATTTTTGCAGATAACCCACTCCACACATGCGACCTTACGGCATTCCGTTTGACGGGTCGAACAGTGTATTTGAAACTCAACACCTTTGGTGAAAGAATAGGAAACGCCATATGGTTACCTCAATCCACTCCCACGTAGCTAGATTTTTAAGATTTGTGAATCACTTATTACAAACATTTCGCACCCTGGATATCTGTTGCGCTTTTACCGGAACTTACCCTGCTTTTATTGCGGGTGTACTCAATTCGTATCATCGTATGAGACTACATATAGCTACAAAAGATTCCCGTAGTATAGACAGCATATACGGAAATATTCGTGCTTTTTAAATCGGGCCTTTTGAGTTCGGTCTAACCGAAAGGCTGGAATATGAAAATTTCCCCGATTATTCAATCTATGACATTACACATGAAGGTGTGACGGTTACTGTTTATATTACCATTCTTGATGTCTCTGAACATTGCGGATCCCGATCCAACATAAATTTGGCAGAGTTTATTTGGAAATATATATGCGTATTTGTTGTCAAAATGTACGCTATAGTTTGCGTTCCCCTCAACACACTCAAAGTCCTTTTCCTGCATAATCATAGGGCTGGTAGCGATGGATGGATATCAGATATCTTGTGCGATGAGTTTTCGGAGGAATTTAGACATGTCCTACATAGGTTCGTAGACGACTGCACCTACGGATCCGTATGCAAGTGTAATGTGTGCCTACGGCAACCCCCGTCACTCCGATGTTTGGCTTCCCCTACTGTTTGCCATTTCACTTTTAATTTATCGCAATTCACAATGCCTGGCAGAATATTATATCACCAATATCTTTATGCAGTGGAATCGAGTATTGTTGCCCAAGATAGGCTGGTTCCACTTACATTTTCCCCCTGAAATATACTTTCGTGCGGGACAGTCGTGCGATCAGTAAGAGATTTCACAATGACAACGTAATCCCTTCTGAACGCTACTGGTTAACAACGTACGCAACGTTCTGTGCTAGCCAATAGGAGTCTATTGCGACGTTGTGTGCGAAAAAGATAATTGTTGTTGTGATTTCTGTAATAGACCCTTGTCCAAAACTCGCAACTGTTTGTTCTTTTAAACCATAATAAGAGTGTTATGATGTTATCATTTTACTGTCTTTCTGCGTCTTGTGATATATGTGTATATATACATTAAAAGCTAACTGTCTTGTGTGTTTTCTATCATTTTGTTCCAGCATATGTCGCCATTCATCGGTATAGCTATTCTTTTGTGTTCCAAACTTTTCTTTTCCTGCACGACTTCCCCTTCCTCCCGGAGCACCATGCAAGCATCAGCAAGTCGTGTTCCTAGGCGCGTGATTAACGAAGCGTTTAAGTTTTCACGTACGGGCGCAGGATAGAATGACCTTACATCAGTATTTAACTGCTTGCGAGTGTTACAGGTGTGACCAGGGCGCTTGGACACTTCAAAATTAAATTCTCGACGGCATGGGGGTTCAATGCAGCCGCAGCCTGGACCGGCCAAATAATTTCACAGTTAGCGCACTACCCCCCGCATATTGTAAGATGTCGCGGACTTAGGTTTACTTCAAACTTAGCGCGCTGGCCGGAATAATGCAAAATGGCCGACTTTATATTTAGATTTAATTTAAAATCTAGTGAGCTGCCCGCCATTTTGGGAAAAAATAGCCGACTTTTCAAATTTAGCCTAATTTTGAAAGTACGCATTTTACCCTCGTCATATTACTTCATTTTCAAAGTTACCGCGCCACAAACGCCCTCTCACGAATCCCCCCATAGTTTTTTTCGGCGGCTACATGTGGTCTGTGGGGGGGAGGAGGGCTGCCATCACTTCCGGAAACTCCATTGCCATCCGTACACCTAGAACTTACATTTCGATTGGCGATTGAATCATAAATAAATTCCCTGTTTTGAGTTCTTTTCTCGGTTTCTTCTTCAAGGTTACCAGGTTAAAGAATATGTAGTGCCTTGATTTACCCTTACGGAGTGCGTACCCCTCTCTGATGGCGACCTACACTTATGCCACACATAAATTCTATTATTCTTTCGCACTTGTGTCACTATTGCAGGAATCTACGATTACCTTATTTTACACATTAGGGGTATTGTCCGTGGCTGACCGGGTACTACTTACCCCTCTACTGTTGCACATAAGCCCACCTCATTCTTCTCGATTTTATCACCCTAAAAATATTTGGTTGAATACAGACCATTAACTTCCCCATTATGTAAATTTCTCCACTCCCTTATTACCTCGTCCCCCTTAGGCCCAAATATTCTCAAACAGCCTAACCCTACTTTCGTCCGTCAATGAGGGGGACCAATTTTCACACTCATACAAAACAGTAAAAAAAAATGTTGTTATTTATTTCTTTATCTTTATATTAGTGGATAGCAGAATGGAGGACAAAGAATTCAGCACCGAATGACAGCGAACATTTCCTGACTTCAATCTGCTCTTAATTTCTTCCTGAATAAAATTTTGGTTCCTTAAGTTCTTTCCCAATTACTAGAACTCTTCCGCCCTCTCAAAACAATTATCATTCTGATCTTGACACATGACCATATACTTAGTCTTAACAGTATTTACTTCTAATCTAATCTTCTTACGAGCCACCTCCAAAGCTTCTACATTTACCTATATAGGATGTACGCGTCCTTTGAATATATTAACTCCACCAGCATAAACCAGAACCTGATGTGTATCGTTAAATTTCAAGCCATCCTTTTTACCTGCACTCTTCCAATAGTGCACCCAAAATGAATGTTGAAAAGCAATGAAGATAGAGCATCTTCTTGTTTCAAGCTATTCCTAATAAGAAACATGACAAATTCTTACCTACCCGGGCTCTGGTATACGTTTCATTCAGACTCACTTTAATTAAAATTACTAGGTTCTTTTAGGTAACAAACTCAATGAGAATATTATACAAAAACCCCTCCTTACTGAATCATAAGATTTTTTGCATTCTGTAAAGCGGCGACACACTGCTTCGTTGTATTCCCATGTTTTCTCAAATTTTTTACGAATGTTGAATGTACGATCATTAGCTGACCTGTTACGTCGAAATCCACTTTGATGATATCCAATAATATCCTGTGCATATGGAGTTAACCTGACAGCACATTACTGTTAAATTTTGTAGGTAGCTGGCAAAAGTGATACGTTTACTGCAATCTGTTTAATTGTCCTTCTTATAGATAGGTACAATGAATAACTCCTCTCACTCTTCGGGCAATTCATCCTTTTTTCCGTATAGAATTAATAAGTTTCGGATATCAGTGAATTGTTCTACCCCCTGCCTCAATCAATTCTTCTCGAATTTGATCCATACCCGGTGATTTGTAACTTTTAGCTTTTCGATTTTCAGCTCAATCTCAAAAGCGCTTGGCTGAGACACATGTGGTTCTGCTACATATATTTCTGCCTGCCTAACATCATTACCCCTTTTGCATTCAATGACCCCGTGTACATTCATTAGCCGGAAGATATAGTTCCTCAACCTGATGAAGATGGATACACTGAAATTGGGTATAAGATGCAGCAGTAAAAACATAATAAGGAGCTTCTTAAGTATTCGCATATTCTTGCACGTTTTCTACAACTTTGGGCAAAAATAAAAGAGACAAATGCTGAAAAAATTTGTCGATCATATTGGTAACTCGCTGACACATACTACACAACTACGCGCCTCAAACTTACCAAAGACTTGTATAGGGTACACACGGAGTGCGTTTCCTTTGGACTACTCGGAGAATGTGAAATCGGACGGTGGACGACTATCGATCTTCAATCTAACAAAAGAACTAAAACGGCGACAACGAAACACAATTTATCTCGTTCCCATCGCCGGGAGTCGTTCCTATAACTAGCAATCCTGGCATTCGTGCTTCTCTCACAGCATAGTAATGAAGAAAGTTTTCGTCCATAAAGATCGATGAGATCAGTATGCGGACTAGTGGCAACGCGGTGAGTCAAGAGTTTCCATCGGCAGCTGCAGTCGAGATGGGTGAAATTTTCACGTTGCAGGAGTTACATAACGCTATCTGCTGGAGTTGGAATGGTTGTCACCCGGTCTTCATAGGTTCCCCGCAGTTTTACGTGACGATGTGGCCAATACTCAAGAACGCCCTCTTGGTGCTGCACAATCTAACGCTCCTAAGCAACCCACTACACTCCAGCAACTGAAAGGTATGGTAGTGAACACACTGCGAACACCCCACCAGTCCATACCGATGGATTCCCGCCCCAATAACCTTTGGCGTTCACGACCAAACGATTTTCGATGCTGCGAAGAGCATTCGCGTTTCCATAACGTTCACAAAATTACTGGGCCAGCGATGTGCATTATCATCGTGGCCTTTCAGGCTACCTTCGACAACATGGCGGATGACTATATACTGAAACGCTACAGATTCTCCAACCTGATCATCCTTATTCTTTCGCTTTACTACCAAGTACCATCTCTTTTTCAAAGTAATGGATAAATCTTCGCCGCTTTCGATTTTAAAATTTCCATCCGTCAAAGATGTCCTCTTAGTATTCTGCCGTACTGACAGCCATCAATTCCGCTTTAGAAATGGAACACCATATCTTACGTTGCATTCAACTGAAACCTGGCCCAAATTCCACCCGAGTCATGGTACATGCTAAAGATGTAAAATTACGGATGTCTCGAAGGTACACAATATTACGGAAACCTTTGAACGTGGCATGGGTACTAGGTTGAATAGACGGAAATCTGAAGTGATACCCATAAGAGAATGGGATGCAGTTTATTCGACATCATGAATAGCCCTACGTTGACAGGGTAACGATGTTAGACATACAATTCACCTCAGATAAATTATCAGAACTGTAACACCATACATGGTCAAGGACAGTCCATTCAATGAAGTGTCGAGCACATGACATTTACCTTCGCCTGATGAGCCTCTCTTCTCGCAGCAACTTCGTGCACGCATTCCTCTATGAATGACGTAGTACTCCACGCAAATTATGCCGCCAAAAAAAAAGACACGAAAAATCAATACTGTCTTACCATTGTTCCTGTGCAGAGGAACTCTAATTAGGGTATTATTATTCACTAAACACCTTGACCTGACAGCGGGATTATGTGTCTGATGGATATTTACGCTAAATATACGGCACTTTTTATAGGTTGGTGGCGACATCTGCAACTACGCAACAACAACAACAATAACAATACTGTTGCTTCCACAAAAGTTGGTCAAATTCTTCACACCGCAGACACTCCCGAAGGACATTCTCAAACCCGGGGACAGGAATACGTATGACTCTGTTTGGAATAAGTGCGTAACGTCAGCCCGGAGGCTGACCTCGACTGATGAAACTCTCCGACTAGCGCTCTACCAACACATATATATTCCTATATCTGTATACAATCAAACCTTCGTATTTAGGAAGCATAGCCCACCTCAGACTTGGATTCGGTGTGGAAGAACAGAGCATGATGTTTCCTCCTACACTACATTTATTCCACTTGGTACGTGGTTTTACACGACCTTATATCGACTAAATCAAGATTGCAAGCGGTATATCTCTGACCTGCAGTTGTGTGTTCCGAGTTTGCCTACAGAGACACACCGACACAAAGACTTAATCTTCGACAGACCTTTAGAAGAGGACGCAAACAAATCTAGACTTCATACTGCAAACAGATGGATAGCTTATAACTGACACGTGGTTAACTCGACCCCGATTCCCCTTATGGCCCAAAGCGGGACACAACGCTGTTCTTTTAGAATATCAGGCACACGATACACTGAATTATAATGAGGCGACAAGGACATAATATTCATTCCGAACTGTATCGTTGACCGGCACAAGACGCGATGGAAGAAGTATGCGACAAATGAACGGTTTCAGATTTTTGGGTGTTATTTTAGCTTGTGCGATTAAACATTCACGGTGCTCCCTCATTATTGCATCAGGAAGCGTCACCCGCTGACCCTGGAACAGGTGTCATAACTTGGGTGATCCTATACATCACCACCATAAGATTTATCATTAACTCTTATGATTACTTCGATAAATATAATACTGCTTTCATTTGTATATATGTACAATAGTATGACTCTAATTAGTATAATACTGACTTCAGTCAAGTACAATAGGATGATGAATCATTCACTGCTCTGTATGCGACAGCCATATAAAGAGATTGTAATAGCCATATGAAGACATAGTGTATCGCGAAAACGGATAAACTGAGGAAATTTTCTACAAACCGGGAGGTCGCGGGTTTCATTCCCAGGTGGGCCAACGGTATTTTTTATTGACTGCTGTCGACTCAGCTTCTAACAGAAATGAGTACTTGGGGTATAGAATGAGGGTAAATGCGACTTGTTCGTAGGGCTGGCAACCTGGGATGTACAACCAATCGCAGTCCTTAAGACATGTACATCACTCTTGTGAAAGTAGTACTGTTCAGTTCAGCTGAGGTATAATCTACCTACAAGTGTGTCAAAACAACTTATTTTGGCTAGAAATTAGGGCCTCATGTTTTGTATTATTCACGCCGAAAACAATAAAACACATCACTCAAGCATAACTCTATATTATAAATGACAATCTAGTTTGAAAAATGTTGCGATTCTTGAGAAAGCATCATTTGACAATCCATACAAATATTGAAAACACTTTCTTTCTTTAACAATTTGGTGAAATTAACTTCCTTTACATCATTATAAACTTTCCGATAAATTGTGGCACGTGTAACACAATTTCTTTCGTTCAGGCTTCCCTGCTATTGCTATGCTTTATTATGAAGACGTAGTACTAAAACGAGATCCTTACTTGATATACGTAAGTAATCCAGGTACTGTACGTGGTTGCGCCAAAGCGAAATATTAACGGATATTCGTTCACGAAAGTCATTTTTGTGTTGTGTTTGGTAAAGTTTTTGGGAGCTTATACACGTTAAAATGCGTACAGGGTATTGTTCCTATACAGCTGTACTCATACTAATGGACATCAGTATTCGTTTATTGTTGATTTTCGTACATTGTAACACGCATGGCAGGTGGCTGAATTATTCGTGTTTGACTGATATTTTTATTTCTATAATGAATGTCAAATTTCTAATTATAGTTTTATGAAGTAGACGTTTAATTTCATGTAAGTTTTCATACGTAGGAAACAACGAGTCATTCAGTCACCGACTCAGCAAATTCGTGTGCCGTATAGCGTGAGACAAGTCGGTCTCACGCTATACGGCACACAACGCACATATATAACCAGGATAATTCTAAAGATTATGCGACTAAAAAAAATACACAAGACAAGCTGCCACAGCACCAACTGAACGTAACGATGTAAATCACTGAGTGCCTTTAAACTATAACTTTATTAAGGAACAATGTATGCTCCCTGAGGATGATCGTATGATCGAAAAATGTAGGAGTGTTTTAAGTGTTTAATGTGAATTTTAGATCGTGAAATGAATATATGTGCATTTGTTGGTGTGTTAATTAGATAAACTACAGAATGCACGGTGCGACGTTAAAGATGGTTCGGGCTGACTCTGTTTGAAATTATTTAACTGAATTTTTTTTGAGTTGAGCAAATTTAGAATATATTTCGTAGTGTATGAACTAAAATTCGAAACGCTTTACGCATTCTGGTTTATAAATAGGAGGCAAGCTAATTCATTTCATCACATCCTGGCATAGAGTGATTTTGTAAATTGCTTAATTCCCATTTTGTATTTATTGTTCGTTTCATTTAGTTAAATAAATTATAATTACTTTACCTCATTCAACTTTTCAATTATTTAGTTAATTATTTTACTTGTCTTTAAGTCAAAATACTAAGCCGTGAATTGTCAGAATTTCTGGCTGGTGGCAGCTTATTAACTACCGAACAATCCCTAAAATTAGCTACTCTTTATCTAGTATTATTCTGGTAAATATTGGTGGAATATTTTGTCACCCGAACGGCACTACAAATTGGTTGGCAGCGACGGGATACTGGAACTTACTACGCGCCTAGTAGAGTTTAAAGGGACTCACAATTACATGTTCATAACTTACTTCTTAGGGTAGATTCAAGAAAGGGATACGTGACAGAAATTCAAGCCGGAAAATTGGTTTGTTTTTCAAAATTCTCCTAGCAAGCAATCATTATGAATGACGCAAGCCTACGAGCCGAGATAGCCGAAACAAAAGCTGAATTACAGCGGCTAAGGGAGCGTATGTCTATAGGAACACCGACTGTTTACAAAGAACTATCCCTGATAGCCTTAACACCTAAGTGAACGGGTTCGGAATCAACAGTTACTCTTGAGGAGTTCTATAACACAGAAACATTAGCGCGAATTGGTCGAAGAGCAGACAAGGACCAACTTGAAATCGCAGTTTTAAAATTAGTTGATTGAACGAAAGTATTTTACTAAGGATTTCCAGAGGTTCACACGGAAAATGTGACGTGACAAATTTTCAAGAGCACGTTTAGACAAATATAGAGGGATATCGACAGGACCAATATCACATCATGAAACTGAGGACAGCCAGACAAGGAAAAACGAAAGGACACAAGAGTTTGCGGATATGTGCGGGGCACTAGCTTAGAAGTTTACGTGTAAGGTAGAAGAACCCCTAGCCCAGCGGGTTCATCACGAGAATGATGAGCGAATGCTTTCACCCAGGTTCGTGTTAGGATTGACCGGGGTACCTGGCAGGCAGATTCGGTACGATAATCCACAGTGGGTGGTTCAGGCTTTGAAAATCGCCGTATCGTGCAAGAGGCCGAAAAACCAGAGAGGCTTTGCTTGACATTTCGTTTAGGCTACGCTCTCGATCCCCCATCCGAGCGACTCACGGAAGCGGAAAGCCGCGACGCATGGACAATACGAACTTGGTAAATTACACGCGTAGTAAGCGATATAAGGTTTCGTGTAGTGACAGCAAGGCGGCACACCCAAACTTTATGAACGCGCGGACAAATTTGCCTTACGGTTTTATGTATGTTTAGGCATAGGACATTTCGCCAGCGAATGTCGAACAAGGCTCAAAAGTGAGGAAAGCCACTCTGACTCACCGGGGAGGAGAAACCCGTGCGAGCGTTCGAGGCGTTGGAGTTTCCCGCACGAAAACCACTCACTCGCAGCCAAGTGGGGTTTGAGGAGGGAAAGGAAAAATTCGGGAAACAGCAAGGAGGTGTGATGGGAGGCAGCTCATTCCGCAGCTGCAACAAAGCTTTTGGCGCCATTCCTGATGGAGCAAGGCCCCTTCTATTTCGGTGTATATAGAAGTTATGAGAAGTCTGATCCTACACACCATCGACAATGTCTCGAAATTACAACCACGAATATCGAAGAGTGACGTGAGAGCCACCTCTATGAAACCATACTGAGTGACCGTGGAGGTACATGATATTGGAGGACGACAGTCCGTTACCTTTGTATTAAACGGACACGAGTTGAGTCACACGTTTTTAGTGGGTTCGTTCCCCACCGAAGCACAGGTTTACTAGGCACGGATTTCCTAAAAGAATCAGATGCCATATTTGATTTTGAGTGCGGTAAGATGTCAGTAATCGACATTCGCAAAATTCCTGGATATTATAGTGAGGCATTAAGAGGGTATTTAGAACTCAGGTTATTACCGAGGGTAAGGAGGAACACCGCGCCCAACCCGGGCAACGGGAGAAGATGCAAAAGGACAAACAGCTCCCGGCCGGCCCCATTGCGAGCTAACTAATGTTCAGAGTAGAGGTTGGCTAGTGAGGGCAAGGGAGTATATCAACAAAGCACCCCGGTACCGAGTAGTTATAGGAAGACTGGAATCGTAGATCGGACGCGAAATCCCTTCGCTAGTCTGTGTTGGAGCCAATTCAAGGGGATCATACTTGCCCGTTCACACACTCGAGTCAGGCCAGGCGCTCTCGAGTCTTCTCGAGTGACGTCACTGTACGATCAGGCGGCTACACGTTTTTGTACGTAATTCTCGAAAACATTAGGAGAAGAAGCCAATGCCTGACCAAGGCCACTGTCCTAGGCGTAGCATGGGAAGAATTAGAATCGTTAGTTTACAAGCAAATTGGCAGAAGTAAATCTAATACAAAGCCACCAACAAAGGCGGCAAGGAAAAAAAGAATGAAGCATTGTACCGTAAGCTATTACATGGAAAACTAGATCACTTAACCCGAGAGGATAGGCAACAATCTAGCCCATATTACTGAAATAGGCCCAGGTTTTTCATGAGGAAGGAACGAATGACTTGAAGGGAAATAACGTCATAGAACATCAGATTTTAATGCAGAAAACACAACGAATTAGACGACCGCAGCATAGAAAGCCTTTTGCCCTAAGGCACGAAATGCAGGCGCAGGTCCAGAAGAATCTCAATCACGACATTGTTAGGGAGAGTAATTATCCTTTGTAAGCCCCAGTAATCTTAGTACCAAAGAAGAGCTTAGACCGAATACCGCAGTCCAGATTTTGTGTACATTTTAGAACCCTCAACTACGTGGCTATGTTCAATTCCTACGTCCTGCCTATATTTAAAGAAACGACCTCCAACCTCTGTCGCTGCAAGTATTTTACGGTCTTAGATTGCTATAGTGGGTTCTGCCTAGTGAGTATAAAGAAGGAACACAAGAAGCATACCGGTTTTGCAGTTCCGTTTGGACACCATGAGCTCAATCATTTACAGTTCGGCTTGACGAATTATCGATTGAACTTTCAGGTGACCATGGACGATGTCTTCAAGAACTGGTAGAAAACGGATGGTGGGTCTCCATAGATAGTACAATAACATTCCCCAAGTTGACAGAGTAGCACGCCCTGAGCCTGAAGAATGTATTGCAAGGTTCGACGAAGCCAAACTGCAGTTCCACCCTGGAAAATGCATCTTTGCGGAAACCGAATTGCAATAACTAGGCGTTCTGTTTCGGTGAATTGAGTTTACGCTTCCCCCGATAATGTGAAAGCCGCGAGACAGTAACGAACTCCGAAGTGCGCTAAAGATGTTAGATCATTCTTGGGCCTAGCTTCCTTTTTCAGGACACAAGTTCAAATTTTTGCCGAAATGGCAAAACCGCTAACAACGCTGACCAGAAAGAATCAAGAATTTATACGATGTCCGAATGAGGAGGAAGCTCTCCAGGGTATTAAGGATGGGCTTTGCAACACACCTGTGCTGGCATACCCGAATTTTAACCTACCCTAACCATGGATGCTTCCAAGTGAGCGATCGCCGCCACTTTGCCCAGTTGCAGTATTGAATGTCACGAAATTTCGCTTAAGTAACACACCAGAGTGGGGATACTCAGCTCAGCTTTCGAAGCCGGGATCCTAATATACGTGTGGATTATCTGGTATTTCCTTTGCTACTTGCATGGAAAGAAATTCCTAGTAAGTACTGAACACTCTGCTCCACTTATTTTTGAAATTTTGCCGAATATAACCTCATCTTATGAGATGGAGTCTCAAGTTGTCTGAGTTAGACTTTCTTGTCGATAACTAAGCAGGGTTTAAAATAGGTCACTTAGACGCCCTGCGACGACACTTAAGTGCCGCTATAAACCCAAAAGTCCTAGGTAGAGAAACGACTTGCTTGAGCGAGGATAAGTTGCATTCTGCGTCAGAGACAATTGCGAATGTTGCTATCGTACGAGTGAATTTTTCTTGATAATGGAGGCGCTATGTATAAACGCTAGTCAAATTTTAAACACCAGATGATGGTACCGAAATCGACAATCTGGTTTGTCATTATTGAAAACCACGTTCCCTAAAATAGAGCTTACCCTGGCCAAAAATTTCAATGAAACTTATTTCGCTGAGATACTTGTAGCTAGGAATGCGAAGGTCCATGAAGAACTAGGCAAAGAAATGTGACCCATGCCAAAGAGGAAACGATGACCGAGAATTCTTAGCCCCACTTAGAGAAATGTTGGGGCCGAAAACCCATTTCGTGGTTACAAGTATGGATATAACCGGCTTATCCCTGATGACGCCGCAAGGAAACAAGGATCTCCATATTTTCTTCGACCAAGTATGTGGAAGCTTTTCCTATAGGCGATCAAACGGTCGAAATTGCGCCAAATTATATGCGAACCAAATTGTCACCCGCCATGGAACAGGCTCTATGCTAATCACTTACCAATAGTTCACTTCTTCCTTCTTCCAGGAAACGTAACATACTAGGGATTCGCAATACGCGCACCGCTAGTTATCACTCAGTCAAACGGAAAGATTGATTGCTTGCATCGCTCGATACACATGAATACGCACAACATAAATACGCTAATTGCAAATTGCGATGCCCTTCTATTTCATGACAAAAGGCGCAAACCCCAAGTACGACAGTACAGAACGAACCTCTATGCCGCCGGAAGTGACGTCACAGGCACGTGATGTAAAGAAACTTGGCGGCGGGGTCAATGACAATAGACAGGGAATAACGTAAAATGTAAACAAAAATGGCGGACGGTGTTGCCTCCGGGGGCCACGTGGCGTAAATGGACTTAACTTTAAACATTGATATGAAAAGCAATGACGTAGAAAGTAAACAAAGATGGCGCATAAACGTACCATAGGCGATTACGGGTTGTTAATAAACAAACGACTTAGTATATAAATATATATGGCGGATAACCTTGCCCTAGGTAGTCACGTGGTGTAAATAAATGAATGACGTATTATGTAAGTAAGTATGGCGAATAACGTTGCCCCAGGCGGTCACGTGGTGTAAACAAACCTGGCGGATGTCCCAATTTCGGCAGACACTGTGGCGCCTAACTTAACTTTGGCCTGTGGTATGTAAACATATATGGCGATGGTCACATGATGTAAAAAATGACGTAGTATGTAATCAAACATGGCGCATAACCTAATTTCAACAGACATTATGGCGCCTAAACTAACTTGAACCTATAAACAAATGACGTAATATGTAAATAAATATGGCGGACGATCTTACCTTGGGCGGTCACGTGATGTAAACAAACATAACGGATGGCCCAATATTGGTAGACAGTGTGGCGCGTAACCTAACTTTAACCTCTGAAATGTAAACAAATTACGTAATATGAAAACAAAAATGGCGGATGACCTAATTTTGGTAGACAGTATGGCGCCGGCATTTATTTTGAATGAGCGCTAAATTAATTTTAATGTCCGCCATTTTAAAAGAGCGCCATTTCTAAATTTGTTGTAACTTAAACCGCCATTTTCCAATATGGGCACTAGGGCGGTACTTTTAAATTAAACCTAAGATTAAAGTCCACCATTTTCCAACAAGGCTACCAACGCGGTACTTTTAAAATTTCTGCTAACGAACTTTAAGTTTGTATTGGCGCTTTCCGCTATTTTGAATGAGCGACACTTTTAAATATAACCTAACCTAGAGTCATGATCGCCATTTTGAATGAGCGCAATTCTTAAATTTGCTCCAAACTAACTTTAAGTTTGCCGCTTTGTAATATGGTTGAGAGCGCGGTCTATCCAATATAGCTACCAGCGCGGTAATTTTAAATTAAACCAAGTGTAACGTTCAAACACATAGCCATCACTTGACGTAAGACTTTATTAGTGATATAGGTCACACGCTTGTTGATACACACAATACTGAAGGCTACCGACGATAAGCATATTTTCTTCAAAAGACTGGGCAAATATTCATACGAACGGTTCTTTTGGAAATTGTCTTGCTTCAAACGATAATGAAATTTTCTCACCGTTAGATGATAACCGGAATTCATCTCATCTATAAGTAACACTGTGCTCTTAACCGGCAATACATTTTTCAATGTGATCTCAGTAATTTAACTTTTGACTACACAACACATAAAAATTAATTTCATTCACAAACTTTCGAATTCCAGGCGCATAACTCGGGTACAGACCAAACGAACCACACAGTACTTTATCACTGTTCTTGGTTGTAACAATATCAATCACGAGCTAGAACCACTTTGTGTTCTTAAATTTTAATGTATTTTACCTGTCCTACAATATCATTCAATACTACACATGAGCGTCCGATGGTAGTGTTTGGAAGAAACGGAACGTCACGAAAATGTAGAAAATCCATTTTGTGTAACTTTAACGACTGACGATAGAAAGGCCTGCTGGTGAACTCTAAAACCGAGCTAGACTACCCCTACCGAAATAGGGTGTTGGTGTTTGCCTCAGGTAAACATGTTAGAACATGCACACTGAAACACCTACCTGCTATAACTGTATACGCAATAAGAACTGCTGTAGCAAACCACACTCGCTGTACATTAATCTCTTCGAGGAGCACCGAATATAACTAATGTGGGACCTTTAATATTCAGTACGTAAACACATATCGGAATCCATATTGCATGCTCGCGCCAAACCGAATAAGTAATTTTCCAATCCGTTGGGTGAACACCACAAAGGAAACCGATGATGTGATCTCTTATTCCCGTAACAAAAAATATGTTATTTTAGCAGCCTCTTCAAGAAAATATTTATTTCTGTAATAAACATGTTTTTGTTTATAAAATACGTTACCAATATAAAAGAATCCTCCTTTACTTAGATCGTCACCGTTTCGATTGGACACAGCAGGCCAGGTGGAAAAA
>Ga0131853_10007983_pt1 | contig 19229 bp, 16 predicted proteins | sample TergutLab28metaG_FD_92764 | JGI IMG/M metagenome (GOLD analysis project Ga0131853, IMG submission 92764) | Labiotermes labralis P1 segment gut microbial communities from Petit-Saut dam, French Guiana - Lab288 P1 (version 2) (version 2) | ecosystem: Host-associated > Arthropoda: Insects >...
ACGGCGCAGGAGGTCGACCGCCAGCAACGGAGCTCCCGGAAGCTCGGCGTCCGTGAAGTCGCGCTCCGGCGCCACCACGACGTCAGGTTGGATCTCGGTGTCCTCGGCGAGGACGACGGCGAACGGCGCGAGCAGCATCTCGAGCGCGTCGCCCTCCCTCGCGATGGCCTGGTCGAGTAACGACGCCAACCGCCATACCGCGCGCTGGTGCCCTCTCGCCGGAGCAGGGGTCACGATCAGCACCCCGTCGATGAGCTCGTAGCGGTGGCCGTCATCGGGCATCGCCGCCAGATCGGCGCGGCTGAGCCGCCGGTGGGGCAGTCCGAGCACCTCGGTGGGCATGGCAGTCATCGTAGGTCCTTCCGGTCGGCATACGGATCAGTCCAGCGGCCGAGCCGCCGCCGCACCAGGGCCCTCCCTCGATCTGTGGAGATCGCGGGCCGATGACCACTTGTGCACAGGAAGTGGCGAGTTATCCCCATGACCGGCGTCACACACCGTGGAACGTTCAAGAGGCGCAGACACCACCCCGCCGCCTATCGTCGGCGGCGCCGCCGACCCCCGGAGCGGCATGGAAGGACGAGACAGTGACCCAGAACGACGCCTTCGACCGCTGGCAGGCCCGCGAGCGCGACGCCGAGGAGATGATCCCCCTCATCGGACGCCTCCACCGCGACAGGGGCGTCACCGTGGTCGTCCACTCCAAGACGCTGGTCAACAAGTCCACCATCTCCATCCTCAAGGCGCACCGCGCCGCCCGCCAGGTCGAGGGCGATGAGCTCTCGGTCGTCGACACGCTGCCCGTGCTCCGGGCCGTCGTCGCCGCTGGGCCGGGGCCGGCGCGCATCGATCTCGGCATGCTCCTGGTGGGCTTCCGCGAGTCCGGGGCGACCGACCTCCCGGCGTACGTCGCCACGCAGCTCGCGCCGGTGCTCGGAGCGAACAAGGTCTCACCGTCGGGCCCGCGCGACGTCGTGCTCTACGGATTCGGCCGGATCGGCCGACTGGTGGCCCGGCTCCTGATCGAGAAGGCCGAGACCACCTCCGGTCTGCGGCTGCGTGCCGTCGTCATCCGCAAGAGCGGCGAGAACGACGTGACCAAGCGCGCGTCACTGCTTCGCCGGGACTCGATCCACGGAGCGTTCCAGGGATCGATCGTCGTCGACGAGGAGAACGACACGATCATCGCCAACGGCAACGAGATCCGGTTCATCTACGCCGACAGCCCGGAGCAGGTCGACTACACGTCGTACGGCATCCGCGACGCCATCCTCATCGACAACACCGGCCGCTGGCGCGACCGCGCCGGCCTCAGCCAGCATCTGCGGCCCGGCATCGCGAAGGTCGTGCTGACCGCGCCGGGCAAGGGCGACGTTCCCAACATCGTCCACGGCGTCAACCAAGGCTCCGTCGACCCCCGCGAGCGGATCGTGTCGTGCGCCTCGTGCACGACCAACGCCATCGTGCCGCCGATCAAGGCGATGGAGGACCGGTTCGGGATCGTCTCGGGCCACGTCGAGACCGTGCACTCCTTCACCAACGACCAGAACCTGGCCGACAACTTCCACAGCGCGGACCGTCGCGGCCGGGCCGCCACGCTCAACATGGTCATCACCGAGACGGGCGCTGCCTCGGCGATCAAGAAGGCACTGCCGGACCTGACGGCGACCATCTCGGGCAACGCGATCCGGGTGCCCACGCCCGACGTCTCGATCGCCGTCCTCAACCTGCGGCTGAAGGAGGAGACCACCAAGGAGGAGGTGCTCGCGCATCTTCGCGAGGTCTCGCTGCGCGGCCCGCTCAAGCGCGCCATCGACTACACCACCGCCAAGGACGCCGTCTCCTCGGACTTCATCGGCTCGCGCTCGGCGGTGACCGTCGACGGCAACGCCGCGATCGTCAACGGCGACAACGCGATCCTCTACCTCTGGTACGACAACGAGTTCGGCTACTCCACGCAGGTGATCCGGGTGGTCCAGGCGGTCTCCGGCACGGAGGTGCCCGCGCTCCCGGCCGTGTGACCCGCGCATCGGTGTAGCCGACCATGCTACGCCGCGCTACGGTGGTCCCATGAGCACGACCATCCCGCAGCGTGACCTGCGCAACCACAACGCTCAGATCATGGACCGGGTCGCAGCCGGAGAGTCGTTCGTCGTCACCCGCGACGGGGTCCCTGTCGCAGACGTGACACCGCATGTGCAGACAGCGCGCCCACCGATGTTCCCCTCGGTCGCTCAACTCGATCTCTTCTTCGCGCCCGTCGACCTCGACACGTCCAGCTGGCTGGCCGAGACGCGGGACGGCAGGCTCGACGACGAGATCTCCGACCCGTGGGAGCGCGGCCGCGATGGCTGAGCATCGGCTCGCACTCCTCGACACGTCCTGCGTCATCGCACCGCCGGAGCAAGCATGGACGATCGCGGACGCGTTCGCCGTGAGCTCCCTGACCGTCGCCGAGCTGGCATACGGCCTGCACACGGCCGATCCGATCCAGGCGGCACTGCGCGAGGAGCGGTACCGCACGATGCTCGCCACGTTCGAGCCCGTCCCCTACTCCGCGCGGGCAGCCCACCTCTACGGCGCGCTGGCGGCCGCGATACGCGACGCGGGCCGCAACCCCAGGCCCCGTCGGATCGACCTGCTGATCGCCTCCGTCGCGGCTGACCTCGGAGCAGCCCTCGTCACGCGGAATCCCGACGACTTCGTCGGCGTCGAGCGCCTCGTCACCGTCGTACCCGTCTGAGCACCTAGGGCTGGGCAGGAACGTTACCAACGAGTAACCTGCGTCCCATGCCGTACCACGCACTCCTCTCCCCGCTCACGATCGGCGACCTGACGCTACGCAACCGCGTGGTGATGGGATCGATGCACACGGGCCTCGAGGACCGTGCCCGCGATCTGCCCAAGCTCGCGGCGTACTTCGCCGAGCGCGCCCGCGGCGGCGTCGGGCTGATCGTCACCGGTGGCTACAGCCCCAACAAGCGCGGCTGGCTCAAGCCGTTCGCCTCGCAGCTGTCGAGCCGCCCGCAGGCGATGCGTCACCGCGCCCTCACCGGCGCCGTCCACGACGAAGGCGGCGCGATCGCGCTCCAGGTGCTGCACGCGGGGCGCTACGGCTACACGCCGTTCTCGGTCTCTGCCAGCGCCATCAAGGCGCCGATCAACCCGTTCACGCCGCACGCCATGTCGTCGAGGCAGGTCGACCAGACCGTCAGCGACTTCGCGCGCGCGGTCGGCCTCGCGAAGGAGGCCGGGTACGACGCCGTCGAGATCATGGGATCGGAGGGGTATCTGATCAACCAGTTCCTCGCCGAGCGCACCAACCAGCGCACCGACGCATGGGGCGGTACGGCGGTCAACCGGATGAGATTCCCGGTCGAGGTCGTACGCCGGGCCCGCGAGAGCGTCGGTGCCGGGTTCCCGATCATCTTCCGGCTCTCGCTGATCGATCTGGTCGACGGTGGGCAGACCTGGGAGGAGACCGTCGAGCTCGCTCTCGCGCTCGAGGAGGCCGGAGTCAGCGTGCTGAACACCGGCATCGGGTGGCACGAGGCCCGGGTGCCGACGATCATCACGCCCGTGCCCGCCGGTGCATGGGTCCCGTACACCGCGCGCTTGAAGGAGTCGGTCTCGGTGCCGGTCTGCGCCTCGAACCGGATCAACACCCCTGACCTGGCCGAGTCGATCCTCGCCAACGGCCAGGCCGACCTGGTCTCGATGGCACGGCCGCTCCTGGCCGACGCGTTCTTCGTCGAGAAGGTCGCCGGTGGTCGCGCCGACGAGATCAACACCTGCATCGCCTGCAACCAGGCGTGCCTCGACCATGCGTTCGCCAACAAGCCGGTCTCGTGCCTGGTCAATCCGCGCGCCGGCCGCGAGACGACCCTGGTGCTGCGACCTCTCGCGCCCGCGACCCAGCGCTCCGTCGCGGTCGTCGGCGCCGGGCCGGCCGGGCTGGCGGCGGCGACGACCGCGGCCGAACGCGGCTTCGCCGTCACCCTTTTCGAGAAGTCGGAGGAGATCGGCGGCCAGTTCCGGCTGGCCATGGCGGTGCCGGGCAAGGAGGAGTTCGCCGAGACACTGCGCTACTACGGGCGGAGGCTCGAGGTGCTCGGCGTCGACGTACGACTGAAGACGGAGGCCCGCGCCGACGACCTCGACGCCTACGACGAGGTGGTGATCGCCACCGGCGTGACGCCGCGGATCCCGGCCATCGAGGGCGTGGACCATCCAGCCGTCGTCACCTACGCCGAGGTCCTGTCCGGGCGCGCGGACCCCGGCGACCGGGTGGCGGTCATCGGCGCCGGCGGCATCGGCGTCGACGTCTCGACCTGGCTCACCCACGAACCCGAGACGCTCGCGGAATGGATGGCCCACTGGGGCGTCGGCGATCCGCTGGAACACCGCGGCGGCCTCGTCGAGCCCACCCCGCGCACGCCCGCACGCCGGGTCACGCTCGTGCAGCGCAAGACGACGCCGATCGGGATCGGCCTCGGCAAGACCTCCGGGTGGGCTCACCGCGCGCACCTGAAGCAGGACGGCGTGCGACAGGTGCGCGGCGCGTCGTACGACCGGATCGAGGAGCTGCCCGGCGGCGGGGTCACACTGCACCTGACGGTCGACGGCGCACCCGTCGTGGTCGAGGCGGATACGGTCGTGCTCTGCGCCGGCCAGGAGTCGGTGCGGGATCTGTGGAGCGAGCAGACCGGCAGGCACCTGATCGGCGGCGCCGATGTCGCCGCCGAGCTCGATGCCAAGCGTGCGATCCGGCAAGGCACCGAGGTGGCCGCCGCACTCTGACGAGGTTGTGAGCCTCAACGAGGGTGACGGGCCTCGCGGAGGATCACGACTGGAGTCGCCGCCGAGCGATCCGGCCCGACCACACGTACCCGCCGGCCATCGCGCCGGCGATCACCGGCGCACGGCACCTAGGCGGACTAAGGTCGGCGCCATGGACTGCCTCTTCTGCGCGATCGTGGCCGGCGACGTTCCCAGCACGAAGGTCTACGAGGACGACCTGACCTACGCGTTCATGGACATCGCGCCGGCGTCGGAGGGACACTGCATCGTCGTCCCCAGGAACCACACCCGGGACATCCTCGAGATCGGCCCGACCGACCTGCACGCCGTCGTCGACGCCGGCCAGCGGCTCGCCCACCGCGTGACCGAGGTGCTCGGCGCCGACGGCGTGAACCTGCTCAACAACCGGGGCGCGACCGCCTGGCAGTCGGTCTTCCACTTCCACCTGCACGTGATCCCGCGGTACGCCGACGATCCGGCGCGCGACCGGCTCTCCCTGCCCTGGGAGCCGACACCGGGCGATCCGTCGGCGATCGCGGCAGCCGCCGCCAAGATCGCGCTCTGAGCCGCTCCCGCGCCTAGAGAAGCGGCGCGGTCGTCCCGTTGGGCTGCGCGGCGATCATGTCGGCGTACCACTGGAAGGAGCGCTTCGGGGTGCGCTGAAGCGTGTCGTAGTCGACATGCACGAGGCCGTAGCGCTGGGAGAACCCGTTCTCCCAGTCCCATCCGTCCAGCAGGGTCCAGGCGAAGAAGCCGCGGACGTCGACGCCACGGTCGATCGCCTCTCGGACGGCCCCCAGGTGGCTCTCGAAGAAGTCGATGCGCGGCTGGTCGTCGATGACGCCGTGCTCGTCGGGCCCCATCGAGTACGCCGCGCCGCACTCGGTGATGACGATCGGTGGGAGCGCCGCCCGAAACCGCGCCCGCAGCACGATGAGGAACTCCCGAAGCGTCGAGGGCACGACCGGGAAGCCCGCATCGGTCTCGGGCCGGCCGAGCACGCTGAACATCTCGAACGGCATCTGGGCGCCTTCGGCGGCCGCGCCGACGCGGCGCGGGTGGTAGTAGTTCACGCCGTAGAAGTCGAGGGGCTGGCGGATCGTCGCCATATCGCCGTCCTGCACCACCTCGGCCATCAGCGGCTCCAGGTCGCGCGGGTAGCGGCCGAGCAGCATGGCCTCGAGGAAGAGACCGTTCCACAGCGCATCGAAGAGCTTGGTCGCACCGACGTCGGCCGGATCGTCGGAAAGGGGCCACATGGGCGAGTGGTTGTTGGCACAACCGATGGTGGCGGCGCCGGCCTGCCTCAGCTCGATCGCCGCCCGGCCGTGCGCCAGGAGGAGGTTGTGCACCGCCGGGAGGCCGGCGAAGAGGAACTCCTTGCCGGGCGCCCAGGTCCCCTCGGTGTACCCCAGGTAGCCCGCGGCGTTCGGCTCCTGCACCGGGATCCAGTGGTGCACCCGGTCGGCGAGCCTGGCACCGACCACGGCGGCGTACTCGGCGAAGGCGTCGACCGTGGCCCGGTTGAGCCAGCCGCCGTCGTCCTCGAGGGCCTGTGGCAGGTCGTAGAAGTACAGCGTGGCGACCGGATCGATGCCGGCCTCGAGCAGGTCGTCGACCATCCGGTCGTAGAAGTCGAGGCCGGCGGCATTGACCGGCCCCCGACCGGTGGGGTGGACGCGTGACCAGGAGATCGCGAACCGGTGCGCTCCGACGCCGAGCGTCTTCAGCAGCGCGATGTCCTCGTGCCGCCGGTGGTAGTGGTCGGCCGCGACCGCGGCCGTGGAGCCGTCGCGGATGCATCCCGGCGTCGCGGCGAAGGTGTCCCAGATCGTGGGTCCGCGACCGTCCTCGGACGCGCCGCCTTCGATCTGATAGGCCGAAGCGGCGGTCCCGAGCCGGAATCCGGGCGGAAAGACAGGGAACGGCACGGGCACAATCATCCCTGTGACGGTGGAGATTTATCGCGGATCGGCCCGATTCCCCGACCGTGGGTCGGCTCAATTTACTTGGCACACCTTCTCGTTCGGTGCCCACTACGAACCCGACCGTGTGGCACTGGGGCCGATGGTCTGCCACGACGAGCATCTGCTGGGCAACGGACACGGCTTCGACACCCACCGCCACAGCGGCGTGGCGATCGTGACGTGGGTGCTCAGCGGGACTCTCGAGCACCGCGACTCCCTCGGCGGAGCCACCGCGCTCGAGCCGGGAGCGGTCGGTGTGCTGTACGCCGGCGACGGCGTCGAGCACAGCGAGATGGCCGCTGCCCCCCAGACGCGGTTCGTGCAGGTCTGGCTGCGCAGCGACGAGCCGGCGTCGTACAACGTCATGCCGGTCGCGCCGCCGGCATCGGCCGAGGGCGGGTTCGTCGAGGCGTGCCGGGTTGCCGACGCGACCTTCTACGTCGCCCGGCCCGGGGCCGGCGAGGCGGTGACGTTGCCCGGCGGCGCTCTGCGCCACCTCTTCGTCGCCCGCGGCGCGCTGCTGCGCAGCTCGCTGGCCGAGCCGGCCGCGGCCGGCGATGCGTTCGTCGTGCGGGGGGACGAGACCGTGACGGTGACGGCAGCCGTCCCCACCGAGCTGCTGCTATGGAGCCTGCCGGGCTGACTGGTCCACCGAGGCGTAAGTGGGCCAAACGCACTCCGTGGCCTGAACTTATCCTTACCTTTGGGCGCATGCTCCCCGCCGCGCTGGCCAAGGCCCGGCTCGACGGCCCTCTCGGGGATGCGTGGCTCGCGCTGCGCTCAGGCCGCATCCGACTGGCCAACTCCCACCTCCTCCTTGCCACCCGCCTCCACGACGACGGCGGGCTCCCGCTCGACCCCACCGGTGCCGCAGTGCTCGGGGCCCTTGTCGTGGACGGACGTCTCGCTGTCGGCGACATCGGCGGCGCCGAGCGCGCGGCGGATGCCCTCACGGCGCACACCGGGCGTGCGGATGCGGCCGGGACCGCCGCCCACCTCGCGCTCGGAGAGGTGGCATCGGCCCTCGGAGACCACACCCGGGCCGAGCAGCACTTCAGCACCGCAGGGACGCTGCCCGGCCTCGACATCGTGCGCCCGTGGCGGACGGGTGCGGCGCTGGCACTGGTCTGGGCGGGCCGACGCCGTGAGGCGGCCGCCCTGGCGCGGGAGCAGGTCGCGATCTCCGGCTCGGATCCGTATGGCCGCGCGGTCGGGCTGCGCACGCTCGCCATCGCCGACACCGCCCACGACCGGGTGACCGTCCTGCGCCGCGCACGCGACGTCGTGGCACTCACCTCCGACCGTCGCCTCGCCGCCCAGATCGACACGGACATGGCGGGCCTGATGCTGCTCGACCCGGTCCGCCACACGCGAGCCGAGGCCGTCGGCCTCCTGCGCGGCGCGGAGCAGTACGCCGGCGCCGAGGGTCTCTGGCCGCTGCACTCCCGCGTGGTCCGACTACTGGAACGCGCGGGCGAGCGGGCCCACCCGCTCGAGGGCGAGACACTCGCGACCCTCACCGCGGCCGAGCGGCGGGTCGCCCGGCTGGCTGCCGAGGGCCTGACCAACCGGCAGATCGCCGATCAGCTCTCGTTGACGATCAAGGGCGTCGAATGGCACCTGTCGCGCGTCTATCGCAAGCTCGGGATCGGGTCGCGCTCGGCACTGACCGGGCTGCTCAGCAACGGGCTGGCCTCCTAGTCGGCGGCTCACAGCCAGGTCATCGACCGGCCGTGACCATGGGTGTGGGCCACGGCGCTCCCGTCGATGCCCAGCACGAACGTCGCGGTCTCCGGCGAGATCTGAGGGCCGGTCGCGGTGACGCTCGGCAGGACGTTCTTGCCCTCGTTGCTGACCCAGTGACAGGCGCCCTCGGCGACCAGTCCGCGGATCAGCGCGTCGAACTGCAACCTGCCCTCAGGCTCCAGGTAGGCGATCACGGCGCTGTGGAAGACCACCACGTCGCCGTACGCCGCGGCCTTCTCGACCAGTCGGGGCAGCTCGGCCAGCAGGTCGCCCCGCACCAGGTCGGGCGGGTCCGTGCGCGCGATCGCGATCGCCTGCCGCAGGAGCTGACGGCGGTCGTCGTGCTCCGGCCACACCAGCTGCTCGAGCCACGCCATCTGATCGGCGTCGGTGACATCGAGCGGGTTCAGGTCGACGCCACCGCGCCAGGCGACGGCGGGCGAGGCGTCGAGGTCGGCCAGCCCCGGCACGACGCCGTCCACTAGGCAGCGCAGCCGTGAGCCGCCGGGACCCGGAGGGTCCAGCACGACGGCCCCGTGGTCGGTGACCCACTCGTAGCCCCACCGGTCGGGATAGAGACAGAGCCCGGCCGAGGCGCCGACCTCGAGCAGCGCCAGGGGGCGCGCCGAGGCGACGGACGCGAACGCGGGCAGCAGCGTCGCCAGCCGTCCGACCTCGTTCGTCTGCGTCCGCCGCGCCATGATCGTCGCCCGGATGGGGCCGTCGTGACCGTCGCCCAGGAGGGCGGCACGCAGGCCGTCGTACGGACCGGGCGCGTCGACGCCGTGCCATCGGGCGGCGGCGAAGACGAGGTTCGGCTGCCGCTTGACCGGCGGCAGGGTGGCCAGCCACCCGAGCACCTCGGGGTCGGCCGCCACGGCCGTGGCCCACGTGGCGAAGGTGTGCGAACCGTTGGTGCCGGCGTCGTAGCGCGCGAAGTCGAGATAGATGTCCGCGACCTCGCCGTAGAGCTCCATGGGCCGGGGCCTCAGCTGCCCGGCAGGGCCACGTAGGTCGTGTCGAGGTACTCCTCGATCCCCTCGAAGCCACCCTCCCGTCCGAACCCGGACGACTTCACGCCGCCGAAGGGCGCCGCCGGGTTGGAGATGAGTCCCGTGTTGACCCCGACCATGCCGTACTGGAGCGACTCGGCGAGGCGGATCGTGCGGGCCAGATCCCGGGTGTAGACGTACGACGCCAGGCCGTACTCGGTGTCGTTGGCGCGGCGCACGGCCTCCTCCTCGCTGGTGAAGGTCGTGATCGGCGCGACCGGGCCGAAGATCTCCTGACTGTTGATCGCCGAGTCGGGGTGCACGTCCAGCAGCACCGTCGGGCTGTAGAAGTAACCGGGTCCGTCCGGAGCGGACCCACCGGTGACCACCCGCGCGCCGTCGTGGACCGCGTCGGTGACCAGTTGGTGGACCGACTCGACCGCCTTCTCCTCGATCAGGGGACCGACGTCGACGCCGGCGTCCTGGCCGCGACCGACGACCAGCTTGCTCATCCTGGCCGCGAGCTTGGCACCGAACTCCTCGGCGACCTCGGCGTGCACGAGGAAGCGGTTGGCGGCCGTGCACGCCTCTCCCATGTTGCGCATCTTGGCCACCATCGCGCCGTCGACCGCAGCGTCGAGGTCGGCGTCGGAGAAGACGAGGAACGGCGCGTTGCCGCCGAGCTCCATCGAGAGCCGCTGGAGGTTGTCCGACGACTGCTTCACCAGCAGCTTGCCGACCCCCGTGGAGCCGGTGAACGACACCTTGCGCAGTCGGTCGTCGGCCTGCAGGGCCGCGGAGACGTCGGCCGCGCGGGTCGTGGGGATCACGTTGAGTACGCCGTCGGGCAGGCCGGCCTCGGCCAGGACTCCGGCGAGCGCGAGCATCGTCAGCGGGGTCAGCTCGGCCGGCTTGACCACCATGGTGCAACCGGCAGCGATGGCCGGGCCGATCTTCCGCGTGCCCATGGCAAGGGGGAAGTTCCACGGCGTGATGAACAGGCAGGGACCGACCGGCTTCTTGACCGTCAGCAGCCTGCTGCCACCGGCCGGTGCCTGCATCCAGCGACCGTGGATGCGCACCGCCTCCTCGGAGAACCAGCGCAGGAACTCGTTGCCGTAGGTCACCTCACCCTTCGCCTCGGCGACCGGCTTGCCCATCTCCAGGCTCATCAGTTCGGCGAAGTCGTCCGCACGCTGGGTGATCAGCTCGAATGCGCGCCGCAGGATCTCTCCACGTTCGCGCGGGGCCGTCCGGGCCCAGTCGTCCTGCGCCGCGACCGCAGCGTCGAGGGCCTCGATCGCGTCGGTCACGGTCGCGTCCGCGACCCGAGTGATCACCGAGCCGTCGGCGGGATCGAGCACCGCGAACTCCTCGCCCGCCTCGGCGTCACGCCAGGCGCCGCCGATGAAGAGACCGCGCATACCGGTGGGGGCATCTGCCCGCAAGAGATCGAGACCAGTCATGGGACGAGCAAACCACGTCGAACAACCGCGCCGTGACAGGTCCCCCGCGGTTCGTCGGCAGGTTCGTCCGCAGGTCGTGAGCCTGTTGCCGCCGGTTCGACCGAAGGTTGACAGAACGATGGACAGAGAGGCCGATCCCGTGATCTCCTGTGGCTGTCGACTTGAGGAGGGAGCACTCCACACTCGACGGGGCCCCTCGCTGACCCCATGCATCGAGGGGCCCACCTTCGCCGACACCACCGGACCCCCCTCCGGTGGCACAGGCGGAGACAGACGGACGCGAGCCCGGCAGCCACCCGAGACTGCTGGGCTCGCGTTCCCGTCTGTGCGCCCGTCTAGCGGGCCTGCCGGAGGAACGACTCGAGGATCGGCCCGGCGGTGCCCGAGCCGGTGGTGCCCACGTCGACGTAGACCGCGACCGCGAGATCGCCCTGCGCGGCGATCATCCACGCGTGGGTGAGGGTCTTGCCGTTGCGGTCGAACTCGGCGGTGCCGGTCTTGGCGATGATCGGCGCGCCGGGCACGTCGGCAAGGTTGTGGCCGGTGCCGACCTGCACGACGTAGCGGAAGATCGTCTTCAGCTGTGCATCCTCGGCCGCGGTGATCGGCTGCACGCCGGCGGCCACCTTGGCCGGAACGCTCGTCACAAGCGAGGGCACGACGGTGTGGCCGGCCTGGATCGAGGCGATCACCGCGGCCATCACCATCGGCGAGGCCAGGACCCGGCCCTGTCCGATCAGGTCGGCGGCGCGCTCGGTCTCGGAGCCCGACGCCGGGATCTGGCCGAAGTACGACGGGAAGCCGGTCTCGTGGTCGACCCCGAAGCCGAGGCTGGCGGCCGCGGAGGCCACGTCGCGGAGCTTGTCGCGGCTGTTGACCATCGCGGTGTTGCACGACTGCGCCACGGCGAGCTTGAGCGGAACCTGGCCGAGAGCGGAGGCCGGATACCACGAGTCGTTGCTGAACACCTTGCCGTCGACCACCGCATGCGGCGTGCACGGGACGGTGCTCGTCGGTGTCAGGCCTGCCCGGAGCAGCGCGAGGCTGTCGGCCGTCTTGAAGGTCGAGCCGGGGGGCGCCTGCCCGTAGGTCGCGATGTTGACGCCGTTCGCGCCCGGCCCGTTGGCCGCGGCCAGGATCTTGCCCGTGCTGGGCTGGATCGCCACCAGCGCGCTTGCCGGCTTGACGCCCGCGAGGAGCGACTCGGCGATCGTCTGCAGCCGCTCGTCGAGGGTGATCCGCAGCGGCTTGCCGGCCACAGGGGCGACGCGGAAGAGCGCCTTGTCGGCGCCGGCGGTGGAGACCTTGTCGACCTCGATGCCCGGGGTGCCGCGGAGCTGTTGGTCGTAGCGCGCCTCGAGCCCGCTGAGCCCGGCGATATCGCCGTCGCGGTAGAGGTCGGGATGCTTCTTGACCATGTCGGCCGTGACCGGCCCCACCTCTCCGAGGAGGGCGGCGGCGAACTCCTTGGTGGGAGCCAACGGCATCGTCTGGCTGATCGCCCGGGCTCCCGGGATCGCCCCGATGGCGGCGGCCTTCGCGGGCGCCTGCTCCTGCCGGTAGGTGATCGCGTCGACGAACTCCTGCGCGCCCGCCGACTTCACCCGGGCGGCGAAGCTCGCCGGGTCGATGCCGAGCAGTCGAGCGAGCCGCTGCGCCGAGCTGACGGCCTTCGCGGCCGGAACCTTGCTCTTGTCGATCCCGTAGACGACCACGGGGCGCTCGGTGACGAGGCTCTGGCCGCCGGCGCCGATGATGTCCCCGCGACGAGGGGTGAGGCTCGAGGCCCGGAGGGCGTCGCCCTTGCGCAGCCCGTCGTAGACGACCGAGGGCGACCAGTCGACGGCCCACGTGCCCCCGCTCTTGGTCACGCCGACGGTGGTCGCGTAGCCCCACTGAGCCGCGCCGATCGTCCACCGCCAATGCACCTGGGCCGAGGCGGTGCCGGCCTGGTTGGGTGTGGTCGCCGGGTCGATCGACACCGTCGCCGTGGCCTTGCCGAGGCCGCTGGTGATCGTTGCATACTGCTGGGCCACCGCGGCCGGCGTGAGGCCGCCGGCGAAGGTGACGGCGCCGAAGTTGCCGCTGCCCAGGGCCGTGGCCAGCGGCCCGAGATCGGGCCCTGCCTGCGTGCCCGAGCCGCCGCATGCGGTCTGCACGAGCAACAGCGCCGCGACGGGCGCGAGACGGGCCAGACGAGTCAGACGCATGCGACGGTTCTACCAGTCAGCGCCGACAGCGATGCCTGGTGGCCACCGATGTGCGCTGGTGCGACGGCCGGTTCCCGCGTGAGACGGCGGGCACCCGCGCCGTCACTGCCGCGGCTTCTTGTGGCGAGCCTTGTCCCGGTCACGGCCGTCGGCACGCTCGTCGCGGGGGCGAGCGTACGGCTTGCGGCTGCCGCCGCGCGGGCCGTCGTCGAGGCGCAGCTCGATCAGCTTGCCGCTGATCCGGGTGCCGGCCAGCGCCGCCCAGGTCTCGGGGGCGAGATCGGCGGGCAGCTCGACGAGGCTGAAGTCGGGACGGATCGAGATGTTGCCGAAGTCGGCGCGACGCAGGCCGCCCTCGTTGGCGATGGCGCCGACGATCTGTCGCGGCTCGACCTTGTGCCGCTTGCCCACAGAGATCTTGTAGGTCGCCAGCGGCTGCCCGGTCTGCCTGGAGCGCGAGGAGCCCGGCCGGTCGCCCCGGCCCTCGCCGTACTCACGGTCGCGATCACGGTCGCGGCGCTCACGCGGCGCGGGCCGCTCCGGCTCGGGCTCGAGGAGCAGCGGCTCCTCCCCCTGCATCAGCACGGCGAGCGCGGCGGCGACGTCGAGCTCGGGGACGTTGAACTCCTCGACGTAGTGGGCGATGACGTCGCGGAAGCGGGAGATGCGCCCGGTCTCCTGGAGGGCGGCGGTGATGCCGTCGTCGAAGCGGGTCAGGCGGGTGGCGTTGACCTCGTCGACGCTCGGCAGCTTCATCTCCTGCGGCGTCGCCTTGGTGTGCTTCTCGATCGCTCGCAGCAGGTACCGCTCGCGCGGGGTGACGAACGAGATCGCATCGCCGGTGCGTCCGGCGCGGCCGGTCCGGCCGATGCGGTGCACGTACGCCTCGAGGTCGGTGGGCAGGTCGTAGTTGACGACATGGCTGATCCGCTCGACGTCGAGGCCGCGAGCCGCGACATCGGTGGCGACCAGGATGTCGAGGCTGCCGTCCTTGAGCTGGTTGACGGTCCGCTCGCGGACGTTCTGCGCGATGTCGCCGTTGATCGCCGTGGCCGCGAACCCGCGGGCACGGAGCTTCTCGGCCAGCGTCTCGGTCTCGGACTTGGTGCGGGTGAAGACGATCATCGCCTCGAAGTTCTCCACCTCGAGGATCCGGGTCAGCGCGTCGACCTTCTGCGGATAGGAGACCATCAGATAGCGCTGGGTGATGTTGGCGTTGGTCTTCGTCGCGCTCTTGACCTGCACCTCCTCCGGGTCGTGGAGGTACTTCTGGCTCAGCCTGCGGATCGCCGGGGGCATCGTCGCCGAGAAGAGTGCGACCTGCTTGTGCTCGGGCGTCTCGGCCAGGATCGTCTCGACGTCTTCGGCGAAGCCCATGTTGAGCATCTCGTCGGCCTCATCGAGCACCATCCAGCGCAGCTGGCTGAGGTCGAGGGTGCCCTTCTCGAGGTGGTCCATGATCCGGCCGGGCGTGCCCACCACGATGTGGACGCCGCGGCGCAGCGCGGTCAGCTGCGGGCCGTAGCCCTGGCCGCCGTACACGGGCAGGACCTTGACGCCGGGGATCTTGCTGGCGTAACGCTCGAACGCCTCGCAGACCTGCAGGGCGAGCTCGCGCGTGGGCGCGAGCACGAGCGCCTGCGGCGCGTGCTGGTCGAGGTCGAGATCGGAGAGGATGGGCAGCGCGAACGCGGCGGTCTTGCCGGTGCCCGTCTGCGCCAGGCCCATCACGTCGCGGCCACGCAGCATCAGCGGGATGGTGGCGGCCTGGATCGCGCTCGGCGTCTCGTAGCCGGCCTCGGTGATTGCCGCGAGGACGCCGTCGGCCAGACCGAGGTCCGCGAAGCCGGTCTCGGTCGCCTGGGTCGGGGTGCTCTCGTCGTTGCTCACCTACCAAGGGTAGGGGCTCCGGCGCAAGCGGCGTGATTTCGCAGCGCGGTGCGCCACATCACGTCAGGCGGTGGACACCCTGCGCATGCGGACCACGTGACGGGGCCCGAGTTGCTGTCGGAGTCAATGCCATCGATGTTCACCTGCCGTTCACTTTGGATACACCGCTACGTTTCCTAGCCATCAGGGCCGGGTACTGCGGCCGTACCGACCGGTGGAGCGGCGATGCCCCAGCAGTGCCCGATTCAGCCGCTCAGGTGGGGCGCGACGCGCTGGAACGATCGGCTTCTGGACTTCCTTGTGGGGGCCAGGTATGTTTGGTGAACAGACAGTGAACAGGAGGTGTCCGATGAAGGAATCCAAGATGACCAAGCAGCTTGCAATGCGGTGGGTCCCTGTCGTCGACGCTCGTGGTCGCACCCACATGGAGGCGGTATGGATCGCCCCCTCCGTGCGTGCCCACCACACGACGCACGCCGCCTGACACGGTCCCCGAACCGCCTGAAGGCCGTCGCCCCTCCCCCTGGGCGACGGCCTTCACTCTCTCGTCGAGCGGAATTCATGCGGCGAGGGGAATGAACCCGGACATGCCTGCGTTAAGGTGGTTGTAATTTCAACCAACTTCGAGGAGCAGCTCCGATGAGCATCTTCAGCCGCAAGAACGACACTGCCGAGGCCTTCGACGCTCCGAGCAGCGTCATCGACGACATCACCGGCGACTACACCATCGACGTCACGCACACCCGCCTGGGCTTCAGCGCCCGGCACGCGATGGTGACCACCGTTCGTGGCTCCTTCAAGGAGTTCGAGGGTACCGCCCACATCGATGTCGCGACGCCGGCCAACTCGAAGGTCAGCCTCACGATCGACGCGAGCTCGATCGACACCGGCAACAAGGACCGTGACGGTCACCTGGTCTCCGGCGACTTCTTCGAGTCGGCCGCCAACCCGAACATCACCTTCGCCTCGACCGACGTCGCCTTCGACGGCGAGGAGTGGACGATCACCGGCGACCTCACCATCAAGGGCATCACCAAGCCCGTGACCATCGCCTTCGAGCAGACCGGCTCGGCGAAGGACCCGTTCGGCAACACCCGCGTCGGCTTCGAGGGCGCTGCCACCATCCTGCGCGCGGACTGGGGCCTGACGTTCAACGCGCCGCTCGAGACCGGCGGCGTGCTCATCTCGGACAAGATCAAGCTCGAGTTCGACGTCTCCGCGATCAAGAACGCCTGACGCATCCCCGCAACGCCGAGCCGACGCCCGGCTCGGCGCGAGGCTCACGAAGGCCGCCCCACATTCGGTGGGGCGGCCTTCGGCGTGGAGCGACGACGTTCCGCTCAGACGCGACGGAGTGGGGCGTAATCCACTGGATCGCCGCGCCGATCGCCGCCAGGGTGGTCCCATGCCCCATCCGCTCGACCTTCCGTCCGGCTACTCACAGCGTCCGCTCGCACTCGCCGATGCGTCGGCCGTGACAGCGGCCATCGCCGCCTCCCAGCTGGCCGATCTCGGTCGCGTCGATATCGAGGAGGCGGACATCATCGGCGACTGGCAACAGCCTTCCTACGAGGTCTCCGAAGCCTCCGTCGGCGTGATGTACGGCGATGAGTTGATCGCCTACGGCGAGTGCGGCGGGTCGTTCCGCGGCGATGCGGTCGTCCATCCGGCACACCGAGGCCTCGGCATCGGCACGGCCATCGCCGGCTGGCTCCGCACGCGCGCCGGGGAACGGGGCCAGCCCATCATCGGCATGCCCAACGCGGAGGGCTCGCCCGGCGACGTACTGCTGGCCGGCCTGGGGTGGTTCGTGCGCTGGCACAGCTGGGTGCTGGAGCTACCGGTCGGGGCGGCCGTCCCCGCGCGCTCACTCCCGGACGGCTACCGGCTGCGAGCGGCCGCGCCCGCAGACTACGAGTCGTGCTGGACCGTCGTCGAGGACGCCTTCCTGGAGTGGTCGGAGCGCGCCAGGACCCCGCTCGCCGACTGGCTCGCGACCGTCACGGGGCGGCCGGGTTTCGAGCCGTGGCAACTGCGGGTCGTGACCGATCCTGCCGGCGACGTCGTCGCCGTCGCGTCGCTGCTCCTACCCGGCAGCAGCGCCGACGCCGAGGTGTACGTCGACAAGCTGGCCACCCGCAAGGACCATCGTGGCCGGGGCCTGGCCCAAGCGCTGCTGGCCGACTCCTTCGACGCCGGCCGCGCGCACGGAGCCCGGCGCTGCCGGCTCTCGACCGACTCCCGCACCGGCGCGCTCGGCCTCTACGAGAAGGTCGGCATGGTGGTCGTCGAGACCTGGGTGCACCGCGCCACGCATACCAGCGCGTACGACGTAGCGTGAGCACCGCGGGATCGATCACAGCCGAGCTGTCCCGGCACGCTACGTGACGCCAGAGGCATGAGTGACTAAGGTCACAGCGACACCAAAGCAAAGTCGGAGGTAGCCATGCCCGCTCGAAGCACAGGCTTATGGATCCTCACCGGGATCCTGCTCGTCCTTGCCGCAGTCCCCCCGCTGCTCGTGCCGTGGTACGCGAAAGCGACACCGGCCCTGTGGGGCTTCCCGTTCTTCTTCTGGTTCCAGTTCCTGCTGGTGATCTGGGCCGCGATCATGACGAGCATCGCCTACGTCGTCGCCAAGCAGGCGTTCCGGCGTGACCGGGCCGCACGCGTCTCGCAAGGGGGCGTGAAGTGAACGGGGTTGCCTTCGGCGTTTTCCTCTTCTTCTTCCTGCTCGTCACCGTGATGGGCTTCGCGGCGGCGCGCTGGCGCCGCGCGAAGGCGCTGAACAGCCTCGACGAGTGGGGTCTCGGCGGCCGTGGCTTCGGCACGTTCATCGCCTGGTTCCTCATCGGCGGCGACATCTACACCGCCTACACCTTCATCGCGGTGCCCGCGACGCTGTACGCCGGCAGCGTGACCGGCTTCTTCGCCGTCCCCTACACGATCATCATCTATCCGATGGTCTTCGCCTTCCTGCCGCGGCTGTGGTCGGTGAGCCACCGCCACGGCTACGTCACGCCCGCGGACTTCGTCGAGGGGCGCTACGGCAGCAAGGGGCTCGGCCTCGCCGTGGCCGTCACCGGGATCGTGGCGACGATGCCCTACATCGCCCTGCAGCTGGTCGGCATGCAGGTGGTCCTGCAGGTGATGGGCCTGCAATCGCACAGCAACAACTGGTTCCTCAAAGACCTCCCGCTCTTTATCGCGTTCCTGATCCTGGCGGCCTACACCTACTCCTCGGGTCTGCGGGCACCGGCGCTGATCTCCTTCGTCAAGGACACGCTGATCTACGTGGTGATCATCGTGGCCGTCATCTACATCCCCCACCACCTCGGCGGGTGGGGTCACGTCTTCGCCACCGTGAAGAGCGACTTCGCCAGCTCCAACGCCACGAACGCCAGCGCCATCGCGGCCAAGCATGCCTCGCCCAAGGCGGTCTACCCGGCGACCGGTGCGGCCCAGTGGGCCTATGCCTCGCTCGCGCTCGGATCGGCGCTCGCGCTCTTCATGTACCCGCACTCGATCACCGGCGTCCTCGCCACCCGCAACCGCGGCGTCATCCGGCGCAACGCCAGCCTGCTGCCGGCGTACTCGTTCTTGCTGGGGCTGCTGGCGCTGCTCGGCTTCGTCGCCGTGGCCGCGGGGGTGAAGGTCACCAACCCGCAGCAGTCGGTGCCGCAGCTGTTCAAGAACGAGTTCCCGTCGTGGTTCGCCGGGATCGGGTACGCCGCGATCGTGATCGGCGCGCTGGTGCCGGCGGCCATCATGTCGATCGCCGCCGCGAACCTGTTCACCCGCAACATCTACCGAGCGTTCTTCGTGCGGTCGGCGACGCCGCAGCACGAGGCGAGGGTTGCCAAGATCGTCTCGTTGCTGGTGAAGGTCGGCGCGCTCGTCTTCGTGCTCGCGCTGAGCAAGTCGTTCGCGATCAACCTCCAGTTGCTCGGCGGGGTCTGGATCCTGCAGACCTTCCCGGCGATCGTGGCGGGGCTCTACACCCGCTGGTTCCACCGATGGGCTCTCCTGGTCGGCTGGGCGGCGGCGATGATCTACGGCACGGTCGAGGCGTGGCGGACGCCAGGGAACGGCCAGGCCCACTTCGGTGCCTCGACCGCCCCGATCCTGGGCCACATCATCTACATCGGGTTCGCCGCG
>Ga0131853_10007984_pt1 | contig 19228 bp, 15 predicted proteins | sample TergutLab28metaG_FD_92764 | JGI IMG/M metagenome (GOLD analysis project Ga0131853, IMG submission 92764) | Labiotermes labralis P1 segment gut microbial communities from Petit-Saut dam, French Guiana - Lab288 P1 (version 2) (version 2) | ecosystem: Host-associated > Arthropoda: Insects >...
CAGTAAAATCAAAAATGACAATGTATATTACATCATCTGCGGCCAAGGAGAGCTTCACGAATCTTTACAAAGCCTGTGCAAATCCTTGGGAATGGAACACCGTGTTCTTTTTTTAGGACACAGAACGGACATCGTCGATTTGCTTCACATGTCAGATGTTTTTGTATTTCCATCGTTATGGGAAGGATTAGGGCTTGCGGCGATTGAGGCGATGGCTTGCGGCCTGCCAATCATCACATCAAATATTCATGGCATTAATGATTATTCCGAACATGGAAGAACCGGATATTCATATAGCCCGACAAATGTGGATGGGTTTGCAGAGGCGATCGGAGTCCTTGCGGAAGATTCCGAACTACGAGAAAAAATGGGCGTGCATAATCGAACGGCAATAAAAAAGTTTGATTTAAGCGGATCACTCCAGGAAATGGAACAAATCTACCATGAGTTTATGATACAGGAGCAACATACATAATGGAACAAGTAAGAGTATTGCATGTATTAGAGGGAATGCGTAAAGGTGGAGCCGAAGCAATGGTGATGAACCTTTATCGAAATATAGATCGTTCAAAGGTACAGTTTGATTTCATGGTTCATACGACGGATCACTGTGCTTACGACGATGAAATTGTGGCATTGGGTGGAAGAATTTTTAGAGTTCCATTGTATAATGTCGTGAACCATGTTGCGTATAAACGTGCGTGGGATCACTTTTTAAAAAACAACAACGATTGCAAAGTCGTTCATGGCCATATGACAAGTCTGGCTTCTATATACTTAAAGATTGCAAACCAATATGGATTAACAACAATCGCCCACTCGCACAATACGGGAGCAATTCGAGACTTAAAGAGATTCATATTGGATATTTGGAAAATACCGCTGAAACACGTGGCAGATGAGTTGTTTGCGTGCTCGCTTACGGCGGGCGAATGGGTATACGGAAAGAAGCATTGCGAAAAACCCAATTTCTTTGTTTTAAACAATGGGATAGAAACCGAAAAATTCGCCTATAACCCAACAGTCGGCGAACAGAAAAGAAAAGAACTTGACTTAGAAAACAAATTTGTAATCGGACATATCGGCCGATTTGCCCCACAAAAAAATCATGGTTTTTTGATCGACATATTCAAAAAGATACACGATCAGAACCGTGATGCTGTCCTATTGTTGATTGGTGAGGGTGAATTGCGCGGAAAGACTGAGGACAAAGTGAAAGCATTGGGACTTGAAAGCAGCGTTGTATTCGCGGGCGTACGTTCGGACATCTCCGATTTGTTATGCGCGATGGATGTGTTTTTGTTTCCGTCGCTGTATGAGGGACTTGGAATCGTTTTGATTGAGGCTCAAGCAAATGGATTGCATTGTATTACGTCCGATGTTGTGCCGCAGGAGTCTAACGTCACAAATTTGATTGAATATATATCGCTCAATAAGCCGTCGTCATACTGGGCAGAAAAAGTGTTATCGCTTGCAAGCGGGTATGAGCGCAAAGATATGCAGGAAGAAATCAAACAAGCGGGCTTTGACATAAAAGAAGTAGCAAAGTGGATGGAAGAATTTTATCTGAGGAGTAACGAAGTTGATTGCTAAACACTTAAGAAATTATTTGCTTTCCAGCGACAGGCTGTATTATCTGTTCAATTTTTTTTATCGCTTTCCGCAAAAAGAATATTTTGCGAATGCGAACCTTGCAAAACTGCGAAAGGGCGTTAACCGTCGCTTTCATTTCAAGACCTATGGTGATATGAATCCGGAATTGCCGTTGTATCTCATTAAAATTGATGATACCTTTGGGTTTATGGCCTTTTATTACTATACCGCGAAACTTCTTGCCGTAGCGGATCTTTTTGGCTTTACTCCGGTGATTGAATGGAAATCCCTTTCCTATCAGAAAGATAACCCTGATATTGGCGGTGATAATATATTTGAGTACTTTTTTGAAACACCTTGCGGAATTTCGACTGCTGATGCCATGCAAAGCCGCCATGTCGCGATCGCGGAAGAGTATTCGCACGATATTTTTCCGCAAACCGAATTTGGAAATTATGTTCCCTCTAATGAAAGGGATGCATTGTATGCGCGAGCAGTCAATAAGTTTTTAAAATTAAACGCTGCTACACAATCTTATATTTCTGAGCGCATAAGCAGCATTTTAGAAGGTAAAAAAACGCTTGGCATTCATGTGAGGGGAGGAGCGTACAAAGAAAAAGTATTGCATCATCCTGTTGCCATTGAGCCTGAAGAACATATCGCGGAAGCGAAAAAAGCCATTTCAGCATATGGCTTCGAGCGTATTTTTCTCGCTACAGACGAGGAAGAAGTCGTAGCAAAATTTAAGGACGCTTTTGGCGATATGGTTGTTTCTTATGATGATGTTTCCCGTGCGAAACCGGAAGACCATATGGAGGCAGGACTTTTTGCTTTGCGCGACAGAGGCCTGCGTCTCGATAACGGATACTTTACAGGACTGGAAGTGCTGACCGATGTTTATACCCTGGCTGCTTGTCAAGGCTTGATTGCCGGTGTATCGAATGTCGCGGTTTCTGCTGTCTATGCTAATGGTGATCAATATGAATACAAACAATTTATTTATAAAGGCACCTATGGCTATGATGTGCCCGGCGGTGTTTCATGGAAAAAAACAAAGGCAAACAAACAATTGGAAAAATTGATGAAGTCGCAAAAAAAGAAGTGAAATTCTTTGAATGAAATACAAAACGGTTTTGGTGCAAAAGAGGCCGCCGATGAAAATAAAGATTGAGGAAAACAAGCCAAAATGGTATGATAGAGCGATGAGGGCTTTAAAGGATTTTTTATGTTAACGAAAAAAGGGTTGATGATTATCTCGATTTTCATGCTAGTCATTTATTTTGGACTGGCGTTGATTTTCAGAGAGAACGTGATAGGACGAGGAGAAGAAAGCTTGATGATGTTTATCAGCAAGCTTGTGTTTTTGAGTACAAGTGCAACCATCACAACTGCTTTTCTTTTAATTTTTATATTTAAACAAGCGTTTATTCAAGATCAACTTGCGACGTTCAACCGCTATAAACATTTGCTGCGGCTGATGGTGAAGAGGGACTTTGTGTCGCGTTACCGCAAAAGCGTTTTGGGTGTGCTGTGGTCGCTGCTTCATCCGTTGATGATGATGCTGGTCTTGACGGCCGTGTTTTCGTTTTTGTTTGACCGGGAGATCGAAAATTTTCCAGTTTACCTCCTGAGCGGTCTGATTCTCTATGAGTTTATCAACGAGTCCACCACGATGGCCATGAATTCAATTATCAACAATGAAGGCATTATCAAAAAGGTGTACGTGCCGAAATACATTTTCCCGTTGTCAAAAGTGATTTCATCGCTAATTCAGTTGGGTTTTTCTTGTTTGGCACTTGTCGCTGTGATGATCATCACCGGTGCTCCGTTCAAGATTACCATGTTGCTGATTCCGATACCGATTGTATACACGTTCATATTTGCTTTTGGCGTCGCGATGCTGCTTGCCGCGATGGCCGTTTTTTTCCGGGATTTGATGTATTTGCACAGTGTACTCATGCGAATGCTCATGTTTGCGACGCCGATTATGTATCCCATTGATGCATTGCCGGAACGGTTGCTGCCGTTCATGGCACTCAATCCTTTATACCACTTCATAGACTATTTTCGCAATTTGGTATTGCAAGGAACGATCCCCGGAGTGTGGGACAATGTGGTTTGCTTGAGCTTTGCCATGGTGGCGTTATGCGTTGGCATATATGTGTTTATATCAAGACAAGATAAATTTATTTTGTATTTATAGAGAGAGTTTGACGATGAATGATATTGCAATATCGGTTCAAAATGTATCAATGAGATTCAGCTTGAGCAAAGAGAAAATCACGGGGCTTAAGGAATATGTCGTAAAAACGCTGAAGCGACAGATTTCTTACGAGGAGTTTTGGGCGCTGAAAGATGTTAATTTTGCCGTCAACAAAGGCGAAGTCTTTGGCGTGATGGGGCTTAACGGAGCAGGGAAATCAACGCTCTTAAAGATTATTGCAGGCGTATTCAAGCCAACGAACGGCACGGTTTCCGTGAACGGGAATCTTGCGCCGCTACTTGAACTTGGTGCCGGTTTTGACACTGAGTTTACGGCGCGGGAAAACGTATATATGAACGGTGCCATGTTTGGATATCCGCCGGAGTATATGGCGACGAAGTACGATGAAATTATGGATTTTGCTGAGCTTTGGGATTTCGAACATGTAGCGGTCAAAAACTTTTCTTCGGGCATGGTAGGCAGGCTCGGTTTTGCTGTAGCGACAAGCGTACAGCCTGAAATTCTGATCGTAGATGAAATTTTAGGCGTCGGGGATTATAAATTTCAAGCAAAATGCGAAGAGCGCATCAACAATATGATTGCAGAGGGTGTTACCGTTTTGTTGGTATCACATAATATTGAGACGATCAAAGAAATGTGCTCCAAGGCCATTTTATTGAAAAAAGGCGAAGTCGTATGCATCGGGAATGTTGACGAGGTGTGCCGGGTGTATGGCGATGGATAAAAAAGCCTTGAAAAAACCAGCAAGTTGTATTAGCATGAATTAATATAGAAAAAACCAATTCGTATCATCGCGGACTGCGAATGTAAGGGGGATAACGATGATTAAACGCGCTTTAGTAACCGGTATTACAGGACAGGATGGTTCATATTTGGCCGAGCTTTTGCTCGAAAAAGGATATGAAGTTTTCGGAACGATTCGGCGCAAAAGCGTTGTGGATTATGGCAACGCTGCGCATTTAAAAGATAAAATCACATTCATTTACGCCGACATGACGGATATTGTCAGCTTGATCGGAGCAATGAAAGTATCTATGGCAGATGAGGTCTATAATTTGGCTGCGCAGAGTTTTGTCGCGACGAGCTGGGAACAGCCGATTGCGACGGCTGAGATTGATGCTGTGGGTGTAACCAATATGTTGGAAGCGATCCGGGTCGTAAAACCGGAATGTCGCTTTTATCAAGCGTCAACTTCGGAGATGTTTGGACTCGTCCAAGAGATGCCTCAAACCGAAAGAACGCCCTTTTATCCAAGAAGCCCATATGGCGTAGCGAAGTTATACGGACATTGGATTACGAAGAATTATCGAGAGAGCTTCGATATGTACGCCTGTTCCGGCATCCTGTTCAATCATGAAGGAGAGCGCCGCGGCAAGGAATTTGTAACGCGAAAGATCACAGATGCAGTTGCTCGAATCAAATTAGGGAAACAAGAATATTTGGAGCTTGGCAATATGGATGCCCAGAGAGATTGGGGGCATGCCCAGGATTATGTGAAGGCGATGTGGCTGATGCTTCAACAGCAGCAACCTGATGATTATGTGATTGCGACCGGAGAAACACGTACCGTTCGCGAATTTGTGGAAATGGCATTTCACTATGCGGGCATTCAAATCACATGGCAAGGCAGCGACGTTGATGAAATTGGAATCGACAGCGCTTCCGGCCAAATCGTGGTGCGAATCAATCCGAAATTTTTCCGTCCTGCCGAAGTAGAGGTGCTTTTGGGAAGCCCGGCGAAAGCAGAGAAAATGTTGAATTGGCGCAGAGAGATCAGCTTTGAGGAGATGGTCGAGCGAATGGTCAAAAATGATTTGGCGCTGGTAGAAAACGAATGAAAGCACTGATCACGGGAAACAAGGGATTTGTCGGAAAATACCTTACAGCAGAATTATCCGTAAATGGGTATCGTGTATCCGGAACAGATTTGGTGGAAGACGAGAACACGAGATGTGTTGATTTGTTGGATACGAAAGCGGTTCGGGATTTAATAAGCGAAATTCAGCCGGATGTGATCTTTCATCTGGCGGCTCAGGCAGCAATTCCACTTTCTTGGAAGGAACCCAAAAAAACCTTTGAACTGAACGTGATTGGGACAATCAATTTACTTGAAGCAGTATACATGGAAAAACACGCATGCCGAGTCGTGATCATCGGTTCTGCCGATCAATATGGGATTACAAATTCCGTGGAGGCCATATCGGAAAAAGAGGCATTGTACCCACAAAATCCTTACGCGGTGTCAAAAAAAGCACAGGAAGAGTTTGCTTTGATTTATGCCAAGTTTCATTCACTAGACGTTTGCTTGACACGCTCGTTCAATCATAGTGGACCGGGGCAAAGACGAGGCTTCTTGATTCCTGATTTGTGTCACGGAATCGTTCAAGTAGAGCAGGGCAAAGCTCCGTATTTAAAAGTGGGTAACACGGAAGCCGTACGCGATTTCACCGATGTACGAGATGTCGTAAAGGCCTATCGTTTGATTTGCGAAAAAGGCATCAAAGGCGAAGTTTATAACGTGGGTTCAGGAACCGGCCGCAAAGTGCAGGATGTGTTGGACAAGCTTGTGGGCATGGCCTCCTGTGAAATACCCATACAGCCTGATACGGATCGCATGCGGGCCTCCGACACACCGGTCATGGTGTGCGATAATACAAAACTTCGAAGCCATACAGGGTGGATACCATCGGTACCATTTGAACAAACATTACGGGATTCATTGGAATATTACAGAAGTATCGATATGAATCAATAAAGAAGAATGAACAACTCCAAATGAAAGGGGCATTGATAAGATGAGTGAATTAAGCAAAAAAAGGATTGTTGTAACGGGAGGTGCCGGATTTTTAGGCAGCCATGTCGTGGAAAAACTCCATAACAAAGGCTGTTCAAATGTATTCATTCCAAGAAGCGCCGAGTATGACCTTACAAAGCAAGAGGCCATCGTGGCCATGCTCAATGCGTTCAAACCGGATATTGTCATCCATTTGGCCGCGGTTGTGGGTGGCATTGGGGCAAATCGTGAAAATCCCGGGAAATATTTTTATGAGAACATCATGATGGGAACACAACTCATGGAGGAATGCCGTCTGTTTGGCGTAGAGAAATTTGTGGCCATCGGCACCATTTGCGCTTACCCCAAGTTTACTCCGGTACCATTCAAAGAAGAAGATTTATGGATCGGTTATCCCGAAGAAACAAACGCTCCATATGGTCTTGCCAAAAAAATGATGTTGGTGCAATCACAGGCGTATCGGGAGCAATATGGATTCAATTCCATCTATCTCTTGCCTGTCAACCTTTATGGGCCAAGAGATAATTTCGATCCGAACAGTTCTCATGTTATCCCGGCGATTATTAAGAAATGCGTGGATGCCACACGCGACAATCTCGACAGCATTACCGCTTGGGGGACAGGAGCGGCGACAAGAGAGTTTCTTTATGCGGACGACTGTGCGGATGCGATCATACTTGCAACGGAGAAATACAACAAGAGTGATCCGGTCAACCTTGGCGCGGGATTTGAGATATCGATGAAAGATTTAACGGAACTCATCGTGAAATTAACCGGTTTCAAAGGGGAGATTAAGTGGGATACCACACAACCGGACGGACAGCCGCGCAGGAGTCTGGATACAACGCTTGCGGAGAAAGAATTTGACTTCAAAGCGAAGATGGACTTTCGGGAAGGCTTGATGAAAACCATAGAATGGTATAAGTCGTGCGACTGAGAAAGCAATTATGCCCTGCATGCAACAAAGAAAAAATATGGGTTAATATACTAAAAGCAACGGTTAAAAGCGAGGGCATTTACAAGTGCATAAAATGTGGGTTGAAGGGCATGATTCCGATACCGTCAGATTCGTTGGCACAAGGACTGTATGAAAGCATTGCACATGATTTCGATACGGTTAAGGCTGAAATGGCCTCTCGCAGCATTGATTACTATCACTCTTTAATAAACAGATATGTAAGCAAAGAGCCTCAGGAAATGAAGCTGCTGGATATTGGAGCGGGACTTGGTTATTACTCGAATGCTTTTGGGCATTTGGGAATGCAAGTAACGTACCTAGATGGTGATCCTATATCCGTTGCGTTTGCTGAAAAATATCAAAAATCAATAAGCACATTTTATTATGGAAGCGCTGAAGACTATTTATCTTCAAGTCAAACGACATATGATGTTATTTTTTGCCGCCATTTCATAGAACACGCCTTTTTACCAAATCATATGATTACGTTCATGCTGAGCAAACTAAAACCGGATGGAATCATTGTTTTAGAAACGGATAACAATGATTCATCAGAGGTACTCATGCATCCGGATAGTTATGTTTATTGGAGAAATGTATACTTGGAGGATTATGATGTCAGTGATTTGAAAAGGCTTTTGAAATTAAAGGTAACAGCAATCAGCAAGAGAAATACGCACTGGTGGGCCTTTAATCTCCGGAACATTGAGCAATTGGTTATCAATAATAGTGGCAGAGTACTTCTGAAAAAGGATTACTACCTAGGGGATTCGTATTTATGGCCGAACATTGGTGACTATAAAAATAAGGTGTACGATGAAATGGACAATATGACCCAAAACTACATAGAATATATCGGGAAAACTGGCGAGGGCGGAGGTATGCTAGTACTGTTTACACATAAGTGAGATTCAGAACAGAACAAAGCTAAAAAAAAGGAAATGGATATGAGTTGGTTTAATAAGCTATATTCCTTGATTATGGGAAATCATCCAAACAACACAGTTTTTAGTTTTAACTATCACAATGTTAGACACCTCGTGCGATTTTTTGAAAATGTCGCCAAAACCTCAATTTCCACAAATAATAATGTAATGGCAGATATAGGTGCCGGTGCGAGTCCATACTACTATATATTTTCAAATAAAATATCAACGTATTATGCGATTGATACATTGAATGCATTTCCGATCAATGAACAGCGAAACATAACTCAAATACCCGGCAGAGCTGAAGAGATTCCGTTGGAAGACAATAGTGTAGACATTGTCATATGCAACCAAGTAATTGAGCATTTGCCAGAACCTCTTTGCGCCTTCAAAGAAATCAACCGAGTATTAAAGCCCGGCGGCTTGTTTCTTGGGAGTGTGCCTCATATCTCTCCCATCCATCTTGAACCATTTGATTATTGGCGCTTTACTGAATATGGCGTTTTGAACCTTTTGGACAAAGCTAATTTCACCCAATGTCATGTGGAGGGAAATGGTGGCGCAATGCGCGCAGCCGCTCTATTGATATGTATGGATGGTTTACTAAGTACCAGGAAAGAAGGACAATCACAAAGTTTTCATTCAAAGTGGGCTTTAGCACTTTTTCCATTGATTGGGTTTATCAATTTTTTATTTCATATTATGGATCGAATCATAGGGAATCGGAAAAGGTCTCCGGCCAATTATTGCTTCACTGCGCGTAAAAAACAAATGATTTAGAAAGTTAAAGAATTATGATTAAAAGAATCATCAGAGCGATAACTCCATATTGGTTGGTAAGGCAGCATCAACTGCGCAAAGAAAGAAATGCGGTGAATTTTTGTGCTGTTCATAACGATGCGGTGACGAATGACGTGGACGTTCAGAATGACACAAGCCTCACAAGCATCAGTTTTAACATATGCAACTTTTGCAATTCTCGTTGCGTCATGTGTAATGTATGGAAAGAAAAACCTCAAAAAACGCTTTCGCTTGAAGAGTTTGAAACGGTTATTCGAGATTCGGTTTTTAACAACCTTCTTTTTATCAACTTTGTAGGCGGCGAACCAACGCTAATCGCGAATTTGGAAGATTATTTTGATACTGCATTAAGAACTTTACCCAATCTTTCAGGCGTGGGCATTACGACAAATGCACTTGAGATAGACAGGCTCAAAGCGGTCGTTCGTAAAGCGACCGTGATTTGTGATGGCTATGGGAAGACATTTGCGCTCCAATTATCCGTAGACGGTTATGGGGAGACGCACGATCAACATAGGGGCTGTACAGGCAGCTTTGATCAGACCATTTCTTTGATTGAATGGCTGAAAGAAGAGGGCGTGCCTTTTAATCTGGCGGCTACGATAACAAAAATGAACGTCTGGAACATGGATCAGTATCTGTCATTCCTAAAGAGAGAAAACTTATATTCCAGATTCCGTGTCGCTTCTTTTCTCAATAGGCTCCTCAACAATGAAAATAAAGACGTGATTAGAAATTTTGATGAAGATGACAAATACCAGTTAATGCTGTTCTTTTATAAATTGGAATTATCTTATGAAACCAACCTTTACGTAAAAAACATGTATGCGAGTACTCGAAATATTCTTTTCGGCGGAGAACGACTTGTAAACTGCACCTACATTGACAAAGACTGGGCGGTGTTGGATTATAACGGAGATTTATATTGCTGCTCAGTGAAGTCTGAAATAAAAGGAAATTTATTGAAAGAACCGGGAGAATTGATTTATCGTAGAAGTTATCAGGAGATTCCGGATATTCAACGAACCTATTGTGATGATTGTATCCATGACTGCAGCAGTGGAATACCAAACGAGCGATACAATCAAATCATACAAGAGGAGCAGAGATACCAGCATTTATTTACAATACAAAAATACTTCGAACTGCGGCACCACAACCCGGTGGTGCTTTGTGAGATTCCTTCTAACAATCGCTATACGATATTCATAACCGGTTGGTATGGCACCGAGACGACCGGTGACAAGGCTATTTTGGGTGACATTATCGATGTATACAAAGAACGGATGGGTGATGTCAAAATACTAATCAGTTCATTATATCCATTCATCACCAAGCGGACAATTTATGAATTGGGCATTGAAGCCGAGGTTGTTCCCGTGAATAGCGCGGACTTTTTCCTTGCTGCTGCGTCCGCTGACGAAACCATCGTAGGCGGTGGGCCGCTGATGGAGTTGGAGCAATTATCGTTGATTTCCTGGGCTTTTCGTTATGCGAAGAAACATGGAAAGAAGACAAAAGTGTATGGTTGCGGCGTAGGTCCTTTGTTTACAGACGAGAAGAAAGATGCCGTAAAAGAGATATTTTCCCTCGCAGACGAGATATATTTGCGTGATGAATACTCAAAGGTACAGGCAGAAGCCATGTCAACGAGAAACAAGCAATGTATCAATATTGGGGATCCGGCGGTCAAGTACATTCAAAAGATAGGAAGTCGGCTCAAAGTTGAAAAAGATGATAGGAAGCTCTCTCTTTTCCTGCGTGATTTGAGTTATCATGAATATTTTAAACAAATGGATTATGAGGAGTTTTTGACACTTAAAGAGCGCTATGAGCAAGGTTTGGCCGAAAATATACGTTATTTGTACGCTAAAGAAGGACTAATACCTCATTTTTACGCCATGAATAACTTTATTGTCGGTGCAGACGACAGAGATTACAATTTCTATTTTGTGGAAAAGTATTTGAATGATATTGATGCCGTCGTAGACCAAAGATTGTCTACAGTAGAGCGTGTTGCGGAGCAAGTATTGTCATCGCGATTCAATGTGTGCATGAGATATCATTCCGTTGTATTCGCTCATGCTTTACATACCAAATTCGCTCCGATTGATTATACCAGAGGAGGCAAAATTCCGGCATACTTGAGTGATCATGCACCGGACATCCCTCCAATTACGCTGGAGCAAATTGCCGCCAATCCGGATTGCTTATATAAAGCAATGTTTTTATAAAGAAAAAGGTGTTTTAATGAAATCAGTGATTTTATCTACGGAATGCGATAGTGGAGGCGGAGCAGGACGTGCTGCGCTGAGGCTTCATCGCGCTTTGCGGCAAGTGGGAGCCGAAAATGACATGTTTGTCAAGTATAGAGTGAAAGAGGCGAGTGTACTTCAGTTTGATGATCCAAAAATCCATAACCGTTTGATTGATCATTTCGTCAACCAAGAGTTTCACAAAACCATAAAGCACGGCAATACCATGTCCTCACTTCCGTATCCTTATATAGGGTTGGATTTTTTAGAGGAATTGAAGCTTTATGATATTATCAACCTGCATTGGATCACCAACTTCATATCGATTGAGGCAGTCAGTGCTATGGATAAACCTTTGGTTTGGACACTCCATGACCAAAATCCTTTTACCGGTGGCTGTCATTACACACACGGTTGTGAAAAGTACATGGACAGTTGCGATAACTGTCCGCAAATAAATGAAAACAGCTTAAACTATACAAGGCTTACCTTGGCGGCAAAACATACGTATTATCCGAAAGACATCGTCATCGTTACGCCTAGCAAATGGCTGGCTGATTGCGCAAAGCAAAGCAGCTTGTTTAAGCATAATCGTATAGAAGTTATTCCAAATTCCGTAGAAACCGATGCTTACAAACCCTATGACAAAGCATATGCGCGGCGTTCGCTGGACTTGCCGGAGGATGGCAAGATTATCATGCTTGGGGCATTTGATTTGAATGAGCGAAGAAAGGGTGTACGTCATTTTGTAGAGGCATTCCAAAAAATGGCTATGAATGACGAAGTCAGCAAGCTGATGGCTGAAAACAAACTGACAATTTTGACTTATGGTAAAGGCGCATCAATGCTGGAGGGATTTGATCATATTTGCAGATCAATGGGCTTTGTAGAAGATGAAAACGTATTGGCAAGGATGTACTCGGCAGCGGATGTTTTTGTACTGCCCTCCGAAGAGGACAATTTGCCGAATACGATGCTGGAGAGCTTTGCCTGCGGTACGCCGGTTGTATCATTTCGTGTCGGCGGAATGATGGACACAATTGTCGATGGCCAGACCGGATATCTTGCGGAACCATTTGATACATCTATGCTAGCGGATTGCATTCAAAAGACACTGTTTAACAATCATATGTCTGAATTGTGCAGAAAGTATGCGATAGAGCATTTTCGGCCTGAGATTCAAGCGTCCCGTTATGAGCAGCTTTTTGCAGATGTGTTGGAATCATATAGGAACGTGAACAGAACAAACATCACGATGCCGTCATTGGAGTTATCGCAGTTTCTGACTGATTATACGTATCATATGATTGTGCGTCAACAGAATGAGTGCATTGAACAAATTTCTGCGTTACAAACGCAGAACAACCAGTTAAATGCACAATGTACTGAATTGCAGATACAGATTAACCAGTGGCAAGCGCATTGTAATGCTCTGGAGAATTCGACTTCATGGAAAATAACGAAGCCTTTGAGACGATTAAGCAGCAGAATAAAACAGCTCAAGGGCAGTTGATTCAAACGAAAATATGAAACAGGCACAATCAGTATAGAAAGGAACTTAAACAATGAAATCGGTTTATGTAATTACGTCGTGCTTAAATGCACAGACGACTATCAATGAAACCATCGCAAGTGTTATAGGGCAAGGTGGTGATTTCAGGCTCCATTACCATATTCAAGATGCCGCTTCAACCGATGGCACCATACAAATATTGGAGAACTGGAAGTACTTATTAGACAATAAATTGTATCCGATTGCATGTTATGAAGTGTCCTTTTCCTACACGAGCGAACCTGATCAGGGAATGTATGACGGCATTCAAAAAGGATATGCTCGGTTTTCGATTAGCGAAGATTCTTTCATGACATGGATTAATGCAGACGACATACTGATGCCACATTCATTGGCATCAATTCTTGCGGTTGAAAAGGATATTCCAAAAGTGCGATGGATTAGCGGAAGTCATAGTACCCTTAGAGAGAATAATGCCATCGAACAGCCGCAAAAGGGCGTTTTCTTCCCTCAAGAATTGATCGCTGAGGGATTTGCAGAATATAGGGCTTACACTTTCATACAACAAGAAGGCACTTTTTGGAAAACCTCACTATTCGAAGAGGTTGGTGGGGTTAATGCACAGCTAAAATATGCAGGTGATTATGACCTCTGGATGCGTATGGCAAAATTGGAGCCACTGTGGGCATATCCTGCCGTTTTGGCATGTTTTCGCAAAAGAGAAGGTCAACTGTCAAGCAACTTAAAAAAATACACAGAAGAGATGGATAAAATTGTAGACTATGAGCGCAAAATTGAAAAGTGGCAGGAATATAGAAATCGGGTGCAGATGAGCAACAACTTGGTTGAATACGCCTCTGTTATCGAATATGATTATAATAGAAACATCTTTATAGAATCCAATCCAATTGCTAACGTACCGGTGCAGAGCCAGCTGGCGGCAGAGCAATTAGGTGGTAGCAAAGTGAATAAAAAGGGCAGTCATTCATTGAAAGAAATCATAAAAAGCTATAGAGATCGCTTCTTTTCTCCTGTGTCAAGGATGCATTTTGACATCAAAAGAGATATTTCTGATTTAAAAAAAGCACTGGTACAGCACGGAAATGCCTCGGTAGCGTTGTTAGATTCGCAGACTGAAGCATATGAGTTTTCGATGGAAGAGGGGCTTAGAAGACTTGCGGCTTATATCAGCAAGACAGGAACCGTAATTGATGTAGGAGCTTCTGATGGACACTGGACGAGGATGGCAATAGAGCATTTCCCGGATTATCAATATTTTTTAATTGAAGGAAATAAAGCGCACGAGGAGATGTTGTTGTCTTTGAAAAAAGAAAATATACGCTATAAGATTGCCGCGGCAGGTGATGCGGTTGGTGAAATCAATTTTTACACATCAGAAGATTTATATGCCGGGGGCGCTTCATATAATGCATTTGAGAGTGGAAGCAATCGAATCGTTCCGATGGGGACGATTGATGGATGGATTGAGGAGTATCAATTAAAGCAGCCATATATTATTAAATTGGATGTGCATGGATTTGAAATTCCAATCCTGAAAGGTGCCGAAAGAGCCCTGCAATATACGGATGCGCTTATTATTGAAGTATACACTTTTAATTTGAGCGAAGATAGTTTGACTTTTCCGGATATGTGCAAATATTTAGACACAAAAGGATTTCGCTGTGTTGGATTGGCCGATCCGATAAATCGGAAAGCCGATAATGCTTTATGGCAAATGGATTTGTTTTTCATTCGAAAGAACCATAAGTTATTTGATTCGAACAGTTATCAATAAAGAGTCAGTGTTTTAATGAAGTTTACAGAGCATTCCAAACATACTAGTAAGGAGTTTGAACGATGAGGTCGGTTTATGTAATCACGTCGTGTAAAAACGCAGGAGACACTATCAATGAAACCATCACAAGCGTTGTAAGCCAAGGCGGAGATTTTCGATTATATTATCATGTTCAGGATGCCGTTTCCATCGATGGCACGATAGAAATATTAAAAAATTGGAAATATCTGATTGATAATAAATTTTTTCCAGTCGCATGCCGCGAACTATATTTTTCATATGCGAGCGAACCTGACAAGGGAATGTATGACGGCATTCAAAAAGGATACGCTCAGTTTTCGATTAGCGCAGATTCGTTCATGACGTGGGTAAATGCGGACGATATTCTTGTGCCTTATGCATTATCATCTATCCTAAAGGTCGAAAAGGATATTCCGGAGGTAAAGTGGATTACGGGAGATATGTGTCACCTTAAAGATAGTGCGATTACACAGACTCATAAGGACGTTTACTTTCCAAAAGAATTGGTAGCCTATGGGCTTGCGGATTACAGAATTTACCACAGCATACAACAAGAAGGCACTTTTTGGAAAACATCACTATTCGAAGAAGTTGGCGGTCTTAACGTAAATCTAAAATATGCAGGAGATTTTGACTTATGGATGCGCATGGCGAAACTTGAAACACTTTGGTCATACCCTGCTGCGCTTGCGTGCTTTCGCAATAGGCAAGGGCAATTATCAAACGATTTGGAAGCATACTCCAATGAGATAGATCAATGCGTAGACTATAAAGAAAAAGTGAAGGCTTGGGAAAAATACCTCAATGGATTGCGGCAAAATAACGGTTTGGCCGAACATCCTATTATTAGATTTGATTATGCCCGAAATGTTTTTTTAAAAACCACTTTGAATGTGAATGATGCAGTGCCGTCTTTTATGTTGTTTGAAAAGATGAGCATATATAGACGATTAAAAAACAAATTGAAACAATATAGATTTTTACGCTTTGTTTATTTCAAAATAAAAGGCAGGAGCAAATGAGAAACTCTACTTTTCATACAAATATGAAACCTGAATTTAATAAAAATGCCGTTGCAGGCCGTATGTCGGAAGCGACAAGAGACGGGTTGCTGGTAGAAGGTGGATTAAGAACGCAGGGAATCTATAGAATCTCTACGGATGATATGCCGCTTGTCAGCATCATAACGGTTGTCTATAACGGTGCCGCAAAAATTGAAAGAGCGATGCAGTCCGTTTTTAACCAATCGTATCCCAATATAGAATATATCGTAATAGACGGAGGAAGCACGGATGAAACCATTTCTATAATTGAGAAATATGCTGACAGGATTGATTATTATATTTCTCAAAAAGACGATGGACTTTATGATGCTATGAATAAGGGCGTTGCTCTATCATCAGGTAAGTTTATCGGAGTTGTTAATTCGGATGACATGATGTTTGAACATGGTATTGATGAAGCAGTGCGAGAGTTGTTGGCGCATGATGCCGATTTTGTTGCGGCACAAGATTATTGCGCGGATACCGAAGGTAATTTCGTTATGATTTATCCTCCTGACTATATTGATGAAGGCTGCCTTTTTGGAAAGCCGCCGTTTAGTCACGGTGCAGCAATTATTGGGAAGAGCGCTTATGACAGAGTCGGATATTACGATACAAAATACAAAATTGCTGCTGATTATAAGTTGTTGGTTCAAATTTGCCTGGACAAGAGGTTGGTTGGATGCAAGTTGTTGAAAAATATCCATTACTTTGAATTAGGCGGGGTTTCTTTTTTACAACAGGAGTTATCACTGCAGGAATGCGCCAGCATTGTGAAAGAATTCATTCCTGAAATAGAAGATAATCATCTGCGTAGCCTAATGAGTCTCGTGTGGAAAGGGAAATTTGACGAAGAGATACGTAAAGACCTAGAGGAATTGATAAAAAGTAAGTTGTATAATGATGTGCAAAAAGCATATATACTTGACTATATGAGGTCACATGGGTATCAATGTGATGCCCAGGAACCAATAAGCTTTCTAAAAAACATCACTCTTAAAAAATTGATTAAATATATATTGCCATACGGTATTGTTCGGTTGTATCAAAAATGGAAAAGTTCCTAAATGCGAAAATTGTCTTCAGCTTATTGTTGGCGTTGCTATAATTTTTAATTAGTAAAGGTGTATTATACAAATGAAAATAGCTTTTTTAGACCATTCATATCATAAAAAGACAAATTCCACAGCTTTTTTAGCGGAGATGCTAAAAAGAGCTGGCCATGAAGTGGAGTATATATGGGATGATACATGGCGCGGCGGTTCCGACATTGTGTTTGATGATATAGTTGGCAAGTACGATGTGTTTGTAATATTTCAAGCTATTCCAGTAACGTCTGTTCCGTTTAGTGAAACAGGCGCAAATATAACGTTCGTTCCAATGCTTGACGCTTTTGATTCTGAGTATTCTTTGCATTTGCATTTGCCTCGATTGAAGTTTTTTTCGGGATGCAAGATATTGTGTTTTTCAAAACATCTTGCAAGCGCATATTTAAGCAATGGGATCGCTGCGAAATTCTATCAATACTTCCCTAACGCGGAAGAGTTCCGTGCAACGAATCAAACGACTGGCCTAAAAGGTTTTTTTTGGGCACGCCGTCCGGATCAAATTGATTGGCGCATGATAAAACAGATTTTAGAAAAAACGAATATAGATTCAATGCATATTCATATAAATCCAGATCCAGGAGTAAATAAAGTTTTGATACCACACGAAGATATGCACAAATTCAACATAACAGTGACAAATTGGTTTGAAGACAAAAAAGAATACATAGAAAAAGTGGCAAACTCTAACATATATTTTGCTCCGAGATATAGCGAAGGAATCGGGATGTCCTTTCTGGAAGCAATGGCAATGGGAAAATGCGTCATCGCCCCAAATGTCGGCACGATGAATGAATATATCATCAGCGGTATAAATGGTGTTTTATATGACATTGATAGTGATAATAATGTAAAGATTATCCCGGAAGCATTGTCTTTGGATTATGATAGCATACAAACCATGGGTCAAAACGCCAGAAAGAGTATTGAATTGGGATATCAATATTGGCTATCCAAAGAAAAGGAACTTGTAGAATTTATAACCGAAGATCTTGAGGTGGTTTACAATGCGCAATTTCAACTTTCTATAGAGCCACCACCGGCTATAGATTCATCACTTTCATGCGAATTGTTGCCCCCTAAGGCAACAATCTATGGACGACTAAGAAGCAAGTTGAAACAATACAGTATCGTCCGGAATATCTATTTCGCGTTGAAAGGCGCGAAAAAATGAAAAACTTCGTGTTTCATACCAATACAAAACCTGAGTTTGACGAAAATGCGATTGCGGGACGGATGCAGGAAGCGATAAGAGAAGGATTGCGGGCTGAGGGCGGCCTTAGAACGCAGGGGATTTACCGGATATCGACTGACGATATGCCGCTTGTCAGCATTATCACGGTTGTTTATAATGGTGCGGAAAAAATCGAAAGAGCCATGCAGTCTGTTTTCAATCAGTCATATCCCAATATCGAATACATTGTAATCGACGGAGGAAGCACGGACGGAACGATGGCCATCATCGAAAAACATGCTGACAAGCTTGATTATTATATTTCTCAAAAGGATGACGGGATTTACGACGCTATGAATAAGGGAGTTGCTTTGTCGTCGGGGAAGTTTATCGGAGTTGTTAACTCAGATGATATGATGTTTAAAGAGGGCGTGTATGGCGCGGTAAAAGAGCTGTTGGCACATCATGCCGATTTTGTAGTCGCGCAAGATGATTGTTATGATATCAAAGGGAACTATGTCCACACATTTCAGCCTCGTTACCTTGATGAAGGTTGTCTGCTTGGCAAGCCGCCGGGAAGTCATGGCGCAATTTTGATTGGCAAAAGGGCTTTCAATCGAGTAGGATATTACGATACGAAATATAAAGTTGCCGCTGATTATAAGCTCTTGACATTGATATGTATGGACAAAGAACTGATTGGATGCAAGCTGTTCAAAAGCATTCACTACATGGAATTGAGCGGCGTGTCGCATCTGCAGCAGGAACGCTCCATTCAGGACATGTCTGACATCGTCACCGAATTCATTCCGAATATGGATCAAGAACTGCTTGGAAGTCTCATGTCGCTGATGTGGAGAGGGCAGTGGGATAAGAAGATTTGTAATGACATGGAGAAGCTTTTAAACAGCGATGTGTATAATGATTTGCAAAAGTCTTATTTGCTTGATCAAATGCGTGTGCTTGGATATGACGGTAAATATCATTTAAACTATAAAATAAAAAGCACATTTAAAAAAATG
>Ga0131853_10007985_pt1 | contig 19226 bp, 7 predicted proteins | sample TergutLab28metaG_FD_92764 | JGI IMG/M metagenome (GOLD analysis project Ga0131853, IMG submission 92764) | Labiotermes labralis P1 segment gut microbial communities from Petit-Saut dam, French Guiana - Lab288 P1 (version 2) (version 2) | ecosystem: Host-associated > Arthropoda: Insects >...
AAAAAACGGAGAGTATATACCATGTTTAAAATATTCAGTACCTATATTTGTTGAATAAATATATAAAATGCAACTTTAGAGGTTAGCGCTGCGGTACGACCACTATAGTTGACATTAGGCGTCTAAAGGTTAAAACATTTGCAAGAGGGTGAGAAAATGTATTTGTGAATGAGATTACAGCTCTTTAGTATATCGCCAAATTTTAGTAGAATTGTTGAAACGCCGTTGATTTATGCAACGTTCATTACTCAAAGTTGTTATTCAACCTGTCATATTTTCTGAAAGTTCAAAAAAATTCTACAATTCCAAAACTGTTTCCTTCATATTCGTCGTTCAATAAAAACTACTTCGCCGACCTACCTTTCTCGCAAACCCTTTACTTTGTGAAGTTTCTCTGCTTCCTACTGTTGTCGACGTTTCGTACTGAATCTTTTCCATAAACAATAATTCGCCCTACTCGGAAAATTCGCCGTTCACCCGCCCGTAACACATTCACAGGAAAAGAGGCATATTTAGCCTTTCGTCAAACTGGTGGTAGGTTTGTATTTACATTAATGTACTCACCGTAGACGAAGCAGAGAAGAAAGAACGCTAGGAAGTGCAGGAGAAGCATTATGGATCTTCCTCATGTGTCACTGCGTCTGATGTTTGTTGTTTCCAACGTAGATAATGACGATGATGTTGGTGATGATGATGATGTCATTGGCAATAAAGAAGAAGTCATTACGTAGAACAAAAGCCAATGTTTATGTCTTGGGCGTAACTGAAATGCCGAAAACCGTTGGATTAGCACTCTGCCATTGATTTTTAAACAATTTTCATTTGGTTATAGAATGTTGCACTTTTCGTCAAAGTTGTAAAATAAGCTACAAACAGTAAATTTCATTTCAGGTTACCAGCATCTGCACAGTAAATAGTTGCTTGGCTTTGTATAAGCCACACAGTACACTAGATCAGAAATTTCAAATTGAACACTACCTGCTCACATTATTATACATGCACCGAAAACGCAGGATCAAAACACCCAAACGTAACTTTAGATTCTGATTATAAAGGATAATTAACACATGATAGCAAATCCAAGGCAAATTTTACTTTGGCAAATGCATATTTTCAATAAATCCACAACACTACGCGCCTAATATCAAACATTATAATTTTGTGTTAATTTAAAGCAAAATTATGACCAGTTTTGAACGCTATTATTTGATTAAATCAGCTCAGCTCGTCACGGCAAACAGAAGACATCAAAGGAAATTCACTTCAACATACTCCAACCATTCCTGTATGTGAGGTTCCCATTCACTGTAGTGCAGAAACTTTACACCATAAGCACCGTTTTTCTGTAGCATAAAATCAACAGTGCTTCAGAATAGATGAATGTAATCTATTCAAAAATTTAACTTGAAGTTTCGTGTATGTATAAGAACACATAGGCTTATATATTCTCAAATTCCCTATAGAAACACACACAACTATTCCAAAAAGTCACTATTATATCATTGTAAGGGTGCGCGTTTGTTGACACTGTGTAACTGCAAAGACACACGGCACGTATCTACAAACTTCTGGTTTGTTTGAGTTGCTTCTGTACGGAGGAAATCAATATAGTAAAAAGTTTTTCTTTGAGTTCCTTGGATCAGCACAAACACCCACAGACATGCCGAAATAAATGGTTACATTCAGTGTAGATTTACTGCAGAAAAGAAGCACAGAGCTCACACGACCAATAATGCTGGAAAACACTCACATATAGCAGCAAACTCGATTTAAGAGTCCTCAAAGTCCAAGGGATGAAGGACTCGAGATATTTGTTACAACAGATCTCATACATGACCTTTCAGAAACCCAGAGTTATTCACTTCGTAAAGAATAATTAATCCTACACAACACTTGGCGATCTGTTCTTTCCTCTATGTTCAGTGCTTCCAAAGTAAAAGTGAGTTACGACAGAACCATTCAACTAGAGTTCAATGGGAATTCTAATGCGGTATTCCCAGAGGTCCAGGCCGAGAGCCGTAAGTTAGACGTACTTAATACACAACTGGCTAAAGTTCTGATGTAAAAGTACAGAAGTTTTACACATGCCGCTGGCAGGTTCTTCGATCCGCTTGGTGCGACGGCTTCGAGCGAACTGACGTCGAGTTGGAACGCTCAGTGCCCCGACGGACGTCGTTACATTCCAACCCCCTCCCAAGCAATAACCCCCTTACTGCTGCGAGGATTCTCCCTGGTGGCGATTTCCTGTTGTAGCTAATAGAAGTGTAATTTAAAGTAGGCTATACACTTAGGCCTACGGTGATTTAATGCAATGTGTACCTTCCACAAGTGGAGAGATATTCTTCCGTTCTATATCATGTGTTATTGGTCAAATATGCAGCAAGTAGTAAAATAATAACACACTGCTACTGTCATTAGCATTGTTTGCCCTAACCTTCTAACAACCTGTAATAACTGTAGGTCAAATGAAAACGAACAGAATAAGAGCTCGAGAAGATAAACAACGAATCATTCACGGCTTTGACCACCTGTCTGAAGAATGAGTACACCACAACAAAAATGGCAGAATAAAGTTCACCCCGTGGGATTTATAACTGTAAACTTCTGACTGTAAAACAAGACCATAACATTTCAAAATTAGCAGTAAGCCTAATAATAAATAACAATATTTATTATTATTATTATTATTATCGGCAGCAGCAGCAGCATCAAACCCAACGCAAAAAGGCTTGAATCCGTAGAAATTAACATTTACAAAATTGTAATTACATCGTAAAACTGTACAGATATGACGTCACTCTTATACATTTAGTGACGTTTAGTGAGGTACGCACACTTACCGCGTTAAAGAACAGGTTAATGAGAAGAAAACGTAGATAAAGAAATACACAAGGTAAGGTATTTGAGGCATGTAACACTCGGGAGGCAGGAAAGTAATGATCATAATTTTGATCGCAGAAATCGAAGGAGGGAAATTCCTCGAAAGAAGCAGCCGTAGATGGGAAGCTAATATTAAACTACATGCTAAGTGAAGGGCAGGCTGTTTTAACTGGCTCATAACAGGTAACAGACGGAATCATTTTAAGAACGGTAATGAGACTTGGGGTTCTATAAATTCTGGGAGATTTTTGACTAGCTGAGCGACTATTTATCTCCCAGTGAGACTGTCCTCCATGACCTTAGTTCACTAGTTAAGAAAGGTCAACCTAAAAGAGGACGGAAATATTTCATACTGCAACTGATAATATTCACCATCCACTACTTATGACTGTGACTGTCAGATGAAATGAGATGACATTCACAGGTCGTGTAATAAGGATGGGGGGGGGGGGTAAGAAATGCCTATAGTATTTCGGTTGGAATGTGTCAAGGCAAAAGGACATCTGTTAGACCTAGGATTGGTGGAAAAATAATATTAAAATTGAAATTGAAAAATTCGTATACGAGGAGAAGACTGGATTCACGTACAGGGATAGATGGCGGACGGCGTAAACACGAAACCGGAACATTGTTTTCAAAAAAGGTTACGAAACAGACGAGCGACCATTAGCTGCTGAAAGGAACTCTTTTCAGTATAACTGCTAACTTAAGCTAGGCCTCACAGCTTGCTCGAAGCAAACAAAAATAAGGATATGATTTTTAATTACTTCAGGACAGCAGCTTTGAGAAGGTCAGGTTGTTGTGGAGATCCAGTGAACATGAGGCTGTCTCGTCTGTGAATTTATGTTTCTCCGGTTTGTAGTTTGTAGTTTATCTGACATGTTTCCTATTAAGAATATTTTGAAACAAGAACATAATCGCAATTGCGTTTCAAAGTTGCTTTAGAGTATACCATTAGGAGGGTTCAGGTAAACCAGGTGGCTTGATACAAAACGGTACACATCAGCTCCTGGTTTGTGCTGATCATGTTAATATATTGGGCGGAAACATACATACCATAAAGAAAAACAAAGAAGCTTTAGTAGTTGCTAGTAAGGAGAATGAATTAGAAGTAAATGCTGATAAAACTAAGTACATGGTCATGGCTCGCGATCAGAATAGATGAAGACGTCACAGTATAAAGGCTGATAATATTTCCTTTTATAGGGTGGAAGAGTTCACATATTTGGGAACAACCTTAACATATCAAAATTCTATTCGGTAAGGAAAAAAGAGGAGATTGAAGACAGGGGTGCATTTTATCTCTCATTCGGTGCAGAATTTTCTGTCCTCCAGGTTGCTACCCAAAAATATGTATATTAAAATACAAAGAACGATAATTGTGCTTCTTGTTTTGTGTGGGTGTGAAACGATCTCTCACACTGAGGGAGGAACGCAGGCATATGGAATTTGAGAATAGGATGCTGAGGGGAATATTTTGCCTAAGAGGGACGAGGTAACAAGGGAGTGGAGAAAACTAAATAATGAGGAGCTTAACGATCTCTATCCCTCACCCAACACTGTTCGAGTGATCAAGCCGAGAAGAATGAGATGGACGGGGCATGTAGCACGTATAGGGGAGAGAAGATGTTTATACAAGATTTTAGAGGGGAAACCTGAGACAACTTGAGAGACCCAGGCGTAGATAGGAGGATAATATGAAGATGAGTCTTCAGGAAGTGGGATGTTGAGGTATGGACTGGATCGATATGGCTCAGGACAAGGACAGTTGGCGGGCACTTGTGAATGCGGTAATGAACCTTCGGGCTCCATAAAATGCGGGGAATTTCTTGACTAGCTGAGAACCGATTAGCTTCTCAAGAAGGACTCTGCTCCATGGAGATAGTAAGTAAGTAAGTGAGTAAGTAACTTCTCTGAAACCGTTTCCTTAACCCCCTCCACCGATCTGTATTCTTCCTTAACGCTGTGTGGTTTTCGATCTGGATGCCCTTATGAGAAACGTTTCTACAATCATTCATATTGCATAAGAACATACTCAGCGGCCTTTACAAATGCAATGAACTTTTCAACAGTACTTTCTTACCCTTCTGGTGTCAAATGGAATACATAAGGATGATAAATGAATGGAGAGTCGGCTAAGGTGAGGAAGTACAATGGAGGTCCATAGCCCGTCGCTATCCCTACACTATCACGGAGGAACTACGAAGAAGAGCATGGACCTTGTCAGAAATGCCCGCCGCATCTTCTATTCGATTCCGCACCTTACCGAGCATTAACAAAATCTAACACATGCAGAAATATAAATTAGCCTGTTGTTTTACAACGTGGTCTCTCACAATAACGTAATTAGGCTGGGCGGGCTGAGAAAGATATTTGGGGCTGAAACAGAAGAGGTAGCAGGGCTATGGAGGTAATTACACAATGGGGAGATTCATGATTTGTTCTCCTCACCAAATAACCTAGGTGATCAAGTCAAGCACAATGAAATGCGCAGGGCGCATAACACATACGAGGGGAAAGAAATAAGGGGTGCTGATAAGTCCTTGGCCCGATCAGGAAGGAAACAAGCTCGGAAGCATGTCAGGGACGCGCGCGATTTCAACAACATCGAGACGCGAGCTGCCATCAAGTTTTTTTTTTTGTATGCATAGAGGGCTGTGGTTGAACAGCGTTATGAAAATGCATCAATAAGAAGACGTACGCGCTACACGGCAAGATGATGTTAAAACGGATCAAACTAATTCAGTTGGAATGGCGAGGCGGCCTACTCTTGTGAACACGGTATTAGAATCTCGAGATCCACAAAATGCGTGCAAGCTCATGACTCTCTGAGGAACACACAATATGCAATATTGAAAATTCAAACATTTTTCCCCAGAATGTCAATGGGGAAACGATGAGTGAGTGTGTGTGTTAGGCGGGCTTCTGTAATACAGGTCCAAGCAACAAAGCTATGGATTCTGTAAAAAGTTGCGACTATTTGAATTTTTATTTCATTTTGCGAGGAGGTTTGACAAGCTCTTTCAGCACCAACAATTTTACAGTTCTACTCTTATGCATTTCACTCTTAATTAACTGCTACATGTTTCGGCTTAACTGCCTTCATCAGGGAGCTAACACCTATATTGCTAAAACTTACAGCGATTAGATATTTTGATGTTTTGCTGACCGTGCACCTCAGCATAATCTTAGTAACTGACTAACTTAATGTAAAAATTCTTATTTTATAATAATTTTATTATATTCCTCTACATGTTTCAAGCACTGTTATGCTCATCATCAGGAGGTTAAATTGTATTATACAGCATCTGGTATCATTACCCTCTGTAGGTGGTCGTACGGCGCACTGTTTATCTCCATTGCTAAGAACAATTAGATAGTCTTAAAATGTTTCTGCGTATCAAATGTACAGATTACAGTTAAAATTTACAATTTTTAAAATCTTGTAAAAGGACAATATAGTGTGTTGTTGATTATAAATTGTCATAAAATAACAGCAGTCTTCGTTGGTTACAAATGCCACATTTCCAGATGGCTGCTTGCTTTACAAACTTCCATCACGTTATGATCCGAACTGGATCCTGTCCTGTAACTCTATGGTATGTCCTGTGTGCAGTGCACCGCAAACAGGGCATAAAGGTGTAAGCTCCCTGATGATGGCAGTTAAGCCCAAACACGTAGCAGCTAATTACAAGTGAAATACAGAATAGCAGAACTGTGTATTTGTTGGTGCTGCAAGGATTTGTATAACATCCACAATGCAAGGAATGAACAATATGAAAGTTACGAGGAGGATTTTATGGATTTAATTACTTTGTTCGCTAGTTAGTTAATGACAAACTAGATGAACACAGAAAAGTTGGGAAGATTAACAGAAGAAAACCTTACTTTCAAAACAGTTCTAAAACGAGATAGGGACCAGATGTAATTGGAGGAGTGTAAATGAAAAATTGTATTCAAAATCTTTGAAATTTTGAAGGATAAGAGGAGAAAAAAGAATACGAAGAACAGAAATAAACATTTTGACGTTTTGCTGACCGTACATCTCAGTATATTTATCTCAGTATTTAACCAACTTTATGCACAAAATTTGTTTAACAATAAGTTTTATTTCATGCCTCTACATGTTTCGAGCACATGTGCTCATCATCAGGAGATCAAAATTGCATTACACAGCCTCTGGTATCATCACACCTATATGTGTGGTCATACCAGAGGCTGTGTAATGCAATTTTGACCTCCTGATGATGAGCACATGTGCTCGAAACACGTAGAGGCATGAAATAAAACTTTGAAATTGCATTTCACAGCCTCTGGTATCATCACACCTATAGGTGTAATGATACCAGAGGCTGTGTAATTCAATTTTGACCTCCTGATGATGAGCACATGTGTTCGAAACATGTAGAGGCATGAAATAAAACTTATTGTGAAACAAATTTTGTGCATCAAGTTGGTTAAATACTGAGATAAAGGAATAAACATATTATGAACACGATGATTTGATGGTAGTGAGCATAGAAATAATAATATGGTCCAAAACCATTGACGATGAAAGCTAATAAGGGTTTCTGCACAACAGAAAATAGAAGACATTCCCGCTCATACGTGACAACTGCCTGCAGTTGCAATGTCATGCACCTACCCTCCGATAATAGTTCCTCTGCAGAACAGAATAATTTTCTCTAAGAAAACAAGCAATTTATTGTGCCTGAATCAACTGGTGTAAGTACTTAAGGACACTGTACGTGTTACCGGGCCTTCATGCTCCAGTACAGCATACATATCACAGGCACACCTAATGGAATTTGAAATCCGTATTACAGTTTAATTTACTTCTGTTACAGTGGTAAGAAATTTGTTATTTCCACTTAAATTAAATAGCTCACATGATGTTCGAGACTAATAAGAAATTAAACTTACATAGCGCAATAAAAGCCTTACAATATTTCAACAAATTACACATCCATAAAGAAGTCAAAATTAGTAATAACGTCTGCTCGCCAACGGCCTCTGGTTGAGCCTTGCATATTTCTTCCCTTTCAACAGGGGTCCTAAGACATGGGCTTACGTTCAACACCAGTTACGGTTGGCATGAACCTGTATTCTTCTCCACTGAATTAATTTGGCTGTACATTGTTCGAGCTTAATACACTTCTATAGGTTCCAATAAATTTTCTTGAAATTATCAGGAACTTTGTTACATTTTGTCGACAAAAGACCCCTAACAATTAAATTAAAGGAAACTTCTACGACTTCTCCTTTCTATCTGTTACGTACTCTTACATTCTGTCCCTTTATATTGGTCTTTTGTCTTCCCATTTCTGTATTTTTATTCTTCTTTCGCCATCTCGTTGTACCCTACGGCTGCCTCCTTCTGTCATGGACAAATGATTATTCTGAGACCTCTTATCTTACATCTACCCTTCCATATTTCCTCCCCTTCTTATATTTCGCCCCATTTATCACTTCAGTCCCCCCATCATTTTTCCCTAATTTCTATCACTTTTCTCTTAAATTTTCTTACCCTTCATAGGCGTAGAGAAGAAAACAAACTACATACTACTGAATGCTTTATTTCACTTATAATACGCTCAACATGTTTCGGACACTTATATGCCCATCATCAGGAGCTTGAGACTATACTTGTGTTATTGCCGCATATGGTGTGTAATGCCTTGGTTGCTGGTGGTCGGCTGTTAAGAGCGGAGCAGCAGGCTATACGTCCGGGATGAGGGAAATTGTGCGACTGAGTCGCTACAATAACAAGAACATATAAAAAGTCCGGACGTCGCTCTTTTCCAGCTCTTACACGTGTCAGTCGATCGACTCTCCATTTTTTACGTTCAGATCGTTAATTTATTCTTCAGTTTCAGCCTGTACCTCACAGAGAACAAAGTACGACTCAATTGTGACTTTCAAAGTCAACTGTTTCTTTGGCCTCAACTCGTGCCTGACACAAAACACAGTGTGTCTGAATTGTTATTGTTACAGCATCAACTCCATCCTCGGCCTCAGATCGTGCGTCACACACAACACAGTCCGTAACAATCACGAATATCAATCAAGTGAATGGGTGTAGATCTGCAAATAAAGTGCCTATTACATATACATAATTTTAGCCAAACGTGTGACCGACTGTCCTCATAAGAGCTTCATTTGATGATTTCGCGCATTGCTTTCGATGATTAAGACGAAACGTGTAAGGAGCACCAGGAGAATAATGACAGCAGAAAACATAATAAGTTGGAGAAAAGAAAATGTTTCGTTGCTCTCTGTCCACTATTGCTCTCGGACTGAACCCCCCTTCCCCCCGGGCAGTAAATAGCCGGTGACAAACAGCATGAGCTACTGTACGTAAATTTTGGTTGAAAATACTAGCAATAATACGTAATAAAAATAAAATCTCACGGCGAACAGGCCGGTGGGAGTTGGAATGTTCCATGCAGGGGGACAGACGGACAGACAAGCACGAGGCAGCTCACAGCTGCTTCTCGTAACTGTTTCGTTAACGGGCCTAAAATTCCACATAATCAATATCGCAATACAAATGGCTTCCGCTCTAATGGTGTAATATTATTAAAATCCAAATTCATTCATTATCATTTTTATTTGTGTGTGTTTAATGATCATTAAAAAGGGCAATTTTTTAAACCTTTTTCAGGATCGACATTGAGTTACGAAAGCTCATTCGTCCATAATTAATGTAGTTATCTGTTTATATTTAAGCAACATTACAAGCCTCTAAGCATATTAACAAACACATAATAGCCTGTAATTAAATTACTTCAGCAAAAGCATGATTGCAACTGACTTACTCTCTACTTTAAATATAGATTTTACCCAAGAGTTCATTTTTACTTTCAAAATGTCATACTCTTTCACAGTACACGCTTACCTGCTCTTCCATTTACTCCCGTAACGAAAGTGTTGCCCTTTCCTAAGCCAATTTTCACGAAAATCACAATTTCTGAGCCGCATTATGTGCTGATCACTTGTACCGAATTTTACGAAAATCCATTTCCGTGAAACGTGTTATCACTCAAGAAACTTCGTGGGCATTTCACTGAAAGTTGCTGAAATCGGATAAAAAGGCATCCAAAATTTAAAAAAAACTTTTCGCACTATTCAGTGACTACAGCTGTCACTATACTAGTTTTTACGTAACTGTTGGTTGCTCAACGGTATTACGTCGTTATTTTCTGAACAGACGTGCACTCAGAATGGTCGACAAATACGGAAATGCGTTGCATCATTTATGATTATTTCACTGTCAACTGAGCTGACCATCAAGAAAGTCGCACTTGTTCGAAAATTTCATGAGAATTCGACAAAAGGTTTATTTCCTGACACTAGGTCACAAACGTATACAGACACCACGGGCGGATGTGGTCTGCACCTGAGTCCTACTTTTCATTTACTTCGTACAAAGCTCAACTATTTTATCATGAACTTCAGAAGAATTCCAACACAACATAAACTAGAGAAATGTCCTCTCCATACTTGTTTCAGTAAAATGTTCACGCCTCAGCATAAAATGACAGTTATACCGGATTCCGGGGGTGAGTAATTGTCTGGCTTATATTTCCATACACATCAACTACACCTACATGCAGCACCCTCCAACCCTTACAAATATAGCAATTTAAAGTTCAAGAGAAAATTTTTACTTATACGATTTAATGACGGTGTTAGTATCTCGAAAAACAGAACGTCAATGTTACGAACTTCAGCAAATAATGAAGGGATAAATAATGTGCATGAATTCGAAAAAGGCGTAAATTGAAACGCCGCTCAAATACTAGCTGGAAAGACGGAGGGATACCATGAAAATCTCAGTCATAATGTTCGGTACCTCAACGGGGTTACAAGTCTGGGTCACCCAACTACACAGCCGAGGTTCTACCCATTTTAAGAAAAAAAAAAGGTAAAGTGATCCCGTTACAGGCCCGGTGTGGCCCACAGGGTGGGTAGAGGTATAGCTCTACTGTTCCATGACCGCGGCACTAGAAGGGGGTGAGTGGTCAGCAGCACGCCCCGGCTGCATTTTACCCTCGGGAAAGACCCGATACCCATTTTACAGGAGGCTGGGTGGGCCCCAGGGCTCGTCTGGAGGGGCGGAAAACCTCGGGATTCGATTCCGGACCGTCCAGTCTGTAGCTCAGTCTCTATACAGACTGAGCTACCCGGCCCACTTCTACCTATTATAATGCAAGTTACATAGAAAATTAATGGCTATTTAATGACAGCACAAGACGGAAAGTTTTAATATGCAGATACGTGGACGGCACTGACATGGTACTTTCATACAGTATATAGCTCCATATGGGTTCCATTTGAATAGTTAGTGTTTAAATCTGCCTTCTAGTGTTGATCTCTTCTTAAAAACAACACAAAAAATCGTAAATTAAGTAGCATGGCTAACGATGACAATCATGAAAGAAACAGAAAAGGGGAAACAGGAAGTGAATTAGAAACTGAACGGTAGCGTGCATCTGCCTGCAGGTCTTGGGAATAAGCTAGCAGAGAACTGAACCAGTATGCTGGCACTGACTGCAGCACGTTTTATTGTGTATCAAAATGCTTAAGAGGGAGCTACAGAAGAATAGCCAACATGGAAACAAGAAAAGATAAAATAAAACCGCGTGATTGATAACGGTCTATTTATCACACAACAAATCGAGGAAACGCGCAGCCTTCGCAAGGCTAATGCTTCGTCGTGTAAACAAAGCTCAGCTACAGTAAGATATATTAACAAAAGTCCTAGAAGCTAATAGGCTGGAGTAGTTGTGACCCTCTCCTGGAGACAGTTTTATATCCTGCTGTATTGGGATAGACTGCTTCAGGAGCCTTCTCACATCACCGCCATATTTCACTGGGCCGCCAGTACGGAACGACCAACAACAGCAGCAGGAGTAGCACCAACAGTTGCCAAGGTACTGGAAAAGTTATATATTGCATCTCCTTCTGCTTCTTCTTCTGCTTATGCTTCTTCTTTTTCTTCTTCTTATTCTTTTCACTTGAAGTTACATTACTAAAGACTCTCTTAATTCTCAAGATAATCACATGGATAACCAATTTATGACAACTGTATCGGCTAACATCAGGGTAACGTAACAGGCCAATTATTGATCAGATTTCTACATCCGAGATAAATGGTAATAGAACAAAATATTATTTCTATAGTAACTCCAACTAGATGCACCAATGCATCAAATTTATTTTATTTTGGAATGACAATCTACATGTCTCGGACGGTCTTTCCGTCCATCATCAGCTGTCTGGTTGCTAGCAAGCAGACAGCTGTATCTGTTTGGCAAATGTCTGTTGCTCTATGTAGAATCTTGAATTTCTGATGATGGAGGGAAAGACCGTTCGAAACATGTAGAGTGTCATTCCAAAATAAAATAAATTTGATACATTGGTGCATCTAGTTGGTTTTACTATAGAAATAATATTACGATGTACGGCCCTATGAATGTCAAACAACAAAATATATTAGTACCGCTGGAATTTTTAATTTAAAGAAAGCCAAAGACGCCGTTACAAGATAATTTCCGTTGAATAATTATATTTCAAACAACCACGAAGTTTCTGAAGTTAATTTTACGTATATAATATGGATATATATATATATGTGTGTGTGTGTGTGTGTGTGTGTGTGTGTGTGATGTTTGCAGAAGAGTTTGTAAACGTACGGATTTATCGGATACTTGTCTGTTCCAAGCCCAATAAAGGGAGACAGTTTACCCAAATAGTTTTTAATTTCAGATAGAATGTCCAAAGGAAGAAGGCAGGGCTGGAAGTGAATTAGGCAATTCTTAATTAAGATATTCTTTCGCACGCAAAAGTATATAAGCCACACAGGACAAGGCGCAAATAAATATGAAAATCTCTAAATAACAGATGGGTCAGCTCCGCCCTCAGATTTATCTTTTGAAGGAAAACCCTCCAACGTTCATTGCTTAAGGGAGTCAGTGGTAACCAAGAGATGCCATGCAAGAGGTGACACAGAGAATTTCCTAACCTTTCCGGAAGTAGAATTCCGCCTGTAGATCTTACAGACTTTACTATCTGAGCATTATTGTGGAACTTGTCTGGAAGGAAGGACTGAAGAAATGCAGGAATCACGTCAGGTTATTCGGTGATCTAGCCAAAATTCGAACCACGCACCTGACAACTAAATCAACAACGTCACCGTCTGAACCATCTTTTCCGGTCCTGATTTTTGCAGTTCATAAATATAATGGGAAATGAAAGGCGCGTTATAAGAATGGAAAGATACGCGGCGAAAGAAAGCGGAAAAAACTATTGAATTTAGAAGGTTATTCACAATAACTTAATTGAAATTAAATTAACAAGCAGGATTAAACAGAATGAAATCTACCTACATCTAATATTCATCTCCGTACTGTCGTCTGTTTCTTACTTATACTTCGCATAATATTCTTATAGAATTACTGTCTTCTGAGAACCGATGTGAAGAACGATATCGTGATAATCATACTTCGGCAACTGGTACAAAAAATTACCAAATATTTTTAAGTTCATTGAGCTTACAAATTCCGAACTAATGGAATCCAAGTTAGCGAAATTCTCGTAGGTCTAATTTCCGAATAGCTTTTAAATGGGCAACACGTATATTGCATTTATGGCCTTAACTAATGTATTTTAATAATTATGAATGAATATGGCTGAAAAAAAGAACTGTCCAGCAACTGTAAGTATGCATCGCCAATGTCTAGCCTTCAAAAAATGCCTGTTCAACGGTTTAAGGTACTGACAAAGGCCAGAGACGAACAGACGGGCGAACGAACAAATCAGACATGACCTGGAAATAATCTTTCTTCTCTTATTTCGTACGGCATGTCTGCAAATTGGAAGCCCAGCATGGCCGTCATTGTACGACGGTGGTTCATCGGACTGACCGAAGCGCCAGTAACAACTGCCGGTTCCAGCAGTAACGCTGTCCAGTGTTTCCTCGGGCGTAAATAATTTGGCGGCTTTTCTTAGTCCCGCCGCCGCCAGGCCATTATTCAAGACGGTACACAGAAATGGGGCATGTCGTTCCCTTATCATATTCTTCCCAATCTGCCGTACGCTGGTTGGCACACAGCATCAATCAGCATGGATCAGTTACCTTTTATTATAAAAGAACATTTGAACGTCTACAAAAATGTAACTCCATAAAGCCGAGTTTTTTAGAAGCTGATGTTTGCGCAGGTACCTAAGAAATTCTCTCTGATGTTTATAGGACCGTGCATCATTGTGATAACTGAAGAATAAAAAACCAACTAGATGCCACTTATTATTTTATTGTACTTCTTATAGGCTCAACATGTTTTAAGCATTACTATGCCTATCAACAGGAGCTCGCAACTATGATGTTGATTACCACATTGGTCGTGTCGTTCTTGGTTTGATGTATGTTGGAGGTTAGGTGCAGTTAGGCTGGAGTAGTGTTCGGAAAATACTCCAGCCTAACCGCACCTAACCTCCAACATACAGCAAACCAAGAACGAAACGATCAATGTGGTAATCAACATCAAAGTCGCGAGCTCCTGATGATGGGCATAGTAATGTTCGAAACATGTTGAACCTATAAGAAGTACAATAAAATATCAAGTGGCATCTAATTGGTTTTTTATTCTTCAAATTCTCTCTCTTTTTGTGATAGCCGATGGTTCATTAGTGTTCAAATGAGACTGCCACCTATCCCCCTCCCAAGCCAGATGAATCCCGCCTAACTCCACTACACTTTTCCTATTTAATTTACAATTTAATAATATTCTTCCATCTACGCTTAGGTCTCTCAAGTGGGAGTTTACTTGAAGGGAAGTAAAACTAGTCATTATTAACTGTGTTAATTTGTACCAAAATATAAGTGTAGTTGACTCTGTCAGTACCTCGAAGTCCACGTAGATTGCTTCAAAAGGTAGGTCAGTCGGTGAAATGCGAACTAGAAATGACGTCAAGCGGGCGCCCGTGGCCTATTTTAAGGTATTATTCCGGAATGTGGCCATAAAACCCGAGAAAAATTACAAAATCCTCAGCTGATATAAACGGTCTCAAGGTCAAGATTTGGACCCTAAACGTCCCAAATAGGGATCAAGAGTGCTCCACTCGACCAAGAAATGCGATCAGAACTGAAACGTAGGTCTGAAACAAACTGGGCTCTTGTCCTTAAGCAAAGAGGTTGCGGGCATAGTTCTGACTATAATTATGTGGCTTCAAACTGTGTCCTTCGGACGATTTTACACAAGTGCATTTCCGTCATAATAAAGTTTCCATTTTAATTTTTTCCCCCTGTGGCGCTGCGGCCCAACGTGGGCCATGGCCTCCTCATTCTTGAGGTTTCTAGATCACACATAACGACGCATCACAGTCGGTAGAACTCCTCTGGACGAGTAATCAGCTCGTCGCAGAGACCTCTACCTGACAACACACAACACTCACAACAGACAAACATCCATGCCCCCGGTGGGATTCGAAACCACGATCTCAGCAGGCGAGCGGCCGCAGACCTACGCCTTAAACCGCGCGGCCATTGGGACCGGCTTCTATTTTAATTACCTTTTTCATTTTTATTGCTATATTTTTGCACAATCAGTGCTGGGTTTATTTTCCGGACAAAATCACCAGTAGTAAGTTATTTTTAATTGATGTGGTTAAACATTTTTGTTGACGAATAAAAGTTTGTTTTAAAAGTTGTACTTTATTTTTGTGCCCAAAAAGCACATTTTTCCTTAGCTGGTCTTCCGCAAAAACATAAAAATCAGGTTTAATCACAGCGGTGCCCGCAGATACTACATGACTTCGAAAGACCCTGACCTCAATTATGAAATGTTCTGTCAAGCCGGACATTTAATCGTAGATGTGCTTCAAATGTAATGTTCTCTTCCGTGATATTATATGCTGCAAACTGTTACTTTCTCTGGCTGCCATGATATTTCGTTTGAAGTAATCGGATGCGTTCGACCGCAGCGCTGAAGCAAGCGTCGCACAAGGGGCATGTTATTCCCAAGTGTAGGGATTCACTCCACTACATCACCACTGCGGCTGTATGATAGAGGACTGAAGGATGTATAAAGGTATCAACTTGTCCCTATAATCAAAGCAGACGTTCCTAGCCCATCATACTGGGATCAATGCCTCATTTCAGTTCAAATCCTGGGCTGTAACGATATCACACAAGGTGACGGATGAAAAGAAATTAAGGTACAGTTTTGATCTTACAGATAATCCGGTGTATGTTCAACAAAATAGTAAGTCTTAAGGAGCAAGCTGTTTTCTACTTGCATCGTCGGACCAACTACAATAAACAGTGTACAAAATTAACCATCTAAGGCCCATGAGCAACCGAAAAGATATTTGAATAATCAGCTCGTACCGCGTAGTAAACACATTCCGGCTCGGGTATAAAAGCCATTACTTAATTCTGACAGGGAGTAAGTCGCTGTTTCTTCTGAGAACCGTACAAAATGCTTAAATGCAGTCTGTATGTACAACATAAAATTTCAAAATATTACAGTTGTGGGTACATAAACAAACCACTAGACTTCCAAGGACTACGTACCGATACGCCTGTATGTCCACCCTATCTAATGCACGCAGGTGGCTCCTTCAACTGCAGTGAAGCGGGGGATGGGAAGTTGAAAATCTATGTCTATTTAGCGACAAGATTAAGAAGGTGTGAAGCTTGCCTCCACGTCACCTGTGCCTTGACAACGTGCTGATTGCACATAGGTCACTTTAACGTTATATATAGGAGATGGTGTAGTGGTTACTAGAAGAAGTTTGAATTTACGGTAAAATATCTGGGATCTCTAGAGCTTAAATCTTCATCAATTTAACACAATAATAGATATTACTAAACAAAAGAAGCCGACACTGGTAATACCAAACAGAAATATTATGCTCTAACAATTAAAACACTTTGTTATCCAACAGATGCACAAATATATAATTCGTAGATATAATTAGATTATAAAATATTTTATAATAATTCTATAATTATTCTAATTGTATCTACGAATCACATATTTGTGCAGATACAATTAGAATTATTACAAAATATTTTAAATATTTTACAAAAATTCTAATTGTATCTACGAATTATATATTTGTGCATCTGTTGGACAATAAAGTGTTCTAATCGCCATTGATGGACGGTACAAACATGAAGATTATGCTCTAACATTCATCGTCAGTGTAAGCAACAAAAATGACAACCCTCTTCAACTCTGCAAGCTGACGACTGAACCAGTCTGCTATCCCGTCGTTGTCCGCTCCAATTTCAAGCGTCGCCAGCGTGACGTACTGAAATGCAGCAGAATTTCGAATCTGTTCTTCCATTTCAGGAATACTCTTAGCCGATTTCCTCTGCGTTGTCTGTCCAAATACCACAAACAAGCCTGCTTCCGTATCACTGCAACCCCGAAATCAAGAGTGGGAAGGCAACATGAAAATGCCATTAGAGAACTGTAGCAGCCTTACTGGAAGACAGCTCAGCTGGACTCTCAGCTAATTTGTGTGTGGTTGTGTGTGAGAGTCTTCTAGTAAAAAAAACAGCCATATTTATTACAACCTGTGTTACTATTTTGGGAAATCACCTTGCTCCGAACTATGCAGTGTCTCATCACTACATTCACCCATGCAACCATCTGCATGTTGAATAATAATGTCCTGTCATACTACGTTTCCTTCTATAGTGCTCTTACATCATGAATCCTCGCATCTTTTAAACACTAGAATTATATATTTAAAATTTGCAACCAAATTTACTGGGAACCCGTCCCAGTGGTCGCGCGGTCTGAGGTGTAGGTCTGCGGCCGCTCGCCTACTGAGATTGTGGGTTCGAATCCCACCAAAGGTATGAATGTTTGTTAGTTGTGAGTTTTGTGTGTTGTCAAGTAGAGATTTCTGCGACGAGCTAATCACTCGTCCAGAAGAGTCTACCGACTGCTGTGCGTCGTTGTGTGCGATCTAGAAGCCTCGAGAATGAGGAGGCCCTGGCCAACTAGAGGACGTTGCGCAAAAAAAAAATACTGGGCATGTATTGTGTAATTTGAGAATTGCAGAATTGTTTTATTTCTTCTTACACAGTTTCTAATTGACAAAACGTAGCAGTGGTTATGTCAAAATTAAATCTCTCAGGCTACAAACTGTACGGGCCGGCAAAAAATTTTTCTCTTCTCCCAAACCTCCAGTGCGGCTCTGGGTTCTACGAGCCTCATATTTAATGGGTAAGGGGTACTTTCCCGCGAAGAGGCGGACGGGCCGTGATGGTAAGAACTCACTTTTATCTGCAGCCGAGGTTGTAAACTAGTGGAGCTACACCTGTACTCCCCATACAGGCATTCATGTGGTGGACAGGCGAATAATTGCCTGTTTTATCTTCACAGTGTTGAATACGATAGTAATGTGTATGTGTATGTGTTAAAAACGACTGCCACCGGGTGAAAACCCAATCGCAGTTAAATAAATATTATTATTATAAATTAATCGGGAATCGAAAACGCGCCCTTCAGCTTGAAGCGCAGTACCTCAATCAAATGCGCCACCGCGTAACATTTTCGAAACTGTGGTTGAGTGAAACTGGAAACATAAGTTACACTTTGTGTGTGTGTGGCTACTTACGTTTTCTAGTAGTGTGGTTTCAAGTAATTACTCGCTACTGACCAATGGTAGAAATATAACAACATTTTCAGGTGAAACTTCCCTGTGTTTTATTTATATATATATATATATATATATATATATATATATAATACTGAAACATAACACATTTTTTCCGAAAGTGGACGGTACAACGTTCGCCGTGTCCACTGCATTACACCCACTACGTCTCTGCACTGACATTACCAACAACATACACACATGTAAACACTCAGCAGACCCTAATAAATGTACATGTAGAAAAAATCATACATGTGTATATAAAAGGGTGGGTCGAACATTCACAGTACCTGCCTCTATTGACAGACCGCACTGGCTGCTTTTAATCAAGAGACAAGTTTTACTGCCAATACACTCAGAGTTATGTCGCTACATTCGTAAAGAAGGAAACTGCGTAACATCTGCTGCAAATATATCGACGTACATAAAAATCATTATCACAGCAGGCAGTTTAAAATGGAATTCGAAACGACATATAGTAATTGAAACAAAACTGGAATAGCCGTACACGACAAGTGTATAAACAATGCTAGGAGCATTAATGAGAATACGATACAATAAACTACAGGTGTAAATGATGAATACGATACAATAAACTACAGGTGTAAATGATGAATACGATACAATAAACTACAGGTGTAAATGATGAATACGATACAATAAACTAC